>Ga0136643_10019740_pt1 | contig 10189 bp, 4 predicted proteins | sample TergutLab28metaG_FD_96883 | JGI IMG/M metagenome (GOLD analysis project Ga0136643, IMG submission 96883) | Labiotermes labralis P1 segment gut microbial communities from Petit-Saut dam, French Guiana - Lab288 P1 (version 3) (version 3) | ecosystem: Host-associated > Arthropoda: Insects >... | reverse complement strand
TTCTATGAATGCCTCTCACAATCAACTGCGCAGAAATAATAAATTTCCTTACTTTCCCGTGCAGGTATACTTTCAAACCATTGGTTAAAATTTGCAACAAAGGATATATTAGGGTGCTCAGGATAGGGACAAGTGGCGGGCACTTGTGAATGCGGTAATGAACCTTCGGGTTCCACAAAATGCTGGGAATTTGACTGTCTGAGAACCAATTAGCTTCTCAAGAATGACTCTGCTCCATGGAGTAAGTAAGGTTACATCAGGGTAGTATTCAACACGAATCCCTAATAACAGAACTCCTTCTCTTCTAAACCGACAAAACAAAGGATGTAACATTAGGTTCATCCTTTTCACCACTTACCAACACACAGTAGTAAACATCCAAATGCATCACTACAAAATTATTTAGCAACAAGAAAGTAAATGTATGTTGAACATATTCACTTTGGTTTAAGTTATGCATTCTTGACTTCAAACTTAGGCTACAATATTTATCAATTTATTCGTAATAAAAGCAGAACACAAAGACAAGGCCAGAGAAAACAAAACAAAAAAAAAAGGTGTTTACCAGTCCCTCCAAATGCATGCCAAGTCCGAACTCCACAATTCGTCATAACTTCTACAAGATGTCATCCTCTGCACACGCATCGCTTGTCTGTCACTAAAGACAACAGTCCTCTCCCTCGTTTCTTCAATATCTGATGGTGAAGAAGCTGTGCTCGTATCAACAGATAATAATTATCTCCTCCTCTTCTTAGAAAATTTAGCACTTGCAGTATAACGTGATCCGAGCACAGCAGTAACACGTGTTATGGATATTCCATTGTATTCTCTCACGCGAACTTGAGGGTATTTCATTCCCCGTAATTTTTGTAACTTTTGTTACATACCTCCTGTCCTCCTTCACATAGATGATCGGTAGAACTATAATTGTCTCAACAAACTCTGCCAGCATTTTCTTTTTCTGTGGTTCTGCGGCCCAACGCGGGTCATGGCCTCCTCATTGTTGAGGTTTCTAGATCACACACAACGACGCATCACAGTCGGTAGGACTCCTCTGGACGAGTGATCAGCTCGTCGCAGAGACCTCTACATGACAACACACAACACTCACAACAGACAAACATCCATGCCCCCGGTGGGATTCGAATCCATGATCTCAGCAGGCAAGCGCCTTAGCTCGCGCGGCCACTGGGACCGGCAAACTCTGCCAGCATTAGTCTTCTAAATACACTGAACGGTAGTCGTTTGCTTTGCATAGGTGACGTGATAGAAACCTCCGCAGGCAAAGGCGTGCTTACAGTAATGTTGCAGACCTGGCAAGACTCGTCTCATTAACGCTAGTAATCGCTACAGACAGTGGTAACTTCTTGAAAAATGAGAGGCGTGCAGTGTTGTATCGTTTGTGATCCCACTACCACCCGTTGTGTGATCTACTCCCTCCACCTCACAGGGCAATTTTCCAACTATTCTTGCATTTACAGCAGCTACAATAACTCTACTGAGTCAGCCTCACCATTTTCACACCAAGGCAATCTGTACAAGGCACGACACCCCTCCTCCCCCAAAATGGCGGCGCTACAGCAAAACGTGCAACGTCTTCTTTTTTAGGCGAGTTCGCAAACTGTGAAAAGTGACTATAAGCTTCGTCTGTCTTTCCGTCCGCCCCTTCATTCGTCTGCATGAAAGACTTGGATCCCACCGGACGGATTTTCATGAAATTTGATATAGAAGTATTTTTCGAATATCTGTCGAGAAAATTCAAGTTTTATTAATATGTGACAAGAATATCGGGTACTTTATATCCTGCCCGATGTACATTTATGATACTATCTCGCGCAATTCTTCTTAGAATGAGAAATACTTTAGACGTAAGTTGTAGAGAAAGTCAAATCACACATTTTATGTTCATATGTATTTTTTTCCGAAAATCGTGCCGTTTTGAGATAACGTGGAGAATTACTGTAGAACCGGACAGGCCACAGACGACAATACTTTGCATGCGCATTGCAGCTCGATAACTAAGGCTACAAACACACAATCAGAATATTTAATATCTATTACATTTCCATCCGAACGCACCTCTACGTTACGTCAAACGTACAATGCCTGTCTTTATCTCAGTATTTAACCAACTTGATGCACAAAATTTGTTTCACAGTAAGTTTTATTTCATGCCTCTACATGTTTCGAGCAAATATGCTCATCATCAGGAGGTCAAAATTGCATTACACAGCCTCTGGTATCATCACACCTATAGGTGGCCGTCTCGTGCACGAGAAAACCGCGGACTATGGACAATGGACTAAAATTCTGCCCTTCCCTTTTGGAAATTGTACGTATTCGTGCGCTCACGCCAAACCTCAGATGTTTTACTTTAATCGTGGTACTGAACGTCGCAGCTGTGCTAGATGCGCGCGCATCAGCTGCTAATGCCGTTTGTGGAGATGCTGCTCTATTGCGGAAGAATTCTACTTTGCTTAAGGATTTACTAATTTAGTTACCTTATGTGCGCACTATACAGCAATTAATCACATGATTTTTAAGTTGAACAGCTGCTACTTGCTCATCATCATCTGTATGCAGGGTATTTACCATTATATACCCGAAACAAACCATGTTTACAGAGTATATGTTGCAGCTATTCTGTGGTTACAATATATGATACCTGCTGCAGTCTACCGCTATTTCCCATGATAAACGTGTTGTAATTTGACATTAGTTATATCAGATATGGCCGGTCCCAGTGGCCGCGCGGTCTAAGGCGTAGGTCTGCGGCCGGTCGCCTGCTGAGAGTGTGGGTTCGAATCCCACCGGGGGCATGGACATTTGTCTGTTGTGAGTGTTATGTGTGTTGTTAGGTAGAGGTCCCTGCGACGAGCTGATCACTCGTCCAGAGGAGTCCTACCGACTGTGCGGCGTCGTCGTGTGTGATGTAGAAACCTCGTGAATGAGGAGGCCCTGGCCCACTGGGCGCTGTCGCGCCAAAACAAAACAAACAAACAAACATCAGAGATGACGTTACAACGATACGTGTTATTATCCCCGCAACAAAGTCAAATTAGACGCATAAGTCACAAGGAATTTTACAATCTCTGAAAAATCAGCCACACATTTCAACACAGTTCAGTAATAGGATCCCAATTAGCACTCGACCACCGCGAGGATTCGAGATCTATTTCTGCACTAATTATCATGCCTGCAGACAATTATCGCCTGTACACTAAGAATGCCAAGTTAAACAGTACATACCTTTCAGAGGCAGGACTTTGCTTGCTACCAACTATGAAGTTCTCACATTGGAAGCTACTTAAGATACGATGGCGATACGACTCAACCCTTTGTTTCAAATGGGACTTCGCGTACTGAAGACATGACAAACGACAAGGTTAACGACAAGTGGATACGATAAGATGACGACTCAGCATGCTGTTGTAGTCTCGCCTATTGCTCACTCGTTAATATATAACGCCACAAGAAGCGGAAATTTCTGGGGCTTCTACAACGCTTTACTGATTTACGCAAACATAACTGACGCACCACACGTTAAAACTTGTGCAGCATGTTGCGGAACACTCCATTTTGTATGACTGCAAAGATCCTGCTAATTGAAGAAAGGGCAGAACTTAAAACTTCCCTCCGTCTTTCTATACAAAATGTTCGAGATCTGTCACTGTCCCGGTCTAGTTCCCTAACTACAATAAAACTGCCGAGTTCACCACTTTTGTTGAAGTAAGGGTGAGCCCATTAATTCCTTTTCGTTACCTCCTGCTTCCATCCTCGTCCAATTCACCAGATAACAATTAAGTCCTCTTCGTCTGAAGACATGCTCATACTACAGTAATGCGTATCGTACGAGAGCATCGCCTCCAGCGAGATAGTTCCATCTCGTGTCGTATCTGTCGTACAGTCTTTGCACTGCCATCGTATTGCAAGGCCATATTGTGCCCTGTGTATACTTTCGGAACACACAGAAAACTAAAGTCGCTTTCAACAACAGGTCGGACAGACATATTCGTGGATTTTCAGCCGTAGTTTCTGCCACAAGGTGAGGATGGAGATGAAAGGAGAAAAAATATTTTTATTTCATCCCTTCGTGAGGGGGGCCGGGATAGCTCAGTCGGTATAGAGACTCTCTACGGGTTGGACGGTCCGGGGATCGAATCCCGGTGGGGGCGAGATTTTCCGCACCCGTCCAGACCGGCCCTGGGCCCACCCAGTCACCTATACAATGGGCACCGGGTCTTTCTCGGGGGTTAAGCGTCCGGGGCGTGGCGATGACCACCCAACCCACCTAGTGCCAAGGTTAAAGAGTAGAACTATACCTCTACTCACCCTCTGGGCCTTCGTGGACCTTTCTAGGGTGACCTTTACCGTTTACCATCCCTTCGTGATGTCTCAGGTCCGAAATAATATTGGTCAATAAAACACAAAGAATGGTAAAATATCTTCAGTGGCTCTCTTAGCAACAGAGTGGCTACACGTGTTTCTTTCAATTTTAGCGTTTGTCTCTGCCATAAGAGATCAGCGTTAAGATGGATGAAGAACAGAAAATATTACTTTGCACCTGCAATGGACGAAAATAAGACTACAGAAACATGCTGCTGTGCAAAGAAAAGAAATTAAGGGAATAAAAAACATTCGGAAACACGCGGAGTTTGCCTACTCGTTCTTGCTTCTTGTTAACCAGATTCCATGGAGTTAAAAATCCTGCCTCATTCATCGTTAAATAGTTCACCACTTACCAACCCTAGATAAAAGAGTGAGCATTATTCCTGCATTTTGTACTACGTAAGTCACCGCTGAGTGCAAATGCTTCCACCAAACCTTCCCAGAGCTTCGATATATCACTAGCTTATTAAATTTAGTTTCGTTTCTGGTAAAAATATCTTACGCTTTCTGTCACGTGCAATCTAACAGCGTATAATTCATCAAGGTCACTGCGTGATTCTTGGCTACGACAATCCACGCGACTTACCAAACGCGTGCGATTCTTATCTACGACAATGCAAGTCGACTCTTACCACAACGCGCGAAATTCTTAGCTACGACAATGCAAGTCGACTCTTACCACAATTCGCGAGATTCTTAGCTAAGACAATGCATGTGACTCTTAGCTACGACAATGCATGATTCTTTACCACAATGCGCTAGATTCTTAGCCACAACAATGCAAGTCGACTCTTACAACAATGCGCGAGGTTCTTTGCTACGCCAATGCAAGTGGCTCTTATCTACGACAATGCAAGTCGACTCTTAGGTACGACAACGCATGGCGACAATTGTTTTTCTGCCCCGCAGTTTATTGAACGACTTCCCCCATTGTGTGGACTGCACAACGTCGTGTGGGTGGACGACTAAGAATAACGTACTGTAAAGGCAGTTAACGTAAGCAGCAGTAGCCAAATTTACAGGCCTTTCCAACATTTACTGGAAGGAAGAGAAACATTACAAAGCGTGACGACAGAAGGCCACTAAGCGATACGTTTGGATCCCAGACCTCCCGAACATGAAGCAGAAATGTTAACCATGCCTTTTGGAGTGAAGATCTCATACTGCCGAACAAGACATGAAATCGCTGTGAACGACAGGTTCTGACTTACTTGGACGGGAGAGATCGTGGTCTACTTGAAGTTAATATCCCAATATTCGCGGGGACAGACTCCTAAAAGCCAAAGAAAACAACTCAGAACAGCGAGTGCACCTGAAAGGATTCGAATTGGCTACCCCAGGAATACAAATCGCTTTATCGACCTGCTCGGCGATATTACACTGATTCTGAAACAACCCTCTGCAGGGTCTATCAGTCACATCATTGGCTATTGAATTCCCATCGGGAACACCGATGAAATACCGACAGCGGGGCACATGACAGATATACGCATAAAAAGAAAGAAGCAAGAAACGTTTTTATATTGTTATAGGAGATACACACAGTTGGAGAACAGACTTCAATGCCTTCGTATGTAAACGCCTAAACTTCAACTACCTGAATCTTGTAGACGTATTGAACTTTCGACCAATAATCATAGAAGTTTCTCATTTTGATGCGCGCGCATGTGTGTATGTTCGTGTATAACCCTTTAAAGACGAAGCGCAGACTGCTTAATTTAAAGACCCAGTTCGTACCGAGCTGTAAACACTTCTCATCTTGGTTATAAAAACCAATCAGTTCATGTTGTATGTGGCAGAAGTCGCTGTTTATTCTGAGATAAATACAAAACAAATAAGTACAGTGTGGGCAAAATGTATGATTCTTAAGCGTTAAACCTGTTGGTGCACGACACCAGTAGGCCTAGGATTTAAAAGGTTAATGTCTGCATGTTATGTAAAACAGGCACCCTCATTACCGTTCGGTTTTCGAGTTCATTTCATTTACCAAAATGTAACACTAAAAAAAAAAAAGGAAATGTTTCACACTAAAGGTAAAATAAAAATACCATTTACTCCCGCACACATAAAACCGTAATTTCCAACAGCAATGCAACAATTCGCGGTCGTCCCCTCCAAATTTAGTCAACAATCAAGGGTCAAAGGTGTCACAAAGCCGTCCTTTTTAGGTAAGACAAGTGAATACAGTACAAAGTTATATTCGTATCTGTCAGGACAGTTAATACTGTGCTGCTGTCTATTAACCACTGTGGTATATTCAAGGAACGAGTCTGTCACGAAATAAGGAATGTTAATAAAACTGTAATGGTGCTCAAAGCAACAATCTGTACTGGTAACTGTTTAACAAGGGAAGGCAGGTTCGAACAGCGGAAGCCATACAACTTTTTGACGGCAAGAAACGACTCAGGCCTTCCACAGTACATGCCTTTAACGTATTAACAATTAACAGCTTACCGTTCGTAACAAGTATTTGATAGAAATGCAATCTGATGGCCAGCGATTACCATACTGAAGTAAAGCTGTCCCGGTACACGCCATGAAGCTTTTGGATTCCTTAAATAGAATATAATTTTTTTTTCGTGGCTCTATAACCCTAATGGGCCTAAGCCTCCACATTGTTGAGGTATGCAGAACAAAGACATACCATACGCGGTTGGACTTCTCTGGACGAGTAATAGGCCCGTCGCGATTCGAACCCGCAATCCCAGCACGACAGCGGCCACAGACCCACGCCTTAGATGGCAAGGCCAGTAGGATCGTCAAATAGAACACAATGTATATCAGGTGTATATTATTAAACATTATCCCTTTCGAAATAATCCCCATCTGCACTAATACGATTCCACCGATAGCTCTATTAATTCTTAACCCGGTACCAGACGGAGTCCAGTGGTTATAATCACGTTCCGGCCGCTTTATTACGAGACAATGATCTCGCGGCACCCACTAAATACGAGACGGAGTGTGCCCCGGGGTAAATGTGGACGCTTCGGAGAAGGGAGAAATTTCTTGTTCTTTCCGGGAATCGAACCACCATTTCTCGACTATGCAGCCCGCAGCCCAGCCACCAAGCCGCCTACAGTACGCATCCATCATACCAATCGCACACACAATACACATATATGTTCGCCTGCACACAAAGAAGGCCTACACAGACAAGCAATGTACGAGTTCTTTCCAGCATCATGATTTATGAAGGAATCCCCGTAATTTTTAAGATAGGATGCATAATGTATTGTTTTTGACAGTTATGTTCTTATACGCGATATCTGAGGTTTTCATGACGGGATGTACGTAATAAAAATACAGAATTTTCTTCAATAGAAATGAGTTCAAAAAGTTTCCACGAACTGTTACACAAGCCTTCATTTCGTTGAGAAGCTCGACAGACAATCTGTTAGTGAAGTGATGAAGCCTGAAATTAACACGCCCCACGGCGTCAGCGAATCACCGACTCTTCCAAGGGTGTGATGCGCGCCACAAACACGTACATCACCACAGCCTTTGCCGTTACTTGGGGCTTCACATCTGACTACAGCAGTCTGATAATAAGAGAAAAACTTAAATTGACAGCACCAGGCACTTGGCTGGATTCCGAGAACAGAGGTTACATAATTTCAGTAGTCTGCATAAAAGTACTTATGTACGCTTTACATATGACCTACATAAAGACATGACCCCGTCTAAGTCGCAAGCATTTTATACTAGTTCAGCTGATATAAACACTTCCTGCAATGGGACCTGAAGGTGATTCCTAAAGCAACCCCATTACAGGCCGGAGAGGCCTTGATGGCTCCAGGAGGTTGAGGCTCCCAGATTTCAAGACAATCCGCATACAAAGGTGGTAAGATTGTCAGCCCTACGCACCGGCCGCCTTTACCCCTCCCAGGAAATATTCATGGTACTCATTTCTGTCAAAGACTGAGTCAACCCCAGGGCCATGGTGCTGCCGGAAGGATTACGTCAATGAGAAATTCCACTGACACCATCGGAAATCGAACCCGCGACCTTCCGGTTTGCAGAGAAATGCCTCAACCAACTGCGCCACCGCGTGCCCCCTGAAGGTGATCCCTGCTACTACAGAATCCCCGACCCTGGATCTTACCGTCATTCAGGTTCAGGCCTATTCCAAAGACAACAACTGTAATGTTCAAAGTTTCCCAACATATGGATCGCAACTTACACCAATTTCATGAATCTAAATATTACTAACTTACACTACTTTGATAACTCTATTAAAAGAAGTATTTCTTGTAAATATAATCACGCGTAGTCATACCGCAGAATTTTTACTTGACCGTCATGTCATAAAAAAGACAAAGACTATTCGCTACCAGGACTGACAGCCTCTAAAAGAAAAATTATCACATCATCCAAATAAAATTACCGATTTTTTTTCGCAAAGTTACGGTACGGTTGGCAAAACCGCCTCTCAGTCTGAGGTACACCCGTGAAAACAAGATCACGAAGACTGACTCCACATCCAAGAAAGAGCCATAAGTGCAGACAACACTCAATTGAGACTCACGCAGAACTATGCAAATGTATATAAGTTTATCTTATGATCCTTGTAAATAACCAACTTGACACACATTTTTTTCTTGTATGTCTATTTCTATTCTCTACATGTTTCGGGCAGTCATGTGCATAACAGACGGTCATCTAGACACAGTGACAAAAACCAGGTGATACAATAATTCTCCTGATGATGGGCACATGACTGCCCGAAACATGTAGAGAATAGAAAGACATACAAGAAAAAATTATGTGTCAAGTTGGTCATTTACAAGGATCATACCAGGATGCACGATTAACAAAACAAAAAACAAAAAAATCTTAACCTTTTGGCGCCGAAATTTTTTTTAAATTTTATCACATACTGTATATAAAATGTGAATAATACAGGAACCAAATATGTTAGAATTATGAAACAAACTGCATTTTGAAGAGAAAAAAACAGAGAGTATATACCATGTTTAAAATATTCCGTACCTATATTTGTTGAATATATAAAATGCAACTTTAGAGGTTAGGGGTGCGGTACGACCACTATAGTTACCATTAGGTGTCAAAAGGTTAATTTCATTAAACCATTAAGATGTCACACCGAATCCTGTTTCATTTTAAATTACAACTGCTTTTATTTGTAAATCCTGAGGTCGTGAGACATAGCTATGACCCAATCTCGGTCGCGGCTCCAAAAAATGTTGAGAATACTCTTATAAAGGATTACCGGTTACACGGCAATGAATATTCGAAATGTCTTCGGGGCTATAGGTGGGTGCGGAAGCTTCGGAAGAACATACTCTGTCCATACACACGGCGGAAATGATGAAGGCAGCAAATTTCTCCCTAACGTTAGTATCTACCCATCATCCTACACACTCTTACGACCCAGCAGAAGACAACAACATGAAAAATACTTTAATGTCATTCCTCCATAATTATGTACTAATTCGTTTTTACTCTCAATGAACTACGCACACGTCTTGAATTAGTGCAACGCTGCATGAAGTTCCCTCACAATTTAATATTTTTCCATGGAATTCCATTTCAAAAATAATTTTGCTTTTTAAACATTCATTAGTCCAACTTGACTGCCTCTGTGGTCTAGTGGTCAGAGTCTCTGGCTACAGATACAGATGTCCCGGGTTCGATCCCCGTCGCTACCAGATTTTCTGAGTAGTAGTGGGTCTGGAACGGGGTCCACTCAGCCTCGTGAGCCTCGTGAGGTCAATTGAGGAGCTACTTGAGTGAAAAAAAGTAGCGGCTCCAGGTCTAGAAAACAGAGATTAACGGC
>Ga0136643_10019738_pt1 | contig 10189 bp, 4 predicted proteins | sample TergutLab28metaG_FD_96883 | JGI IMG/M metagenome (GOLD analysis project Ga0136643, IMG submission 96883) | Labiotermes labralis P1 segment gut microbial communities from Petit-Saut dam, French Guiana - Lab288 P1 (version 3) (version 3) | ecosystem: Host-associated > Arthropoda: Insects >... | reverse complement strand
ATATAAATTAATAAATATTTTTTTTTTTTTAAAAAAATATAAATTTTAAAAAAAAAAAAATTTATTTATTTCTTTTTTTTTTTTTTTTTTAGACAAGAATAGGAACGTGTGAGGCGGTTTGCTTTACGACAAGGGGCCGTAACATGGACATTGTGAACACACTAGACACTGTTGGTAACAACCGATTTGCCCGTGTGAAGACAAGCAGCCCAACAAATTACAAGTGTCACGTCCCTTTATTATTTCTTCATTTTTGGTTTTTTAAATCAAACTTCTTAATCCCGAAAAAAATTAAAATATTCTTCTACGCAGCTCTTCCCGATTTCCGAAAATTGTCCAGGCGTTGCCCGTTTCTACTTCCGGTGAGTGCAACATATGGATGAAGATGGATACGTAGCAATGGTGGAATGATACTAATCGGGGGAAAGTCGAAGTACTGGCAGAAAATTATGTTCAATGCCTCTTGGTTCACCACGAATCTTACGTGGGCTGACCTGGGAACGAATCCGAGCCTCCGCGATGAGGTCGACGATTACTCGCCTGAGACATGGCACTACTTCGAATCCTGAAATTCAACTAAACATCACATAAAAACCAGTTCTTACCTCACAGTAAACATACTACGTATCCATTGCAAAGACCAACCGCTAAAAATTATTTTTGACGGTAACATCTGTTTAATTTGATAATCATGCGGGACACATAAATGCACTGTGCAAAGTACAGGGTGTTTTATTGTTAAAATTGGTGGTTTCTACGGTTAGAATTATGTTTGAAGTAGTTAATGTTTTGAAGCTGCATTGCTGAACACAAATCCCGACCGTTAACTGTGTTGGGCTGTAGTACATTGGAGTAGCCAGCTTGAAAAGTAGCCGTGAGAGTGGCGGATGAGTTTGACGGGCGGAAGGGTTGGGGGGAAAGTTTGCAGAGAGTATCTTGTTTCACAAGTGTTCCTTTTTCTGTTCCTTGTGAATAGAAAAAGAGGCCCCCTTCCTCTTCCACCCTTAGTAAGCACTTCTGTGTTATAAAAGCTTAGCCTATATATAATTGCCTGCATCCATTAAGTTCAATATTTAAGTATCAAGATTACGGCTTCTGAAAGTTCTCTCTTTTTTATGTCTATGGAAAATATTTATTAATGAAGAGAAATGTTGCCCAGGCTTCTCTTTTTATTCTCCTTTTACAGCGTTGTCGCATAATGTCTTGAATAATAAGCATTATCTGTTTATATACAGACATGATCAATGTCCCGCAAACGAAGACCATTACCTTTCAGCACGTGTTTCATCTAAAATTATTTACACATTATGTTACTACTTAACTACTTGAATTCTGAGAGAAAGAAAGTATTTTTCTTTCCCATGCTCCCGATTCCGGAAGAATATTGCTTTATTGAAAGGTTTCCTAACTTTCCTCTCTTTTCCTTTTGATAGAGATTATTATTATTATTATTATGGGGCTTTGGTGGAATGATACTGATGGAAGAAAACCAAATTGTTCAGAGAAAAACCTGTCTTAGTGCCACTTGATAAACCACAAATTCCGCAGCCATCGTACGAACCCAGGACGCTATGGTGAGGAACCACCAACTAACCCCTAAGTCATGGGATATCGAAGCCTGAAATACATGCACACAGCACAAAAATTTGATTCCTTCCTGTCTGTAAACACTCGCACTTTCCGTTGCGCTGACCAACCGATTAGCGTTGTTTCGTTAATAATCAGTATATACTGCGATAATCGTACGAAACACTTAAGTAAACTGTGCAGACAAAACTCTTGAGATTTGAGTGTTACAGGAGGCAGTAAATATAGCCTGCCATTGTGATTTGAATTACTAATGCACAGTGACATTTTCGGAAATATGCTACGTAAATAGTGGGTGTCAACTTAGTCTGCTGCTATTATTTAAAAAAAGTACTTAACGAGTTTGTCTGCATTCATTTCGAAAACTTAGCTTTAGGTACAGATTAGCACGTTTCATGTTTGGGCTATCTTTATCTGCCTGAAGCGAGTATTCGTTAGCATCTTGATGTTCTAAAGATTCACCTAATATAGAATTCAATTCCTGAGTGTCCTTGAAAGAGATTTAGTTTCGCAAGGTGCTGCCAAATTAATTAGAGCCACCTTATCGGTGACATACTTGATATGTAAAAACATGGAATAAGATTTTCGTATTTTGGAGTGTCTAAGTCAGATTTCGAAAGCAGCTCTTCATTTAGAAAACCTTGTCTGCAGAACTAATAAATTAATGCCATATTAAGACGATGAACTGGATTTATGTTTTTTCAGGGACTGCATAAAACCATGAGAGACCATTCTGAGGGGAGTCGGTGGGATGTCGGGTCCGAAATTTCCACCTCTCGAATATAAACATAATTTTATTTAGTTTTTTAATCTTTCCACATTATATATCCCTTATATAGTTAATAAAATGTAGTTAAATAAACCAAGAAACGAACAGCACGTCCATTACATGGTGTTTTTTCGCGTTTCTTCTTTGGGCGGGAAATGAAAATAGAAAGAGGTTAAGGTGGAAGACAATCTGTGGGATGCGTTTCTCTTTCTGTGATTCCGACGTCTTGCTAATTAACCTGCTTAAGGTCTTGCTGTCCTGTTTTTTGCGGTTGTACAGGCTTGCTCTTGAAGACGACTAAAAGAGGTATGAAGTGGTTACTGTGCAAAGACAGTACACGGCTGGTCTCTTAACACTGTGTGGATTAAGTCCGGAACACTGTGCGCATTTTTCAAAGAAATGGGACATTATGTCTAATGCTGTGCATGACACGCACGCTATATGTCGTTAAGGAACTGGTTCTTATGTCTATTTCTAACGTCAGTGCAACGATAGTCCTGCTGTCTTTTGTCAGTTTGACGGTAGTCCAATTTTTTTATCGTCTCTGAAACTGAAATTGTATCCAACATTGGAAACAAGAAATGTGTGCCTTCTGAAAATCAGAGTAAGAAATGTGTTAATAGAGACGGAGATTGCTATTAAGGTGAATTCCATGTCTTGCAGGATTTGTGGCAAATCAAAGAAATATGATATTTTCATCCTGGTGAAATTGCCTTCTGGGTTATGACGCCATACATTCTGGTTGATAGGTACTAATGTCTTGAATGGAGCTTCTGTCTTCATATTTATACCCTAGAGAAGGAGGCGGTAGGTTTCTCCGAAGAGCTGATACCTATTTGACAACCGGCGTAATGCTCCCAAATGCCGTAAGCTTGTCAAGTTATTTAATACATTGTTTTAATCTGCTATTTCTGATGTAATCGAAATTGTAATTCGAATATTCAGAGTAGGATATTCAACCTTTGTTACACTTTGCCGACAGTATAAATATTATAATGTACGGGCACAAATGAGCTGTCGTATTTCGTAAATATATTGTGATGCAGGCAGTAACGGTAAAACATTCAGCGTCGATCCGATGTAGTTTGGGCCCAAATGTGAGGGAGTTCTGCGCATCTTGCCTCATTGCTTCATAATTACCTGTCCGGAATGATAATGTTCATTGGTGCTCACCTTGTGCTTGCATTATAATTGAAAAATCCTGAAAAGAAAATAGTTTCTTGTTATTATACGACGAGTCGATCGCGATTTGTTGACCAACTTTTGAATAATAGAATACATTAAACTGGCCGGTTCGTTTTCACGCTTATAAAAAGCGTATCGAATATACATAACGTTCTTGTTTCAATTTTGTTTCCATGTTTTTTTTTGGTGGGGGGGTGGGGAGGGGGGCGGTGGGATATTACAAACGTCACAAAGCCTTAAAATGTAAATATATGAGTACAGGATTCCAGAATTTTGTTTCCCTTTTTCAGTGAATTTGATAGCAAAAAATCGGCGCGGCACTTATTCTTTCATTTTTTCCTGTCTTTTGCCAAAATTTGAGAAACCCTTTACCCTTTGATGCTAGACGTTCTTTAAAATATAACTTAAAAATTAAGTCCTCACAGAAAAAAAAATGCGTGTGAATTACGAAGACCAAGTGCTGTTCAAGGGATTAGTCACTATTTATTCTGAGGATCGTTTGTAACATAGCGTACGTTGAAGCCGGTTGGCAAAATGGAGCGTACGTTACTGTTTAAATAAGATGGTACCTATAGTGAATTAAAGGGATAAGCAATGACAGTTTTTCCAACGAAACGTGCAGCTAGTGTTCCTAGTGAAAGGGGTGGAGAAATATTGGAACAGATCTTAAGTGTGATTACTTGTATTTGTATTTTGGGCAGAACAATATAAGGTACTTCCTCATATTATTTGTGTATTTGCGTATGGGTGAGGAGAGGGAGGTGTAAACGGTCTTGGTGGGAAACCGGAGGGAAAGAGACCACTGGGGAGACCTAGGCGTAGATGGGTGGATAATATTAGGGCGGATCTCCAGGAGGTGAGATGTAGGTATATGGACTGGATTGGGCTGGCCCAGGATAGAGACAGGTGGCGGACGCTTGTAAGTGCAGTAATGAACCTTCGGGTTCCGTGAAATGCGGGGAATTTCTTGACTAGCTGCAAACCAGTTAGCTTGTCAAGACGGACTCTGCACCATGGAGTAAGTATTTGTGTATTTATTTAAATATGTGGAGCAGGGCTTAGTACACTCACTACGCTAAGTTTCGGGAGATCCTAGAATCAGGTTATATTTCCGGTAGGGTTACAGAAGTTTTGACACAGGAAATTGTGCCCATGTGACAAATATATTAAGGAAACTTTGTTGTCGTGCGGATTTATTATCCTAAATCATAAGTAATAAAAGCAAGAGTGTCAAACCTTTGTATCAAGAATAGAATGGAAGTTTTGTCAGTGATATCTGAGATCTACTTGAGGAAGAATTAAACAATCACTTTCTCGATTTGGATGGATGGGTAACCGACGTTTTTTTTATGGTTAGAATTGCAGATGTGGAGAGACATCTTGCATGGAACACAATGAAAGAAGAACTAGTGAAGTTGCTTGGTTTTTATCAGACAACCAAGGGCGAACGTGTCTTTGAAGCAGGTTTTAAAATATCTTGTCCGAACCCCATACTTAGTGTCATTTGCAACGGTCGGCGAGTTAATTGTTGTTGGATAAAATGTAGGGTTTGTTACAGTATTTGCAACGGCTGTCGGTCGTTCAGTTGTGCCTTTCCATTGCATCCTATATCAGCGGGCACGTTGAAGAAAAGCCAGTCTTTAAAAGCAGCATCAACATATGAGAACAGCACAAAATGGTTAATTGCATTGCTAGGGTTCCTAACAGTCAAAGGTTGAGGCTGCTTCTGTTTGGATTGAACTGTCAGTGTTGTGGACCACCAGTGCATAATAATACAGTAATAGGTAGCTTATCCGGGTCATGTACTTCACCCCTCTATAGAAATTTTGCCCGAGATAAAACATTTTATTTGGAAGTCAGGAAGAATATATGTCTTCATGCTCTTTGCTGGTTTTTCTCCCCAGTTTATAGAACTCAGCGCAAGGCTTCAGTACCGTGAATGGAGCGAGATAGCTTAGCCGGTAAGCTGTAGTGACTTGGTTGTGGACTTGACGACCGAGGAATCGTGGCTCGATTTCCTTTATGAGGCAAAAAAATATATTCTTCTGAGAATGGTCCGTAGGGCAAGTGGGTCCCGCGAAGCCACCTATTAGATGGAAACTGGGGGTCTTTTTGCGAAGATATATGGGCGCGAAGTGAAGCCGTCTACTCATCTCCGTATATTGCCTAGTTTAGGAAAAGAAGAATGGAATAATACTTTGGTTCTAGCCCTTCCGGGCCCGATGCACCTAGGCTTTACTAACAGGCCCATTGTGCCCCATACTGTATATTAAATTATAGGAACCCTGTTCCTTAACAAAGTTCCAGATGCCCCCCGCCCCCCTCAAACCTAGTTTCCTAATATCGCCGGGTCCAAAAACCTAGTTTAGGAATGAATGGGGCTATTCCTCTCTTCTGCATTTCTTCATGGCGTGCAGCGGGACAAATTTGTATTTGCTTTCGCCATCCTGCATTAGGTTTAGATATCTGCTAACTGTGTGATGATTAACGAATAGTGAGTTGGAAGGGAAGTGGAAGGAAGTTTCAGGGACTCTCCCCGACTTCGCCTGAAAACAAAGAGAAACCTGTATTAGGGTAGCCGGTCTCCGCGTGAAGATTTGAACCCATGACCTTCGAACACAAGGCAGGAATACAAACCATACACTTTACAGAGTTTTGTCACCTTTTAAATGTGCAGGAGACTCTTGAGACGTATTGCAAGCAGCGAAACATAAATGTATGGTTGTTAACAATTTGAGTTCGGTGTTTTAATGAGGACGACTGTAGCAAAGTTTGGAACAAAATTTAATTTTTCGTTCACCTTGATAATCAGTGGCTGGGGTTTTAATGGCTTTCAGCAGGGTAAGATGCGGGCGAAGAGAACTAACGAGCTGCCTTTCGGGGGTTGGGGGTAGTGGTGTGGGAGGGGGTTGTAGCCCTTGATGAGTTCAGGAAGAGGAAATGTGCGAAATATAGGTGCAAGATAAGAACTAGTCCAGATCAGTTGCTGCTGCAGCATTCAGGGTACAAAATAACCTCACATTTTAACGGATCGATTTGGAGAAATATTTTGTGAACAGTGAAAAATGATCAAGTTATGGTATAGCGAAAAGTGCCTTCTTATATGTTCTTACGCTGAGACTGCACAAAGTGTTTTATTTGTCGTTTATCTCTTTCACTTCTTCTATCCAGAAGATTGAAACCGAAGGATTTACCGAAACATTGGTAGCTATGTAGCAAACGCTACAGTGATGTACCCCCAGTAGACTGCAATGTCAGTATTTACAGCTTTTAGAACATCATATTTGATACTTTAAGAAATATTTTTGTTAAACGTTTGTAAATTAATATTTAAGTTCCGAAATATTCTCTTTATCCATTTAGCTTGCGTTAATGTATGGAAATATCTTTGAATTTGCCAGCTCTGCTTATTTATAAGAGTTGAAAACTTTGTATTAAACCGGATGTTTTCACAGCCAACAAATAATGAGTTGGTCTCTTTCAACGCAGCGCAAAGCAAATGAATAATCGTCAGACGTCCCGGAGGCTTTGTGGCTAACTAACCTTTGACCGATGTCACGACTGGAAAATAATTAGTCTGTACACAATCTGTGATTGTAGACCTCACTAAGCCCTGACGTCATTGTCTAATTCTCGGACATCAATAGAGCAATTGGCGCGGACGAGTTGTCACCCACCCCTCTCTTTGACCGAAGTTAATTTTCACTGATTCTAAACGTCCAGTATGATTCATGTTTCACTGTTTTAACCCATCTGGATAATGTGTTGTGAACCGCAGTGGAACATTTCTTCTCATTAAAACATTGGAAATATATATATATATATTCACGAAAAGTTAAATTACATTTGTTGGATAATTTGTATTCTAATTATTTAAAACTTAGTATTTCACAGTTACCAGGTTATTTATCTTAATGGAAAAAAAATATATTTGTACGAAGAGTGATTTAGTTGCATAGAACATTTCAATTTTATATTATAGAATTCAGTTTAGAAGTGGAGATAGTGTTATTAAGTGGTTATATCTTTATGCATAACGTAATTGTTGCATTGTTGCCCTTTGGGTATTACTCCAAATACGGTCCATGTTCTTTTTGCGAAATTGAAGGTAGGAATCTATGTTAAATCTTTAAAGCCTGAAATTGATTTTAATTATATTTGTGACCTTATCCTTATTCATCAGAAAACACTGCATCTTCGTCACAAAGACTAAGCACTCTGCTTATTATGAGAAACATACGAAGTGTACATAAATTGAGTGTGTTTAAAATACAGTGGTTTTTTAATGAACAACGTGTTGTATACATGTAACAAGTGTTCCATAAGGAGTTAAATGGTTTTTTGTTACTTGTTTATGAACTGCAGGCTATATCCGGCTAGTTCAGTTTTCTAAACTCTTTTAGAATGCAGTACACGTTGTGTAGTTTCTGCAGGAAGTGTTGTGCTGCAGTAGAATGTGTTGGCGCTTTTCCACTTTCGTTAATTGGCAACAGCAGCAGCAGGACCATCGATCCAATGAACGAGTTAATTAAATCTATCGGCTCAATGGAAGCAGAAAAAGAAGAAGGATAAAGAAGTCTTCCCGTTTTTCTTGGCCGGAATCTGGTTGTGGTACAAGTTCATAATGTAATCAGCTGGATTCACTTAACAACGTATTGTGCGCGCTTTGCAGCGTACCGGACCGTGCTTTGAGCTTGCTGTGCCCACAGAAACAGCTCTAGCAGCGCCTCAGTTTGCATGTAATGACTCTGATCTCATAACCAATTCCTATACATACACGTACGGTAGCATCATTTTTTCTCCACGTTGATTGATTTGAGTAATTAGTTTCGATTAACCACCTATCTCACATTGTTCTTCCCATAATAACAATATAATGATGATAATAATAATAATAATAAGTGAATTTCACGGCCGGGTTATCAGCACTACTGGATCTTATACTTGAGGTACAGGTTTGAAGTCTTTGACTTAGACTATCTCACTCAAACTTTCCTTGGATTTCCTCAAAGGCTGCTAGCGAATACCGGCATAATGTCTCAAATTATGTCATGACGTATTCTTCGGACATTATTACCATTTCATTACTCACTAATTAACCTGACTGCTGACGGCTTCGTTAAATAAACCGTAACTGAAGGCAGCCTTCACTTGTGCCCGTCAGAAGTGTGAAGTTAAGCGTGAATAATGGTGGTAATGAATGCGCTAATTGCAACAACCTTGATACACCGTCATCTGTTGGGGACTACTACTGACGAATAATTGTTTAGCTTACGCCTATTCATTAGTTTAAAGTATTTTTTTCTAAACGCCGCGACAATTAGCACTGGGTTGTTGCAATACTTTCGAACACCGGCAGGTTTGCTTAGCGGAAATGCTGTTGATTAACGTTTGGGAGTACCTGATTTTCGAATCTGAACGGAGTCACCTATTATTCCGATGTTATTGATCGTCTCCTTCAGTTCCTGCGACCAAGTTCCTGGATACTACCTCGAGTAGGCCACGACCGCTTCCTTTTGCTAATTTGCAATTTGTCATTCACCAATCATCCTACCTTCGACAATAAGTATATTGAGATATTCACTCGGTCGTTGAATAAAACACAAATAAGCATAATTATGTTTGCATTCTGGGACAGGCAGAAGGAATGCTTCGTTCTGGCAAACCGTTAGAGAGAAGTGCGACGGAGAATGAAGCTTATTATTCTCAGAATACAGCAACTTGTAATTCAGGTTCAGTGGGTTACAGATGCTGCAGTCATAACAACACGCCGGGGAATACATGCGGTTGACACCGATTTTCTTGATCTAGGTTTTGTGTGGTTTTCTTAAGTGCCTATAGGCAACTATAGTTAATATTTCATCCGTCTAAAACGCAGAGTTTTCTGCTCTTTTCATCCGACATAACGTCAAAGAACTTCGCATTTTGTCCACGCAATTTATTAAGGGGCTTCGTATGAAATTAATCTCGTTCAGCAAAACGCAGATCTTAAACGTGATATTCACATCTGGCAACGCATTTTGTTGACCCTGTTTACGATATGTATCAGTGTTCCGTGTGGATGACCTCTTAAGCGCTGAAACATGTAGGAGAGTAACAGTGTGAATAAAATGGCATTAACGTATATTAGTGCATTAGTCGGATTCGTATGTAAAACAGGGCTTCGTACGGTGGTCACAATAAACGGCTATTTTTCTCTAAACATCATTATTCCATCTTTATTTGTAATGGAGGCGCAGCGTTTTCTGTGAGCTGCGTGCCTCAATTTGCGCGTCTATAACCATTCATTTTCGTTTTTTATTATATTTGTCGGGAGAAATTAAGAGCAGATTGAGGTCAGGAAATGCTTGCTATCATTCGGTGCAGAATCTCTTGTCTTCCATGTTGGTATCCAAAAATTTAAAGATCAAGATATATAGAACTATAATTTTGCCCGTTATTTTGTATGGGTGTGAAACTTGGTAGCTGACATTGCAGGAGGAAAGGAAGCTGAGGGTGTTTGAGAACATGGTGTTGAGGAGAATGTTTGGACCTAGGAGGGACGAGGTAACGGGGGAATGGAGGAAATTGCATAACGAGGAGCTAAATGATTTGTACTCCTCACCCAATATTGTGCGGGTGATAAAATCGAGAAGAATGAGATGGGCT
>Ga0136643_10019737_pt1 | contig 10189 bp, 8 predicted proteins | sample TergutLab28metaG_FD_96883 | JGI IMG/M metagenome (GOLD analysis project Ga0136643, IMG submission 96883) | Labiotermes labralis P1 segment gut microbial communities from Petit-Saut dam, French Guiana - Lab288 P1 (version 3) (version 3) | ecosystem: Host-associated > Arthropoda: Insects >... | reverse complement strand
GGAGCTACTTGAATGAAAAAAGTAGCGGCTCCAGGTCTAGAAAATAGAGATTAACGGCTGTGGGGACCCGTTGCGCTGACCACGTGACACCCCTCTATCCGCAAAAGTTGGCACTAACTTCGCTGACTGGCGGCGGCCGCTCTGTCGGTATAGTTCGCGTGCGGACTAAGGCCACGGAGTTTAGTTTTTGTTTTTGTTGCAGAAGAGTTTGATGGCAAACATCAGAACAGTGTAAATAAATAAATAAATGTATGTGTGTGCGTGCGCGTTTGTGTTTTTTTCTACCAACCAGCATTCCGCAGAAATCTTGGAATAATTCCATAATTATTAATACCGCGAAAAATTCCAAATATTTCTCGAAATACTGCAGGAATTTTTTCCCCTATTTGGCAACATGGGAGTACTCTCCGTGCACTACCAACGACCCTTTATTTTCTATGCGAAATTTTTCATAGGTAAAGTTTCCTTGGGATATGAAAAATTACTGCAGGGGTTTCTGTACGAGAGAAAATTTGGTAAACACCGCTGTAGAATGTCGCACAGGCGCTTCATCAATATGGTAGGAAGAACATTATTGATTAAACACACTGTTTTTGAGACGCTCTTGTTTTTATACACAGAACATAATCTCTTCAGACTTTTTGCAGGTGAAAATAGAAAGAATTTTTGCTTAAGTATCTACGTGCGGGTGTACAGTACATATGCACGGATGCATGTATGTGTGTAGAGGCAGGTAGGGCGAGCGACTTTACGTTAATTTTATTGACGGGGTTAATACGTGGACATTTACCGTCATGTCCCCGAATATGCCTTTGTGGCATGGTGCTTGAACACACGGACAACTCTGCGAGATTGTTAGAGGAGAGTGGGGACGTTCTTTGACCTGTCCGGCTCTGGTTCCACCGACACCGGTAGTGCCAGAAAAATCAAGAAATGTGGGAACGGGAGCTAAGACAAGAAGAAATATGCGTTGTTTTAGTAAAATATTCACATTTGCAGTGGAACATACCAACCAGTAGTTCAGTGAAAATTCTTGCAGCGTCTCCCTGAAGGGTGGGGTTTCGAGACCACGGTGTTCGGGGACGTGACGGGGTAAAGTTTTGGAGAAATTCTCATCTCCTTCTTCACGGTAGAAGATGAAGGCGGCTGGGCCCTTGGAACTGTTTGTATCCGTGTACCGTACTATTATGATGTGAAAACCGGGAGAGCAGTGTATTTGTAGTGATTGCCGAAGTAACGTAAAAATATGCGAAGTTCTGTTTTGCAAAAGAGAAACCTGCGTAGGATTCTATGGGCTGGTGAGTGTCAGAATTGACTAGTTGGTTAGAGTTGCCCTTGAACAACGATGATATTCTGATATCCTCCACATTTATGCAATGTCCTTTATCAAGAGAATGCGGTTTACCTGCACTGCGCAGGTAGAGCCCCATTAGACTGGCGATGGTGGCCGAAGGAAGGCGTACTTTAGATTTTGTCAAAAACAGGGGCTTCTCTCACTTCATGACCGTTCCACTGTTCGCCATTTGTTAAGGCGTTTCTTGTATAACAAGACTAAGTCAAATTAATGCACAGCGCTAACCACAGAAGTAACTATGATGTTAACGTGCACAAAATGCGACTGCGCTTCGGCCCAGAGTGAACTACATCGGTTGCTGGTGACAAGAAAAGGATGGTGAGCTTACCCCAGCTCATACCACTGTCAAGGCCAGCTGCAAACTCCACAGTCACTTACCTGTAATTCTGGCTTTTCTGTAGATGTTTCATTGTCAGACTGAGAAGCTTTGGATCCAGCCTGATGGCTGGCCTGGCAGAGGGGACCCATGTTTAACGACGGCTCACAACCGCGGCTGGGGACTTGGTATTCCCACATGCCAAGTGTTCTGGCCTAGGTACACTCATTGTGTGTCAGGCATGAATTCAAAAGGAATATTTTGTGGGTGATGGTTGGCCTGTACGTGACTGCCGTTGGACCACTGTTGAGGCCCAATATGCTCTACACAGTATGTTAAGATTACTTCCATCTGGTATGTGTCGCAAGTTACTGGTTTCGAAGTAACGTGATGTCTCCATTTTCAGGGTGCAGGTTTAGGGGAAGGAGGATATGATATTAATCACTACCACGAGTACCTCGAACGGAGTCTTCTTATCCTGTTCTCCAAAGCGGCTTCTCTTCTTTCCTGAACATGGAGGCGGCATGTTGCCCCGAAACATGGATAATTGTCAGACTACACGGCCTCACATCCCAGAAAATACTGATCCTAACTGTAGTCTTTATGAGAACGTCATTTCTTGCGTAATATTTTGTTAGGGGTTGTGGTTGGGGCTGAAGAACGAAATTCGAAGCTTTCTGGTCAGTCTGTGTGAACCCGTGAGTATTGTCACGAAGTAGTGATCAACCTCGTCGGACAGTTACGTGTCGGCACGTATAGGCCAATTCTGGAAACGGAGTCCTGCTGATGTAGACGTATGTTTTTGACGTTTCTCAAGGTCGCTGTTAGTATTCCTCGGGAAAATGATGAAATGGCAGAATTTCTGAATCGCGTGGTCAGTCATCCTTGTAGGAGCTTAGCACATTCGCTTTGTTATACCCCAGCGAAACGTGCGGAAGATTGGACATTGTTGATTCGTGATAAAAGAATTAGCTTATAGGAGGCCATGACTCCGTGGTTTCTCTTTGTAATTTGTTAAACATTGGAAAAAGTTGTGATTCAGGTTGTAATAACAACAATTACAATACGACAAGGGGAAGCGAAATGTTAGTTTTATTTCCCAGAAGTTTTCTTTACCCTTTGAAGAGTGAAATTCATTTCATATTAGACCTCAGATCCTACCTCACAGAAGACGGTCTGTCTGCGTTGTAAAGACATAATTTAATTGTGGTTGTTTTGAGAATACCCACTTTCGTTTTTTAACAAGAATGTTCATTCTTGATCAAATTGTAGGAACGGAAAAAGTACACAGGTCTAAAGACAGATTATTTTCAGGTCTTCCCCCCCTCCCCCCACTCCAGTTTCCGCGTAAAGCAGGTTAAGGATAATTTATATTTGTGTTTCAAAAGTTCGCACTAACTTCGCCGACCGGCGGCGGCCGCTCTGTCGGTATAGTTCGCGTGCGGACTAAGGCCATGGAGTTTAGTTTAGTTTAGTTTAGTTTAGTTTACGTCCAGAATGAGGGTGTCGAAAGGAATGTTGGAGGGTAAGTAACGGAAGTCTAGGGAAAATGGTGTGATGACCTCCGTTGTTTGTACTCATCGCGAAAGGTTTTTAGGGTGACCAAGTCAAGGAATATGCAATGGGCAGGGCATGTGGCACGCATGATAGCAAGTACAAATGGGCAGATGGTTTCGGTGGGAAAATATGACGGAACAAGGGAAACCGCATGGGTGACCAAGGCGTAGATGGTGTTGCATTAGAACGTATCTGAGAGAAATCAGATAGAAGGGTATGGACTGGATTTGTCTGGCTTAGGAGGAGAACCAGTGGCAGGCTGCTGTGAACACGGTAATGGACCTTCGGGTGTTATAAAGAGCCAGAGGAACTCTTTTGAGCTTTAAAGAAGACTAAGTTCCGGGAAGTTAATAGTTTTGTGTTCTATGGACTAGAGAAATTTTTCCTGTATACAGGTTTCCGTCCTTTCGATTTAACCGTGCAGTGCCGAGGGTACGTTTATTACCCTGTATCGATGGGCCTCATGTTTCTGCTCTTCGAGCAACACACTTGTGGACGGCAGATACGCGCGACTCACGTAGACCGATGTGATTAGGTACTAGTGGGTTTTTACGGCGCACCGGTGCTAATTGGCTTCATTGCTTGTTCAAATACGGTAGAAGGCGCTGACGGAAGGGATGGTACTGGAGAGTTGTTCCTTGGAAACATAGGGAATCCTCTGGGAGTCGACCAAAGCAAAGAGGTGATGGTCGCTCAGCTGGTCAGGCGTTGCCCCGCCTTTGGATCGTCTTCACACAACTGGCAGGAGCAATTAGGAGTTCGGCTGAGCATACCAGTCTCTCTCTCTCTCTCTCTCATACACACACACACACACACACACATTCTCTCTCTCGCTGTGCACGGAACACAACCCTGTGTTAAAAACTGATAGTTGCTCAGATGGTCAAGGCTGTTACAGAGCCTAAGGGCTCACTCTCTTCTTCACCAGAACCTGTCACAAGAGCCCGCCTGGTTTTTACATTAGTTCTGTGCAGTAAGCTTTAGTCTGGTATAGTCATGACGAGTTTCTAGGAATGCTGCGGTAATGAGTTTGATGTCTGTGACGTCATGTGGTAACAAAATGTTCAACTAGGCCACAGTGTTGTCTGGTTTACTGGCGAATGTTACACACATTATGTTGGTAAACAACGCTTGATAATACAGTTAATTTGAACTGTATTGCATATAGCAGTCCTGTGGTCATTTGGTTTCGGGAATGCGTCAAGTATGACGTTAGAGCAAAGATCTCTCACCTCATTTGGTTGGTACAAAGATGACCCCACGCCCCCCACACGCCTGCGTGCCATAGTGATTAGGTACCAAAGTGAAATGCTTGATGTCCCCCTGGTCACTTCACTACGGCTGTCGTATTGAAGGAACAGCCTAGTTTGATGATCACGGCTTTTTTCTGTGCCTTGTATTATTATTATTATTATTGATTTAATCACACTTCTCGTCGGCGTCTGCGTGCTTGGAAACCTTCATCTACCCAGGGCTGTCAGTGGGATTGGGTTCAGTCATGGGAAGGAAATTCACCATATAACCTAAGGTCAAGGGTCGTGTCCTAGGAATTTGCGCACTGTATGACACGTTTGTAATAGTACTTCTTTTTGCAACACCTTCTAAGATATTTTCGGTGAAACCTATATTCTATACTCTTTCCGCTGAGATGACTAAGGGGTATATAGGTATGTTGTTAAGCCTCCAGATTTGTTTGATTGCCTGGACCTAATTTTCAAATTTTGTAGTTTTGTGTCTCAGTTCTAGGGAGGTTATGGGTCGAGAGAACTGCTATATCTGTATTATAATTTATATAATGCTATATATTTTGTATATTTGTTTTATTATTATTATTAACCATTTGAAGAGTGAAAATGAGTATCCATTATCAGATAACTGTGCCTCCAGTAAATAGGGAATAGGTTAGTGCTGAATATGGAAATAATCGCTTCGTATTGCAAGAAACATTTCATCATCAAGTCCTGTCACTCCTTGTGGAGCATAGGGCATCCACGAAGAGCTTCCAGGCATTACGATCTCCAGCTATCCCCTTGACCTCGTTTCATAATCTTCTTGTGCTTCTTATTTCATCCTCTATTGTCCTTCGCCACGTTCTCTTCCGCCTACCTCTTCTTCTATATCCCTGAGGATTCCAATCTAATGCGGTTTTCTGTATTGCTCCTGCTTCTTTGCGTAATGTGTGTCCAATCCAGTTCCATTCAAGAAACGTAAGGAACACATGAATACAGGCCGTGGGCAAAATACAGAGGTGCACCGTTCAGGCTGGCGGTACGTATAACCACTAAGCGTCAATGTGTTACTAGCGCTGTAAGTTTCAGCCTGCTTGCAATATAAAATAATGGATATTTACACTACAATATACGATACATGTTTCGGCATGATTATGCCATCTTCAGGCTTTCTCTAAAAACCCCAGCAGTGCAGTGCGTTTCAACTTAATCATGAATTGCTGAAACATATGAATCAAACTATGCAAAACGAGTGTGTGTTGTATTCTACATGCAAGTGTCATAAGATCGTAGAATTATTATTGATGTGTCGAAACTTGTCAACAGTGTTGTTTCGTTACGTGGTTTACTGGACTTGATTGTGCGTACTTCCGGCGGGAGTGTATACCTATAGCGAATTCATTCACGTTGTCCTGAACCCTGTGAAATACATCTCGATGACGAGAATCGGATCTACTTGCAGGTTTTTGTCTTTATTTTTATGGACCTTTTCCTTTATCTGCTTGCGATATACACCAGGGGTGCACAAATGTGTGTGGGAACTTACTCCATGTCACTTTTCCTTTGTAATTATGAGGTGGCTCCCAGTTTTCTCTTAAATTTGTGTAATCCTGAAATACGCCGTTATTTTCGCTCTTATTTTCAGCTTGGGGCTGCCTTTGCTTTAACGAGTACCAGAAACATTCATTTACAGTATCTTATTTTAACCTTTGTGTAAGAGGAGTGAAAAAATGTGTAAATACTGTATATCGTATGCGTGACACAGCGTGTTAGTCAGTTGTGCTGTGTTATGTTGTTGCAGTCTTTCTCAGCACAAGTATTTCGTCCGCCTTTTCTGTTGGCCTTTATAAGGTGAATCCTTGCTACTGGGCTGTTTCCTGTTCAGTAAATCGTAGAAGTTGTCTGTAAGATTCGTGGTTTTTAGGCGCGTTCGTAGAATTGCGAAAAGCGACTGTTAACTTCGTCATGCCTCTCCGTCCGCCAGTTCGTCTGCACGTAACAATTCGACTCCTACTGGACGATTTTTTAATGCAATTTTGATGCATGAATATATTTCGAAAGTCGGTCGAGAAAATTCAAGTTTCATTAAAATCGTACAAGAAAAAACGGGTACTTTACGTGAAGACGTATGTACATTGGTAATAGTATCTCCCTCAGTTCTTCTTAGAACGAGAAACGTTTCATACAAAATTCGTACGGAAAATCAAAATACGCATTTTACCTACAACAATCTCCCCCCCCCCCCCCCCGGAAAATCGGGTAGGCCAAGTTTATGAGAAAACGTGGAAAAATGTGGTTATGTGGTTGAGCCGGACTGGCCACACATGACAATATAATACGGCGCATGCGCTTTGCGTGCTTGAAAACTAAGGCTACATACGCACACACTCAGAGTATGTAATACTTGGAGCTTTTTCACAGCAAAAATGGTTACGCGAACGCGCCTCAATGTTACGTGTATACTCGTACATACGTACGTTTGCCGTCTTGATGAACCTTAATCGTAACAGGACAGAGGGCCCTGATCTCGTGCGGCAGAAGCGAAATGCAGGCATAATGGGATGTGAGAGGACAAGATTCTGTCTGCTGAACTTTGTGAGCTCTGTCATTGTTAGTGTGCAGAATCTACTGACACGGGGTATGCAGAGAAGACGCCGGCATTCGTAATGCCTTTCAGGAACGATAACAGACCTGACGGCGTTGGTACCTGCAGTTTCACTAACAAAGATTGTATGTATTGTTTATGAGACATGTTACGGAGAGCCATACATTGTCTGTTTCGATGCACCGTCAGCTTTCACATTAAGGGAACTGGGCATTCTTGTTAACGGCTTGTATGTATACGTTTCGTATGATTGTTAAAGTAAACAGCGATTATTTTCCTAACAGCATTAGCCGGTTGGTATTTGCAGTGGAAATTATGTCTTCCGTGACGTAGGCATCGAATGTGAAGTGTTATTTGGACGACGTGCGTGCTTCACACGGGTAGAGTGAAAAATATCTGTTGGGGCGTCACACGAGTGCTGGTAACAAATGTGCAAGGCACAGGGTCGCAGGTACGTTGCAAAAGTTATTCAGGAATTCTGCGACGGGATGGCGTAGTCAGTATAGCGACTTGCTAGGGGATCAAACCCCGGTTTGGGGCGGGATTTTCCGCACCCGTCCTTACCGGCCTTGGGCCTACCCTTACACGGTGGGTTTATTTCACGTGGGTAAAGCAGCCCGTGCGTGGCGTTAACCACCCATCCCAATATAGCGTCGAGGTTAAAGTAAGAGTCAAGCCATACCTCTACTCCCCCGCAGGTCCTTCGTGGCTTATTGTAGGGTGAACTTTTCTTTTTTTTCACCCTCTCCTTGTTCAGTAAACCGTTGTATTGATGCTTATCAATTGCGGTTCCATATTGGCAGCGTGTAGTCATAGCCCTCCTTTGATGCACCCTCTTCTGTTAACCAAAACGGAAAAGCTGTACTGCATAATAACGGCAAAGGTAAAGGTAAACGACATGACGCACTAGATGGAGAAGATTTGTCGGCCTCCCACCTCGGCTGCTGTACACCCTGGGAAAGTGCCCGTGATACCCATTGAATAGGAGGCTGGGTGGGCGTCAGAGCTGGTCAGGACAGACTTTTGGAGAAGAGAAAAATCGCACCTGCCTGGATCTGAACCCTGGCTTGTCAACCCCGTAGGCACGTCGCCATTAGCGACTGTGCCATCCCGGCTTCTGGCACTGCATGACGTCGTGTGCAGAGTTCTCTACGGAGTTCCTGTAGCGTAGTAAGCTTTCTTGGTGTCTTTTTTTGGTTTTTGATATACGATGTATTTTGTATGTATGCTAAGACGTTTTTGAATGGTACTAAGTGTTCTTTGTTAGTCTGTGTGTCTGAGTGGCGTAATTTGCCCGATACGTTTCGGTCGGAATCTCCTATATCGAATTAAAAAGAAACGTATCCAGTGGTTTAGATGCTGTTACGAAATGACAAACAGACAACCATTACTTCAATATTAAGAGTTTGCTTGTGGTTTGTAAAAACTTATTACAATATGTACTGTAGGTTAAAGGCTTTTGGTGTGTTTAATCCCATTACAGTCCTGGACAGGCCCCTAGGGCTCCAGGAGTTTGAGGCTCAAGCATATCTAGACAAGGCGGTAAGATGTCAGCCGTACGCATCGGCCGCCCTTACTCCCCAGGAGATACTCGTGGTACTCATTTCTGTTAGAGGCCGTGTTGACCCCAGGGTAATAGTGCGTCCGGAAGGATTAAGTCAATGAAAAATCCCAATGACCCCATCCGGAATCGAACCCGTGACCTTCCGATTTCGAAGGATCATAGCACCTCTGTCTTTAGGGTCGAGCATTACAAGAAGTCTTCTATTTTCGGACTGATTGATCGTACAGACAGAGCATTACAGTACTCCGAAACGGTAGCAGCTGTTTACTCAGCGACCCTGCGTCACGTTTCTGAAGACGTGGATCTTCAGGAGCACCGCTGTGAGAACCTTAAGTCTCGCAGTAGTTAACTGCTATGCTTGATGCGGCTTTTTCTGGGTGTATTTATGAAATAATGCTGGAACCGTTCTGAAGGCGACTGACTAAAATTGCAGGTTCTCCTTCCAGCTTTTTTTGTGCGTCTTAGGTAACACACGAAGCGTAACAGCTAACGGAATTCGCGAGTTAGCGAGATTTGCGTAAACAGCCGAAATATTAGACATTTGTATTTAATAGATTGTGTGTTCGTGATTTAGAGTTCAAGTTAAATAATGAGGGTTAGCGAACACGTATACCCCGACCCCTAGTAATTGGAAGGTAGCATGTGGAACTGTTTTAAGGACGCATTTCAGCCAGAATACTAGGTGAAAGCTGTGCTTGTACATGCCGCAGCAGACTTGGATTTTGTAACCGGGTTGAAAACATGCTGGTGTGAACGTGATAACGTGGAGAGGCTTGTGTAGAAATACATACTGCCATAGGAATATGTGCTGATGTTTCAAATTGAAATACGAACAAGATAATGGAAGTAAGGCAGGAGGATGGAATTTGTATTAATGTTTAGCTCTGGTTACCGTCACAACATACTAATTTGTTGACTGCGAGAATGGTTGTGAACCTGTCGCCAGTGTGGGAAGTCTCAGTGCCAGTCTGTAGGTAAGTTAATGTACACTTTTGTATGTTATTACAGAAACGTTAGTAGCCTCTGTACAAAATTGTATTTGTGGGTGCATAACAGATTTTAACATACAAATGATGGAATGTAGATAGAGTGGGATCCCTATTACCTGACCTAAACGGGACCGATAGGTGGTTGAATTACCGAAAATACTGGATGATGAGGAAATTCGTCGAAAATCTTGCCCCGAAAAATTTCTGAATCCACCAACATATTCTTCTGTTTCTTATACGTAACTCGTGGAATAGCAGGAATAGACATTAGATAGCCATTTTTTTCTGTGGCTTTTCCACGAAATGCGAGTTTCAGTTTGGCATGCGCGCGCAGCACGTACTATAAATAGCATATCGTATGTTTACGTCGGATAACCGAAGATCGGATAATCGGGACTCTACTGTATTTGGTTTAGAAAACACATGATACTGTATTTTGTTTAGAAAATACATGATACTGTATTTTGTTTAGAAAACACATGATACTGTATATTGTTTAGAAAACACGTGATACTGTATTTGGTTTAGAAAACACATAGTACTGTATTTTGTTTAGAAAACACATGATACTGTAT
>Ga0136643_10019733_pt1 | contig 10190 bp, 7 predicted proteins | sample TergutLab28metaG_FD_96883 | JGI IMG/M metagenome (GOLD analysis project Ga0136643, IMG submission 96883) | Labiotermes labralis P1 segment gut microbial communities from Petit-Saut dam, French Guiana - Lab288 P1 (version 3) (version 3) | ecosystem: Host-associated > Arthropoda: Insects >... | reverse complement strand
TTCCCTAGACAACCTGATGATGGCCAATACAGGCCGAAACATGTAGTTGTTTCCATCACATAGTCATTAAATACACCTCAGTGATTAAGTTGTGTTTGACTGCATACCTTTTCCTAGTTTCACCCGCACAACGGGGATGACACACTTCCTAATTTTATACAATGCAGTTTTACTTTTCCATCCACCTTGCACACGCAGTAACGAGTGGTCCTAAGTGTTTCGACGTCTTATGCTCGCATGTTCTTCATTCATGTATAATTATGTTTTGGTTGACATGTGTAAATGGCCAAACGCATACAAACCAACGCGAATACGTGAACATAAAGCGTCCAAACGCTTACAATCACAAAGTTATTGCATGTCGAAAGGAGCTTAAAAAACACAGTAAGGCATTGTTTTTACACCTGGCGTAAAGTTTTTGATTTAAGCATAATTCGGTGTTTTTGCTTTTCCAGTATACGCAATTGTACATAAACTCTATTCTTCTAAAACTCCGAAATGTCTTTCTGGATACAGTGTGTTTAAAAATTCCCATCTCAGAATTTTATGCCTCTTTATTACAAAGATCACATCGTTCGTGTTATTTAGGAAATTTTATCGCAATTTATTCTGAGATATAGAAATTTTCAGCGCAATCTGTTACGCAGTTTCAGCTTAAAGGAAATGGGCGGGTGTCGTGACATGCAGACAACGTCGCTTTGAAAGCCAGCATTACGCTGCTATATATGAAGTTAGAAACAGGCGGCTCACGAAATGAGGAATACTGTCGCCTAGGACGTGTCTTTATGTGGTCTGGTTGAAATTTACCCACGGTTTGGAGGCACCTCCTTTTTCGTTCTAATACTTTGCTAGGCGCTACAAGACTGCACCAACTACACAGTCAACTTGATCAGAACCTCAAACCCTCACAGATGACGAAATGGTTGGAAGCTTGCACTTCCGCTTTAAACAGGCCGCAAATTCAAATTTTGATCCCAGTGTGTGTGAGTAACGTTTGACAAAACAATTCGAAATTTTCTTGATAAGTGTTTCCAGGAATATACTATTTTATTACACTAAGTGAAATCCTCTCTTTAAAGAAAATAACAATCAGTACTTGAAAACAATTGCAGTGACAGATTTTAACTGTCAAAAATGTAGCATTTATGTTTCTTTTGTTCAACATTTTTCCCCCGTCTTTTTGTTTTCTCGGTAATTAACACCTTTACATGAGATGTAACGAGTCAGAGAAATTGCAGGGGTCCGTAAAATATAAAAGAAAGAACAAGACATCTTAATAAATTTCTGCACCTTCACTTTAACCGCGTTAAGAGAGGTAGTTTGCCGTCCCCAGTGGCCGCGTAATCTAAGGCCTGGGTTTGTGGCCGCTTGCTTGCTGGGATTGTGAGTTCGAATCCCGCCGGGGACTTGGATGTCTGTCTGTTGGGAGTGTTGCGTGTTGTCAGGTGCGTCGGGTTGATCACTCGTCCAGAGGAGTCCTACTGAGTGTCGTGTGTCGCTGTGTGTGATCGTGAAGCCTCGATAACGAGGAGGCTCTGGGCCACTAGGGGCTGTTGCGCCATGAGACAAAAAAAATTACCTGTTTTAGTTTAGTGACGCAGCTGTTGAATTTTTTTTGTCTCTTTCACGATACCACCTAATCTTGGGAGACTAACTAGGTATTTTATTCTCTCCTAAACTGCTACTCTGTCTATTTGCTGCAGGCGTCGCCCAACGGTTCAGCCTGCTTTATTCTGGCTCCTCATCATTCTTGAGGTTTTTCTAGATCACACACAACGACGCATCACAATCGGTAGGACTCCTCTTGACGAGTGATCAATTCGTCGCAGAGACCTCTACCTGACAACACACAACTCTCACAACAGACCAAACATCCATGCCCCCGGTGGGATTCGAACCCACAATCTCAGCAGGCGAGCGGCCGTAGACCCACGCCTTAGACCGCGCGGCCACTGGGACCGGCGAAGCTGTTGGATAGATGCATTTCGGGGAAAAAATGATTAAAGTTGGTATTTTACTAGAAATAATTTGAACCTAGTAGTATACACGTTGCTTATAAAATCACAGTAGTGTCAAAAGGAACCCTCGTTTGTTTAGTAATAACAACGTCTGTATGGCTGCTGGAAAAGCAGTAAATAAATAATGGAATAGCGTATATTGATTTTTCTGGTCGTCTTGAGCAGTTCTTGTGTAATAGTTCAGTATTCTGACACTCTTCTTATCATGCCCACGTGTAGTGGACAGTTGCACGACTCCGTAACCCACCCTAACCGACGTCCAGTAATATTCCGTTTCAAAACGTGTAGAAGTTTCTTTTCAGCCTACTCTTTTACTGCGGTAAAGAAGTAGGCTTATATGATTATTATGCGCCCTGTGCTTCCCCCACTTGGACTTCTGAATCAGTTGACCAATTTTGATAAACACTGGTAACTACATGCCAACATATACCACCCCCAATTTCGTACTGAAACAGAAGTTAGTAAGCATCTAGCGTCACGTAACTTGTGGTCCCGTTATCGTGAGGTTTTAGATGTTCAAGAAATAATGCTCTGTGTCCCGAGACAATCTGTTGTTAACTTTATATCGACGAAGTGGTGGGTGTGTGGTATCGGTGTTTAGCTTTCGTTGCATGTTGATTACTAGTGAATTGTCTAGACTTGTTTACAACTTTGTAGTAACATTGTCTGTGCACATATACAGGGAGAAGTTGTTGGTCAGCACAAACAGTTCTTAAGATCGACTATTCGACTTCGTCTCCCCATTTAACTTCAGATCTTCATCACTATTATTATTGTTCAGAAAAATTTTTAACGACTTTTACACTTACAATTTTCCACGGTACTTTTGAAACCCCATGTTTTCCCATGAATTTTTATACAATTTTATACAACTGTATATTAATGTAAGATGGATTCTGGTCCCTACAATTTTATTGTATTGTATTATAGTTCTTATTTATGGTTCTATGTTCAGCCTGGTGATTGCTATATATAGCCGAAACATGTAGCTGGTTTGCACACAAAGTTGTGTATGGACTATGAGTTTTTATATTTTCTACTTATATATGTATAATAAAAGTAACGGGGATGTCGTTTCTAAAAAAAAAATGCCTTTAATAAGTGCAGCAGCAGCAACAAACACGTTCACAGCAGCCAGCGACAGAATTCTGCTCCGTTGGGATTTGATCTTATGATCCTCTATGCATGAGGCTAGCAGGCCGGCCCATCAGCCAAACTGAACCTCGCTGTTTATCATTTTGTGTGTTACATAACCTTAAACGCGCGGGACTTGGAAGTTAGATATCTGTGCGACAGGAAGGCAGGCAGGCAGGTAGGCACTTTGTGGTTTAAACCCGAACTCATAAATTTCTTCTGTTGACTGCTTTTTTGCCTCTTCTTCGAGCCGATCAGGCATCAAATTTTCTGTGAACATGGGCCAGTTGGTGATTTTGAGCAGAGTAATTTGTAAATAGTGAAATAATAGAATGGCTCGGCAGAGTACAGTCCAGCTGCTTTGTAAGAGCCCACAATGGCGAGCACTGTTCTTACTAGAAACAGTCAAACCAAATACGTCTGTTTGATCTATACGTTTGTCATACCGACATACTTACGTCTTTCACTGTGTTTTTTCTTTTAGCGCCCGTTGCTTCGAACTTATTGCAGTCTGGCCATAGTTTTTCGTTAGTTTCGCTAGTTTTACGTTAGTATCCCCTAACAGCTAGATAGTCACATTTACATCATGGCATAAGTGACTGGACACTTATTTTTCGGGAGTTCAACTTTTTGACTACTGCGTTTACAGCTTCAGTGAAAAAATGCTTACTTTTACTATCAGGTGAACACAAATATATAGATCATTGTATACTAGATTTATTCGATACTGCTACATGTTTCGGCTGTCGACTTCAGATTCCATTTGTTAGGACAGCCGAAACACGTAGTAGGGTCGAATTTAACGAAGTACAAGATCCATACCTGTGTTTATCGGACAGTAAAAAATAAACACCCGGTTGATAAAAACACAACGGAATGATGTCACCTGAGAAAAAATAATAATATAGATCAAGTACTCTTTGAGTTGGGACCACTAAGCCGCTCAGTGATTGGTTGTTTTATAATTCTTACTCTAATATTCGTCGTAATTAAAATTCGGGGCATGGAGTGTGATATGAGGCATGAAAAAGTAGGAATTTATCTCATGTAGGCCTGCCGGAAAAACCTGTCCTATCTATTTGGGCTGTATAGGGCTATACAGGGCTACATGGGAGAGTGCAGATAGGCTGTTGAAATTATTAACAGGTGTTTGTCAGAACATTTCCACGTTGCTTGATGTACTGCGCTACGAATAGCCTGCAATGTGATCACGACTTCTAGGAGTCTTCGGTCTCAGTTTCTTCAATCAAAGTCGAAATCTTTATCTTCAACCAGGAAGTTTATTCTGGCAGTCGCATTAGCATAAGATCCTGTTTGTTTAAATTTTTAATAGAAGTAATGACGTGAATGACCTGTTATCCTCCGTCTTCAGGCCACTTCTTCTTGCAAATTTTTTGCCAGAAAACAGATTACAGCTTCCATAACAGAGAAGAAGATCTGTGGAATTAAAGTCATACTCAGAATACGCTAATTAAACCGGTTGTGTTACATTGGGAAAAGGCTAAATCTTGTATCTTAGGCCAAAATCTGTAAAAGGAGAGGAGTAGGTATAGGAAGCGATGCGTGGTATCTATGTAATGTCGTTTGTTAGAAGTTATATAAAAGTAATGTCCTTCGTGTTAATCCCAGTGACATAGGCCACTGTTAAAACTCACTTAAAACTCTCTGACATGGAACTGAATTCAGTTTAAGTATTCTCACATGGAGGCTTCAAGAATTCTCTTACTTATTATTAATTATTAATTAATTACTGCGGTGATGCAGCTTCAAATTAGAAATTGTAAGATATTTGTGAATTGGTTGTCTGGAAACACTGCGAGAAAAAGCAGCCATTTATTAAGGCACTGTCCTTCATTTGGCTGAAGGGCCTAAGAATAGCCGACATCCTGGGAATGACTATACTTGCATAAATTAACTATCAACACTTGTCTTGACATGGAGTATGAATTTAAATGTGATGGATTATCTGTATCGTATTCTATGCCTTCGATTTTAGGCATTCTTTACGAAGTACGTAAAGCAGGAGTGCCTCATGTTGAGACCACGTCCGCCCGTCCATCCGTCCGTCCGTCTGTCTGTCTGCGAGATAGTATCACTGGCTAAAGGGTTTGTCATAGTTTCCTTGAATGCAGTATAAGAGTTCTGTACAAAAAAAAATTGTCGATCAAGTATGAGTTCCGCGATAATCTGCTGGGTGACACTAGTGCATTACGTAAGACGTTCAATAGTGGTCTGGTCCGCTGCTTTGTACTGTCAGTAATTTTGCAGTAACACACGCGTTTCGATGCTACCCTGCGTTATCGTCAGTATGTACTCTTTATCTATCCACGTGCTGTCTTCGGTTGGTCGCGTCTGTCTCTCTGTCAAGATTTCGGTGGTTGTGTCTTGTTGCTTGTCTGCTGTCCTACTCCGGTTGGCTATGTGTGTGTCCTGCTTGTTTGTGTTGAATGGGTGCGTTGCCCGTTTTTAGGCGTCTTCGCAAAAATGCCAAAAGTGACGATTAGCTTCGTCATGTCTGTCCATCCGTCTGTCCGCATGGAACAACTCGGCTCTCACTGGACGGATTTTCATGATATTTGATATTTGAGTATTTTTTCGAAAATCAGTCGAGAAAATTCAAGTTTCATTAAAATCGGACAAGAATTAAGGATACTTCACACCAAGACCAAAATACATTTTTTATCATATCTCGCTCAGTTATTCCTAGAATGAAAAATGTTTCGGAGAAATGTTGTACAGAAACTCGAAACACACATTTAATGCTCTATACCTTTTTCCCGAAAATCGCGACGTTTGTAAGATAATGTGGAAAAACACTATAGAGCGAGCAGGCCCCGTAAAGACATGGTGCATGCGCATTGCATGTTGGATATCTAAGGCTACAAACAAACACTCAGGTTGTGTAATACTAATTGCTTTTCCATAGCAACAATGGCTGCACGAACGCGCCTTAATGTTACGTTATACGTACATTGCCTCTCTTGTTTTATTCCAGTTTTGTTGCTGAAAGGGGTAAATTGCACCCACAATTTCCATATTTCCAAGGACTTAAGTGAAATTAGGTTATGTAAGATATTCAAATAATGCCCTTGAGGATTTGTGAGTTTCATAAAAATGGACACACTGAAAGCTATGCTTTAATTAGAAACCCACAAGAATTTGTATCGTTACTTTCCACATGTATTGTCCGATTTTGACGACATTTAATGTAATAGGTCTGCGCGTTATGCTATTAAGCCTATGTGAATTTTCGTGAAAAACGGAGTTACTTGTCACATGGACGTAAATGAAATTACATTTACGCGTCTACAATGGGACCGTATGGCATTTTGAAAGTAAATTTCGCCCTAGTCATGTCTGTGTACTGCACCACAGAGCGCAGATGGTTATTTGTACGCTCATTACGTCAGCAGTAGATAAGAGTGGTTCATGACGAATCACATGAATCCATAGAAAGCAGTAATAAATCAGACGTTGCTAAAGCACTAGAAAAATCCATCTGAAGGTTTCACTGATATTGACATCAGAGGATCAGGGCTTCTGGTCAGCGCAGTTCACATCCGTAGAGGTTATCTCGCTGTTATATTTATGGACTTATAGGAAACGAGAGATCCTCAGTACAGTAATTTTTTTGCAAGCCATTGGTATTTCTGATGTTTGGAGTGATGACCAGCCTTGCATGTCCCAGGCGGACCTACCGGACACTGCATCCTTAACAGTTTCCTCTTACAACTTGCACATTGAGATGTATAGTCTACTGTCCGAAACCAATCCACACACACCAGCATTTGTCATAAAGTGATCCAGACTGTCTTGAAACGCGTTTCATAAAGTCGCGTTTAGACGTGGTATTGGCAGACCTGGCTTGAAAAGAAATACACATAATTCGTGGGCCTTTTTACGTTAGAAGAATGCGTTAAATAGGCACTTATGTATTTGAGATTTGGTCTGTTCCGTCACGGAGAATGGGACGGACAAGAATAGAAAATAAAGGAAACAGTTGTGTTGTGTGTGTATGTATGTACGTACGTACGTATGTTTGTATATATGTATGTATGTACGTATATGTGTGTATGTATGTATGTATGTACGTATGTGTTTATGTATATATGTATATATCTATATATGTTTGTATGTATTATGTACGTACGTGTATATGTATGTACGTATGTGTTTATGTATATATGTATATATCTATATGTGTGTGTGTGTATATGTATGTATGTACGTATGTGTTTATGTATATATGTATATATATATATGTATGTATGTAAGTAAGTATATATGTATGTACGTATGTGTTTATGTATATATCTATATATGTGTGTATGTATGTATGTACGTATGTGTTTATGTATATATCTATATATATAAGTATGTATGAAATGCAGTTTTTTACTCTGAAGGAAGTACGTAAATTATAAACTTTTATACATGCCTGTATTTATAATATATCTTTCTTATTAAACTAGAAATCTTGATTTTTTTGTCTTCTCACAGTGAAGGTCAAATCACAGTACCAATAAATTAAAGCCCAGCCGCCGGAAATTTGGAGCTATAGAGGAAGAAAATTATGCATATTCTGTCTGTGTAGTTAGTTACTTGACTTTAAGCATGTGTCGAGCCAGACACAACGGTGAACTAGTTGAAAATTCGAAGAGGAAAGACAATTTACAATTCTGTTTGGAATACCAGTTTGTCATTGCAGCACTGTTAATTGGATCTTGTTGAAACTCAAACACAGAGATACTATTTCTCCAACATGCTTCCATTTTCTATGAAACACATTTCCGTTATTTTACTGTAGGAGTATGGAGTGACCAAATGAATTTATGCAGCACTGCGTCAGTTGAAGCAATGATGACGGTAATATCACAAATGTCACAACTGTTATTGTCTAAAGATTTCCAACAATATGCTCCATATGCTTCTGAAATTCTCACACAGTCAGTCCATATTCCGGCATGTTGCGGTGATGGCCACACCCATCGCCAGGGAATTCACCTTCTAAGTTGGAACGCCGCTATTAAAAATGTTTATCTTGTTAAATCCATATCCAAGGACGCGATTTGAATTTTCCTGTGAGAGCAGACAGTTTCAACAGCGGCGTTCCAGCTTACAAGGTGAATTTCCCTGGCGATGGGTGTGGCCGCCATTGAAACATGTCGGAATGCGGACTGACTGTGTGGGAACTTCAGAATTATTAACCTTTTGGCGCCGGAATTATTTTTTTTAATTTTAGCACACTGTATATAAAATGTGAATAAGGAACCAAATACGTTAGAATTATGAAACAAACTGCATTTTGAAGAGAAAAAAACGGAGAGTATACACCATGTTTAAAATATTCAGCACCTATATTTGTTGAGTAAATATATAACATGCAACTTTAGAGGTTAGCGGTGCGGTACGACCACTATAGTTGACATTAGGCGTCTAAAGGATTAAAAGTATGGCGCATATTGTGACAAATCTTTAGACAAATAAATTAATAAATAAAACGCACAGTGTAGATAACGACATGAAGTCACAATCATGTTTTAGTTGTGTCCAGTGAAGCGTGCCTACCATGTGGACCGGAATTTGGGCATTCGTCTGCACTGAACGGCCCGCTGCACTGCTGAAAACTAGGTGAGACATCGTGCCCGGTTGTTACGTTGTTTCTCTGCCCTTGTGAGACATATGGATTACCAGTGCTAATAATTGTGGTATTTAAATCTTTTTTCTAGTGATGGGGTATAGAAACGCTCTTCCGCTGTTGTGCTGCAGCGAACGTGGCACGAAATACGCATGTTAGCCCACTTGTCTTTGTTTTATGGTTGCTGGGAACAAGAACGCTGTTTGGCACTTGGTAGTCTGACTATGCAACCACTTGTTACATGTATCTTAGCTGGGAAGTATATATTCCAGGCTTCCTATTTTTCGTCGCCCAGATTTATCTCACTTTCTTTTTCTATTGTTGTTAGAATACACTTTATGAAGTGCGTATGTGAGAAATGGGTTTCGGTGGTAAGTGAATTACAGCATGTTAATACTACCAAAATTACAAGTTATTCTGTAAAATATACGAGGGATTTGCGATAGGGAAGAATCGCTTATGGGCTGTCATAAGCCTGAAATGAATGTCTACGGACTGGAAGCCGGAGTTCAGATACCGGTAAGGGTGTTGGGAGTCTTATTTTATGATCTGGTAGCTTTGAGGGCAAGGGCTTTAATTTTTATAAAAGTAAATCAGGAGAGATGGAGCAGTAACACGCTCTTCATCTTGGAACCTGACATTATTTTAGCATTTTTTTTAAGACGAAGGAAGACCAAGAAAACCTTAATTAATTTTAAAAATTCTTTTTTTACGTCACCTTCTTGGGGTTTGGGGAGATATACAGAACACCAGCAACAACACTCAAAACAAGGAAACCATGTCAAGTTCACATGACACATATTACAGGCACATTTTCTTGAAATCGTAGTTTCGGCACATGCGACATGTGTGTGCATTTTGTACACATTTAGAACGCCGACAGACCTATGCCTGAAAACGAGTCTTCATTTACTAAATCCATCATGAAGCATGTGACTGGGAATACTGAATGTGAAATTTGCCAAGTTAATTGTAGAATAGAACGATGCGTTGTTAATTTTATGATCCTTACGTCATCCCTATGATTTAATAGATTTTGTCATGTTTTATTAAACCTTTGGCGCCGGAATTATTTTTTTTAATTTTAGCACACCCTGTATATAAAATGTGAATAATAAAGGAACCAAATATGTTAGAATTATGAAACAAACTGCATTTTGAAGAGAAAGAAAACGGAGAGTATATGAAAACTCCGTGGCCTTAGCCCGCACGCGAACTATACCGACAGAGCGGCCGCCACCGGTCGGCGAAGTTAGTGCCAACTTTTACGGATAGAGGGGTGTCACGTGGTCAGTGCAACGGGTCCCCACACCCGTTAATCTCTGTTTTCTAGACCTGGAGCCGCTACTTTTTTCATTCAAGTAGCTCCTCAATTGACCTCACGAGGCTGAGTGGACCCC
>Ga0136643_10019726_pt1 | contig 10192 bp, 9 predicted proteins | sample TergutLab28metaG_FD_96883 | JGI IMG/M metagenome (GOLD analysis project Ga0136643, IMG submission 96883) | Labiotermes labralis P1 segment gut microbial communities from Petit-Saut dam, French Guiana - Lab288 P1 (version 3) (version 3) | ecosystem: Host-associated > Arthropoda: Insects >... | reverse complement strand
GTGTAAATTTTATACATTTTATATATGTGCAGTGGTTGGTGTAATAATTGAGTAAATCGACAATATGCACGGCGTAACAACGAAAACAATTAGAATTGTTATAAAATATTTAAATTGCTCCAATATTTTATAATAATTCTAATTGTATCTACGAATTATTTATCTGTGCATCTGTTGGATAATAAAGTATTCAAATCGCTGTATGTTGTGAGAAACGTCATTATCATCACCACAAATTTCACCATCGTATAGCTTGCAGGGTCTTGGGCCTCGCACCCTGTTCTAGCCCCATTAACAGTCCCGATGTCTTCTTGAGGGTATGTCCTTGTCTTCATTTCCCGCACTGTTCACATTTCGTAATTAAGTGTGACAGTCTGTCCGTCCGTCTCTGTCCATTCGCCGAACACGTTTTATCGAATTATTTCTGTGACTCTAAATTTTCTTTACAGCTCGGTTAATTTTAAGTACTAATGAAATACCTTAATCGGGTTTTGTATTCCTGCCACGTGCATTGCGCATTTCTCCTCACAAACGCCCTACACAATCACCCTTCGTAACTTTGTTGTCCCGACGCGCTCACTCTGGTAGGTGATCCTTTTTCGGGAAACGGGTGTGGTTCAACGAATCACATATAGTTTTAATTATTGTCTTTTCACTTATATTTTATTTACTCAGTTTATTCTTGATATAAAATAATGGAGCGCTATGTCCAGTTAAACAACTAGATCATTTCTAGGAAAGTGACACAGTCACTTCTCTGTATTCCCACTTGCACCACTCCCGTACGCGACTGAATTCGCACTGGACTGCTAGCGTCCGCTGTCCGCTGCTAACGTTTTCTCGTTTAAATCTCTCCCCTCCTACCTATCACCAACGGTCCTGAATATACGTTGACAGATTAACTTACAACGCATGGCCATGAACCGTCCGTAACTGATGCCAGTAATACTAATAAACAACTATACTAAAAATGACCGGCTGCAACATAATTTCCTTTGACGTTATCCTGTATTTACCCTGCTCTCCAATTGCCCAGCTCTCACATCATTATAACACAGCACGTAAAGCCAAAGTTCTACATATTTTCAGTCTAGTTTGTTTTTGGACTTGTGAAGGTTTTAAAGTCCTGTAAATACTTCGTATTAACTGGGGAAGTTTTGATATTTTGACAGTAATACAGTTTTCGTTCTGTTATGAAATACACAAATCTGGGTAACTGAGAGCGTTAATTTGTTCTATAATATTGCTATTTATTACAATTGTACTTATCACTGGATCTCTTCCTCTAAAAGCCATTATTTTCATTTTGCTCTTTGTAAGTTTTAGTCCATATTATCTTCATCATGCGCTTCACTAGAATCGTCTTTAACTGCCACCTGTCCTATATAAATACAAGTCGCTAATTCTTTATGGTTTGTTGACCGTACATCTCGATATAATTGTGTAAAGAAGAATCACCTTTTTGCACAAATTATTATTAGTTTATTTCGTCAACCTGTACATGTTTCAGGCGTATCTAGGTCCATCATCAGGAGGTACAACAGCATGTATACAACAGTTGGTACTTAATTGTTCTTTTTAGTTGACTGTCTGTTGTGCTGGTTGGATTGGAACAGAACAGGACAACAGACAGTCACCTAAAAATAATAATAAATACCAATTGTTGTATACATACGGTTGTACCTACCGATGATGGGCCCAGATACACCCGAAACATGTAGAGGTTAATGAAATATACTAAGAATAGGTTGTGCATCAAATTGGTTTTTTTTATACATGTCGCTAACATTTTTAAAAACACAATGACCCTAACACATATATGCATTCAACAAGCACATTTATTGATTTTTTTAGGCTTTCTACAAAATTTTCTTCCCTCCCCCCCTTCAAAATCACAAAATCCTGTGTGTTTCATAATGCTACCTTCTTTGGTTCACAAAATATTCACATTTTACGTACAGGGTGCACTAAAATTTGAAAGTCCAACTCCGGTGTCAAAGGGGTAAAGTTTAGGAAGCGGAAAATCCGTTAGAGAGATGGCGGCTAAAGGGCAAAATATTTCGCATGTAGACGGCCGGCACGTGGCCAAGTAACACCTGGTACTGCAGTGAATGCCGCTGATATATCGCTGGAATTCGATTCCAGATACAGTCTGTGAGATATTGAACGTGAATATATATATATATATATTTCATTTTTCCCATATCTGGCATACTTTGGAATCCACTACAAATGTGTAATCAATAGTTTATAATTTTATTGATAAAAATAACCACGTGTAATTGAACTTCCGAAACACGGACGCGTCTAAATCTGCCGTCTTCTCCTACACTACAAACGCATCTATTTGACCATACATTTTTTTCTTTTCCGCTAAGCAGCACTGATTTAACTAAAGAGAATTCTGATGTGCGTCATCCCCTGTGTGTCAGTACAACAGTAAGGAGCTTGGTGTATTAATACTTACAGTCGAACACAACTGTATTTGCCTCTAGTATTACAGGAGGATTATAACAACGACATGTTTCGGCCATATATGTGGGCCATGTTCCGAAAGTCCAGTCACAACCTAAAGATGGCCCACATATAGGGCCGAAACATGCCGTTGTTATAATCCTCCTGTAATACTAGAGGCAAATACAGTTGTGTTCGACTGTAAGTATTAATACACCAAGCTCCTTACACTAAACAGCACTTTTTCCCCTCAACAGCATTAACTAATTTGCCTTTGAAGTAGCAACGGGTCGAATTTTGTGTGGACGTTTTCTTAGAATATAGCATAACCTTGTTTTATATATCATCAAACTAAACTATAAAGAAATCACTTCCTGTGGTCAACCTATTGTAATTTCCTTACAGTACGTTAGAATGCCGTGGGCCCGGTAGCTCAGTCGTTATAGCGACTGACTACGGGTTGGACGGTCCGGGATCGAATCCCGGTGGAGACGAGATTTTCCGCCCGTCCAGACCGGCCCTGGGACCCACCCAGCCTCCTGTAAAATGGGTACCGGGTCTTTCCCGGCGGTAAAGTGCGGACGGGGCGTGCTGCTGACCACTCACCCCCTTCTAGTGCCGCGGTCATGGAAGAGTAGAGCTATTCCTCTATCCACCCTCTGGGCCACACCGGGCCTGTAACGGGATCACTTTACCTTTACGTTAGAATGCAGGAAATTGTTACACATCAATCCATTTTATAATTTCTCATCATTAGTTTAGAATTCGTCGCGACAGGTCAACGAGTTATCACATATTGTGCAGTTGTAAAATACTTGAGAAAAAATGGGAGGAAAATGAAGGAACGCATCGACTATTTACAGACTTCAAGAAAGCCTATGATTCAGTTAGGATTAGGTCTTTTATAGTAATCTCACCAGTCTGATATCCCTATGAAGCTGTTAAGGATAATACAAATGTGACTGTATGAAACCTATAGCAGAGTCCGGGTAGGCAAATATTCGTCTGACATGAAATGAAACGATTTGTGAGACCAACGTGATGCAACAATTAAGATTTATTAATCAACCATTAGCTAAACATGTTTTGGGCACCATTATGCCCATCTTCAGGAGCACAGGGCCTTATATAACTGCATATGGTTTTCAGCATTTAATGTGCTGGCTGGAGTCTTGGGAAGCTGGGAGGCAGGTCGTGTGCACAGTGTAGAGGCTGTTATTCGACTCTACACAGTGCACACGACCTGCCTTTCAGCTTCCCAAGACTCCAGCCAGCACTATAAGAGCTGAAAACCATATGCAGTTACATATGGCCTTGCGTTCTTCAAGATGGGCATAATGGTGCCCGAAACATGTTGAGCTAATGATTGATTAATGAGTCATAATTGTTGCATGAAGTTGGTCTCACAAATCATTTCATATTAAGGATGCACGGTCATAAGAACATCAAAATTTTCTGACATGTTTCCTATTAAGAATGTGTTGAAACAAGGAGATATTTTTTCGCCATTGCTTTTCAGCTTTGCTTCAGAGAATACCATTAGGAGGGTTTGGGAAACCAGAATGGTTTTAAATTAAATGATACATATCAGCTTATGGTTTATGGTCATGATGATGATGATGATGCTAGTATATTGGGCGGAACCGTACATACCATAAAGAAAAACACAGCAGATGTAATAGTTGCTGGTAAGGAGATTGGACTAGAAGTAAATGCTGATAAATAGAAGTATATGGTCATGTCTCAAGATTACACTGCAAGACCAAGTCACAGTATAAAGAATGATAATTGTTCATTTGAAAGGGTGGAACAGTTAAAATATTTGGGCACAACACTAACAAATCAAAATTCTATTCAGAAAGAAATTAAGAGCAGATGGAAGTCAAGGAATGCTTGCTATCATTCAGCGCAGAATCTTTTGTCTTCCAGTTCGCTAATCCAGAAATGTAAAGATTAAGATATACAGACCAAACATTTTGCCAGTTTTTATGTATGGGTGTGAATCTTGGTCGCTGACATTGAGGGAGAAACGTAGGCTGAGGGTGTTTGAGAATAGTGTGTTGAGGAGAGTATTTGGGCCTAAGAGGGATGGGGTTATAGGGGAGTGGAGGAATCTACATAATGAGGAACTTAATGATCTGTACTGCTCACCCAATATTGTTCGGCTGATCAAATCGAGAAGAATGTGATGGGCGGGGAATGTTGCATGTATGAGGGAGAGAAGGGGTGCCTACGGGGTTTTGGTGGGGAAACCTGAGGGAAAGAGCCAATTGGGAGACCCAGGTGTAGATGGGAGGATAATATTAAGTTGGATCTTCAGGAAGTGGGATGTGGGGGGCATAGACTGGATCGATCTGGCTGAGGATAGGGACTGGTGGCGGGCAGTTGTGAATGCGGTAATGAAACTTCGGGTTCCATAAAATACGGGGAATTTCTTGACTGTCTGAAAACGGCTAGCTTCTCAAGGACTTTGCTGCATGGAGTAAATAAGCAAGTAATTTAAAAATGTTTTATTTCTTAAGGGTAATAGAAAATACGCCGAATTATAAAGAATATTAATGCACGATTTTGCAAGCATGAATTTTAACCAACGCGTGACTGAGACTTATTTTTTTAACATGAATTCCACTCGGTCTGCATTTCGCGATTCTGACAGCTTTCGCTGTCAGAATCGCGAAAGAAGAAAGCCTACTAGCGCTTACAGTTACTTATAAACAGAAGGTTTACAATAAAAAGTGTTTTCTGTCTTTTTTTGCCTGATTAAGAGCGCAGCGGAAAATAAAATAAAATAAATTAGAAGCATGATTAAGCTCGTTTTGAGGTCAGACATTCCGTTTGACGAACCGCTGCAGGCCCGATCCATCAGTTCAGGTCCTGGTGTGCTGCTGGCAGCTCATACTGAGCCAATTGGCCTTTTGCCTTCCTTTTTTTTCACATTACCCCTCCCCTGTGTGTGTGTATTTGTGTGTGCGTGCGTGCTGTGGCTCCTTTCACAAACCGCGAGTGATTCTATTCACCGATCCTGAATTTGCTGTTAGCTTCATTGGAAGGGCTGGAATTCTGCCATGCAACGCTGTTGCGGCATAATGTCGATAACCCGCTACCGTAATATCTTGGCTTTAAATCTTCATTGTATTAATTATACTTAACACCTTCTTTAGCATAAAATAATGAAATTTTCTTACATACTCTGGGACTAGCATCATTCGCACGATCACCAGCGATTATTTCTTTGAACCGCGTTGACTGGTTGATTTTTTGTAATAGAGACGGGATGTTTTCTGTGAGGTTCGAGCTGAATTTTATGTATTTTTGAGGCGAAATTCGAGCTTCAAGTCTTTAAGCTGTAAGTCTATGTGAAATGTTTGCCCTTCGATCCTCTTTCTGCTTAAATTATGTCTGATTTTAATGGATGACGTAATGTACTTGAAGATGCAGCTTCCGGTACCACCGAATGACAGCTTCATTTACTCGGAATGCAGGCATGGAGAACGTGTTATTGTGTAATGTCCGCGCGCATGAGACAGCTACTGAATAATGCCATATGATTGCACAGTAATTATTTGGTGCCTGACAATCAGAAGAAGGATTCCACAGTAATAACTGGTTAGGAGATTTCGTTGGGTCTGGAGTATGGCCAGAGGATTTGGAGATCAGGAAATTGGGCCTCGTTCGTGATACAGGCCCGGACTGTCTGGTTTGCCGTTTCGTAGCCTGGTCACTATACTGACTGAGCTATTACATGCTTCTTATTTTACATCCAAGAATTTTCATGTACAAAGTCCTTAGGAATCCAAGAGGCTGAGGTTCCCATAATTTGTACATATTGGGCACTTAAGGTAGCAAGCTTTCAGCCCTACACACCGGCCGTCTTTACCCCCAGGAGATATCCCTGGTGCTCATTGATGCTTGATGCTGAGTCGATCCCAGAACCGTAGTGCGGCTAGAAGGATTAAGTAAATGAAAAATTCCAATGACATCGTCGGGACATTGGACCGACAGGATTTAACTCGGCATTGGACAGATAGGATTTGACTATAAATTGGACTGATAGGATTTGACTCGACATTGGACCGACAGAATTTAACTCTGCATTGGACAGATAGGATTTGACTATAAATTGGACCGATAGGATTTGACTCGACTTTGGACCTACAGAACTTAAAACCTCTACATTTTATCCGCACAATGTACTAATAATTCCCGCAGTAAACTGTTAATGCTTCCTGAAAAGCAAGCATTGAACTTTTGTACCTTGTAATGTGTTCTGTGGTGACTATACATTCAGTTTCAAATATTAACCACCCGCTGTATTATTTCCATATTTTCCATAATTGTCCTAGAAAATTAAAACCTGTTTAAATGGTCTTACAGTAACATTTTCGTACAAATAACAAACCACCTAGGTTAACCACAGCAAAGTGGTAACTATACAGGCCTATACAGGCCTATACCTTCTTTTATATTATATCTGCACAGTGGAATTAGGTGTTTCTACGATTCTGAGGATTAACAGCGATTACTGGGGTAAATATTATAAAGGGTTTGAGAATTAAACTCGGGACTTCCCGTATGCGATGCAAGTTTCGGTCTATACTCTGGAACGGAGATCAGCGATAGTCAAATACGATGTCAGCATCGCGTTTACTGAGTAAGGATTTTCACAACTCTCGTTATTTTGCTGATCGTGCGGCCTGGAGGTTTACCGCGTCAATTTGGAATTCAGAAACGCGTAGTTATGTGCTGGTTGCTGCCGGGTGCGTTTCTCGTTGCAAGGTACTGGCCGTCGGCAATGTGGCATGATTTAGGCCAGCAGTATCCGTTAATTGTAATGGAAAATTAGTGACATTGAGATAGATTTACAATGTGTTTTCGCATTCATATTGTGGCTTTTACCTCATCAAATTCGTAATCCATTCAGTAACCACTCCTGCTTTTTATTCAGAGGGTCCTGTCTTCCATTCTCGTTATAGACACCGAATATTTCTTCTGCGGTTCGTAATTCTTTGAATTCCTTCACGAAAAATCCGTAATAGTAAAAGAAATTCATCCTGGAACACACCATGTAGGCCCGGAGTGGGGAGTGTAGGCATAGCTATACTCTTTCTTTAACCTTGACGTTAGACGGGGGTGGGTGGTCAACGCTACGACCCTGCCGTTTTGCCTGATACGCATTGTACAGGGAGTTAGGTGATAGCCAAGGCCGGTCTGGATGGGTGCATAAAATCTCACCCCACAGCGGGATTCGATCCTCGGACCTTCCAGCCCGTAGCGAGTCGAAATTTTCTCGTTGTCCCTCATTTAGGTCACGGCCTATTTCTTTATTGCTAATATAATTTGATGCTTTGTAGCCTCGGATTCTTGTAGTTTGGTTAAATACATGGTAAATAGTAGGTTAGGCCATGTTGTAGTACATAAGGTAATAATTCCATAAGGATATAGCAGTCGTAACACAACTATATTATCAGCTGTATATAATTTATTAATATCAACTACATGTTTTGGCCATTGCTGCTGTGGCCATCTTCAGGTTGGATACAATTTTTATCAGAGAAGCTATATAGATATAATTTAGAACAAAGTATTAGTGTCGGTAAGGTGAACCAGATCTCGTTTTACACAAAGTCGGTGGGCGTGTGTGCAGATCGTATAAAACCATACATATAACATGTGTTATCCAACCTGAAGATGACCACAGCAGCAATGGCCGAAACATGTAGTTGATAATTTATACACACCTGATAATATAGTTGTGTTATTACTGCTATATCCGTATATAATTATTACCTTAGTTTCTAACAAACACAACGGGGATGAAGCTCCTTGAAGTCCATGTTGTAGTGTTTTCGTTTTGTGAGAGCATGTTTAATTCTTGGAGGTTGATGACGTCAAGTTTCTCAAGATTTTAGTCACCATTAACTAAAAATCGATAATATATTTTTTAGACTTTTTCTCCTGTGAAGCTAAAGCGTAATGTAATCATTTCGAATAGCCCTGTATTATTAAGTCTGTAGTACATCGCCTTAGACCTTAGCCTGTCATCTGTGTATTGTAAGATGCTAGCTGAAAATGTAAAGATTAAGGTACACAGATCTAAAACTCTGCCTGTTGTTTTGTATGGGTGTGAAACTTGGTCTCTCACATTGAGGGAGGAACGTAGGCTGAGGGTGTTTGAGAATAGGGTACAGAGGAGAATATTTGGACCTAAGAGGGACGAGGTAAAAGGCGAGTGGAGAAAACTACATATTGAGGAGCTTAATGATCTGTACTGCTCACCAAATATTGTTCGGGTGTCAGATCATGAAGAATGAGATGGGCTGTGTAAGTGGAACGTGTGGGAGACGGAAGAGGTGCATACAGGGTTTTGGCTGGGAGACCTAAGGGAAGAGGGACAACTTGGAAGACCCAGGCATGGATGGCAGGATAATAATCAAATGGATCTTGAAGGAATGAGATGAGAATACATGGACTGAATTTATTTCGCTTAGGATAGGGACAGATGGCGGGCTTTTGTGAATGCGGTAATGAACCTTGGAGTTCCGTAAAATGTGGGGAATTTCTCGACTAGCTGAGAACCGGTTAGCTTCTCAAGAAGGACTCCTAGCTAGTGAGAGTGTTACTGCTCGCTGAGAGACAGGAACTGAGCTCCTATTCGAGGTCAATCTTCAATGGCTTCATTGTTAATGGCCTTGCGTGCGGCCAGTCAGGATTAAAGCGCCACCTGCAAGCGGTTACTTAGACATGCGACTTTTGTAATAAGTAAAATTATTACCATGATCATTATAGCGAAGCTAATATACCTACACTAGGCACTGTTACATTCGTAGGTGGGGAAGGTCATAGGTCATTCATTTTTAACATTACGATGCAGATACAGGTTGTTAAATTCACGTCTGTACAGCACAATGCCAGCTTGATACGCCACTTGCACATCAATCATTCCGTATCTGGCCACCACGGTGTAGTTTAGCACCCACTTCCCTCTCGCTACAAACTGTGATTATTGCCCTAAATAACATTTACTGGTTGCTCTTTAAAAGGGAACACGGACTCTTTCAAGTGCTACAACATTAGCTTAACCAAGCTAGCGGTGTTGCCACGTTATATGCTGCAACACCTGTGGTTTTAAAATATCGAATTTGTGTCACTGGGACACGAATTCTGTAGCCACTTACTGTTACCAACATGTGATAATATCGTCAGTAACTGCAATTTTGCGTGACTTCAGGCTTCCACCGTCTACACGATCACCCTTCGTGACTTTGTTGTCCCGACGCGCTCAGTCCGGTAGGTGATCCTCTTCCGGGAAACGGGTGTGGTTCACCGAATCACATATAGTTTTAATAACTTATTTTCACTTGTTTTATTTACTAAATTTATTGTTGATAAAATGAAATAAAAATGTCGTGCTGTATCAAGTTAAACAACCATGTCATGTTATGTTTATTGGACCGTACATCATCTTGATACTTGAATAAAGACAGACCAACTTGATGTCACTTGCTTTATTATTTCATTATTTAATGTTCAACATGTTTCGAATGTTAGTACATCCATCCTCAGGAGCTTGCGACTTGTTTGTTGAGTATCCTTATGCAGGCTGAAGCCTGCATCCGGATACCACACCACCCCAACCGAACCACACCGTAACACCAACACACATCGAACCAGAGCAATACAACCCATGAAATAACTCAACAAATAAGTCGCAAGCTCCTGAGGATGGATGTACTAACAT
>Ga0136643_10019723_pt1 | contig 10193 bp, 7 predicted proteins | sample TergutLab28metaG_FD_96883 | JGI IMG/M metagenome (GOLD analysis project Ga0136643, IMG submission 96883) | Labiotermes labralis P1 segment gut microbial communities from Petit-Saut dam, French Guiana - Lab288 P1 (version 3) (version 3) | ecosystem: Host-associated > Arthropoda: Insects >... | reverse complement strand
CACATCCCACCTCCTGGAGATCCATCCTAATATTATCCACCCATCTACGCCTAGGTCTCCCCAGTGGTCTCCTTCCCTCCGGTTTCCCCAGCAAGACCCTATACACCCCCTCTCCTCACCCATGCACGTCACATGCCCAGCCCATCTCATTCGTGAGAAAGTATTAGATTAGACCTATAAAAAACTAAAATGAAATTTTTCCTCCCCTGTACGTAGCGGAATTGAAAATCGTCAATTTCTTTAGAGATAAACATAAAATGTAAGGAACCTAAAAACAACAAACAGTACAAGAGTGTTATACCAGACAGATTCATGTTAAGCTGTTCTGTTTTCATTCTCTCGACAAGGAACGACAAAAATTGGCGTTTGTTAGCAGTTGCCTGGCAATGATAGATGTTACAGCGATTACCGAAAAATATCCCATTATGAAGCAGCGGAGATGTACCTATGGTTCTGTAGGTACTAAAAGTTCGATTTCGTCAGGCAAAATTAACTTTAGCAACAGTGTCGTTCAGCCTATCAAAATGTCTTTCAAAACTGTCAAGTTCATGGCGTGCACACTGACTGAACCTGAGACGCGCTGAAATTGTGATATAATGTACGTGTATAATAATGGACATGTTCAATTGAAACCGAAGGTGGATGTAGGGATTCTGGGCCTGCTGCTGGACAATACAAGTTGAAACGACGTGTAATTTGCTTCCTCCCATTTGCCGCATTTTGAGATCATTCATATTAATGCATACGAGATGATAACAAAACATGCATAGTACAACAGAACGGGAACGTGTAATAGGCTACTGCACAGTTCCATTTCGTTAGAATAATTTACAAAATGCAAGCACGTATATATGTTCTGAGGAACAAATCTCTCAACTACCGACCCTCGTGAATGGACCAGGTCGTAACTGAAAGGAATTTATGCATGTTATCTAGTGCAGAGCGAGGTTAGGTAATTTGCAAACATTTAAAAACATTTTTCCGTTGAAATTTCAACGACTTTCGCAATAATTCACGAATAAAGTGAAAGCAGAGTTGTCTTTTTCTATGTCATGAAGAAATAAGACAGCGCTGATGCATGGCTCCAATTATTCTTAAACTAGGCACTAGATGGGGGTAGGTGGGGAAACGGTTTCCAGTACCCTTTGAATAGGATACCGACTGGGGTCTAGAGCCGGTCAAAAGGCTTTAGAAGAGAGAATTTCTGGTCTTTCTGGAAAATGAAACACAATTCCTTGAACGTTCGTATCGTAGCCTAGTTGCATTATCGACTACGCTTACACTGGCACCATATTTAACGAAAAGTAGCAGATACAATTACATTTCTGTGTGTTGTTACAAGAAAGTCGAATTAATCTATCATTGTAAATATGAAATACTTTGGCTTCAGTTCACTTCTTGGCAAGGTTATTTAATTCATACACTTTTAAACAACATCCTTTCCCGAAGATCTACTCTTCTATGTTATCAAGCTGGTGCTTGTGGTAGGAAAGCCCTGCTTTATCTGTGTATAAAAATATTCACAACGTATGCATACATTCCGTTTGAGATTTGAAAAAATTACATGGCTGCATATTTCAGTATTATCATACCGGAACTAAAATGGTCTGTCCTAATACCAAAAGTTCTTTCCCAGATTAAACCAACTTCTGCGAACAGCTTGTCTTCCTACTGCTTGTTCGCCCTCATCCGATTTAATCCGCCAACACCCTGTTTCTATCGGCTATCACAGTGTGGGAAGTATACAGTATTTGATGCAGAAAAGCGTTTAATATAACTTATTAATAATCACACTTAAATTTCGTAACGTGTACTCGTACATGAGGCGTAGATTTATTACCGAGTATTGCCTAACCCGCGAGCCTGGATTTTTACCTAGCATAAAGCCATGCATATATCACACACATAACAGCTGATATGTTTAAAATTTGTACTTACATGTCTGTGCAAATAGACATTTTGTTCATGGCACGACAACCTTTAATGGGTCTGGGCCTCCTCTAGGAGGCTCTTCGGTCACGCTCAAACACACCACACTCGGCAGGATTCCTCTGGACGAGCGATCGTCCCGTCGCAGAGACCTCTACGTGACAACGCACGACACTCAGAAGAGACTTACCCCAATGCCCCCGGCGGAATTCGAAACCGCAAGCCCAGCAAGCAATGGGCCGTAAACCCATGCCCTAGACCACGCGGCCACCGGGATCGGCCAAAACGGGGAAACGCTTAGGCAAATTGTCAGTACATACAGTTCCTGTTTTTAAACTGACATAACAAAAGCAACTGTAGTCATGTAGTTATTCACTAATTGAAAACGAAACTAAAAGCCCATAATAACAAATTCAGTGTCGCATTAAACTTAATTCGGAAACATTAATTTGCGTACATTTGAACTTCACTATCTGATCCTTCAAAATCGTAGCTGGAAAGCTGGTACTTCATTCTAAGCCTTATTTTTGGAAGATTGGTTGGCACAAATATTTCTTCTCCAGTCAACATATCATCCAACAAACTGCATGTTTAGGCACCGACGTTTTTATACATCCTCCACATAGCATAACAACAACTAATAACTGACAGTGTGGTGGTTTATCGTTACATATTTTAATATTTAATATCATAATACTGTAATGTGTAGTCATGAAGTTGGTGTATTTTAGTATTTTAAGATTTTAGTAATTCCTATAAAGGGAAGCCAAGGATAGATTGGCATGTTCGCATATAGAGCTTTGTTATAATGACTCCTTGAAGATGACACCCGGTGCCGAAACATGTAGGAGTTGACAAATGTCATAAATGGGGTGTCACAGAGCGAATAAATTGGATGCTTTTGACGTTCAGGTGACCGTGCATCGTGATAAATTCTTATAATAAAACCAACAGATGCACTAATTTTTCAAATTTATTTTTGGAATAAAACTCTACATGTTTCGGACAGTTCCTCTGTATATCATCAGGAGTTTTTCACTGTACACACAGCAATGGTATATGTCATACAGGTTTGCTGTGTGTACAGTGAAAAACTACTGATGATGGACAGAGGAACTGTCCGAAACATGCAGAGTTTTATTCCAAAAATAAATTTGAGAAATTAGTGCATCTAGTTGGTTTTATTATAAGAAAAGAAGAAAGAATTCTGGATTATGTAACAACAAGCACGGTATGAATAACAGAAAATTTATTCTGCAAGTTTTCCCACAGAATCTATGAACACAAGCGCCCAATAAACCGACAGGCATCTTCTCGTACTTCCAACTAATTTGCGAACAGGATCAATACGCCTCTCCTTATACTTCCTTCTTCTTGCTAAAAAGATTCGAAATCGTCTTCTGTAGGGGTGTCCAAACGTTTCTGGCAATGGTCCATAACCTTTACAGTGGGCTGGATCGCGGGCCACGCAAAACAACCTGGCAGGCCGCGGATTGGACATACATGGTCTACCGCATGCAATTATTCTACAGTATATTGTTAAGAAATAATATAAATTAATAAAATATTACTTTACTGGGCCAAGTTTTATCCCCTCCTCAGGCTAAAAAATACTGTTAAGACCTATAAAGTGTCTGAGAGAAGCTGTGCCTGTTAGGCACTGCTGAGACGATCTTGACCTTAGGAGTATATAGTATGGGCAGGCAAGAGTCAGTCAAACCTTAGCTGTACAGCTACTTAATGTCTGTCTGTAGAACACCTTTCAGTCTTACCTGGCCAGTATCACGTCCTACTATTTATAAATATTTTGAGGAGGTGACGTATACAAAATACAATTCATGAATAGGTCTAAGATCTCATTCTGTTACAGAAACAAATGCAGTTTAGAAACATTTTTAAAAAAGTAAGAATCGTACTAATAAACTTTCTTGGGTTTACTTGATTTCTTAATATTTTTACAAATACTACTATCTCAACTTTGCCATGAAAGACAGAAACATGTAGTATAGCTCACATTAAATAACTGTCACGATGAGCTGTGATTGACGTTCTTTGATTCATTTTTAAGTAACACATCACAACGTGAAATGTTACTTAAAAATGAATGTTACTTAACCAAAGTTAATCTTAAGCTTACTTTTACCCTGAAGACTGGAACCGATCTGTCTGCGAAGCACTGTGCGGTATTAATTATTTGTTACTTCTAATATCTTCAACAAGAGCCTTTGGAAAAAATCCATAAAGTTTGCGAATCCATCCGACATATTATCACCAAAATCTTACAGAAGCAGATGTACTTGAATGAGAAAATTGTTCATATTAGGATACAAAAAGGTCGGAAGTAAAGAGTCTGCAACAAGCAACACTTTACTCCGTCAGCAACCGCAGCATATTGTGACGCGTCCTCAACATTACAAAAAGATACGTCACCGTCCTGGACAGCTTAATCCCCTTTGTTCACAGGTACTGTACATAATTCAGTTCATACTTCGCCCATCTGATCTTAACAGTATAGAATCGCAGTGACTTGGAACTCTTGAGCTGCTTGACCATCTCGTGTCGGAAAAGATTTCGGCATGGTACCAACACAGGACTCTTAAAATCACATAATTATTGCGGAGGTAAATAAGTTATAAACTGCGGAACGGATTGGTAGACGTTTTGGGCCATTTTGATGACGTTTCAATATCACACTTATAAATTAAAAAAAGAAAGACATTCACTTAGTACCTCGCCGTTTTTCTCTTCCATATTTACAGGGATGCTGGTAAGTCCTTAACCCGACAAGGAAGGAAACACGCTAATGTTCCTGTCAGAATTGTGTGAATTTCCTTCGGAGCCTTGCCTTGCAAGAAAAAAATCTTGATGACAGCTCGCGTCTCGATGTTGTTGAAATCACGCGCGTCCCTGACATGCTTCCGAGGTTGTTTCATTCCTGGTCGGGCTAAGGACTTATCAGCACTCCGATACTATAGCAGAACTTACTGGAAACTACCTATGGACAGAAGTGGAAAGATTGTAATGGTAGATTAACAGTAGATAGTGCAGTAGTTTGAGTAGGCCATTGTAGATAGGTGTTGGATGTACCCGTGCGCGACAAGAACATGACGTTGCACGAGGGCAGTCCATGTAAAGAACGACCCACAACCCAATAAATACTGTTCACTTCACATATTCTGTAGCACTATGCCTAGCATTCCCCCGAAACGTACATGGCATATATCTTGTAATGTCTGCAACACCTTCTCAGAACAACCCGTCAATATTTGGGACTACTGTCAATCGAACATTGTGAAATTTTAACCCCATTTCTCCCTAGTTTTATGTCTTAAAACTGCATGATTATATAAAATTCTGTAGCGCAACTGTTATACAATATCTTGTAGAGATCGTCTACAACATAATGACCTTTGAGCTTAGCTGCAGTCACTTTATCCATCACTGACTTCTGCATGTGACATCCATTGAAATGCGCTGAAATTATAACAAAGTCATCAGGCAATATAAATGGTTTTCTGTCGCCTGACCTACTTCCCTTCCTTACTGGGAAAAAATGAGGCTACTGAGATCACTCCGACGTCTGTGTGTTTCTGTCTGTCTGTGTTGCTTGTGTGTCACATCATTTCATGTCACAAAAGAGGTTATCAATTGTCACGATATCTAGTACAGATATTACGCCACTAGAAACCACCCACTGTCATTATTTTACTTTATTCACTAATAAAATAACACCATGGGTGCACTAAATTGAGACATGGTGGCTTCACAACAGCGTTACTGAATCTAATGTTCTGAAAACGTGTATAAAAATAGATTTTTTTTTATAGATACGCAAATATGTAACCACATATTTTTGAATAAAGCAATCGACACAATCGTAGCCGAATGAAATTGTGTTTACTTTTCGGTTTGATTGCGGTAACTAACAAACGGCTGGCTTTACGATGTGTAATTAGGCTAAAGCATGGACTATAAATATACCGATGTTTATGCTTTTTGTGTGAAAGTTTGTTTATAATTTAAAAATTATAACCTTGACTAAGCTGCGAAAATCTAAGCTTGTGTCTAAGAAATTCTACGCGGAAAAGTCTGCAATTAATTTGTTTTTCTCAAAAATTCAATTAAAGTGTTTGGCAACAGAAAATAAAATAATACAGAAAACGAAAGCAGACAAATAAGTAGGCCTGTGAGCAAAATGAAAACACAGATAACGGACAGACAACAGAAATGTTACATTAGTGAAATCAAATGACATTAAAAAACATAAAGTCTCAACACGCCTTATACACCAAGACGTAATAAATTATTAATAGATGAAATAACATCTTTTAAGTAAATAAAATTTGTCTTAAACTACCAGTATTCCTGCGTCACGGACGTTTGTCGCAGACATGCGTTTGCTTGAGAGCATACATTTTAAACGATGGGGCAGATTAAGAATTGAACAGTCCCTAATCAGTATAGTAGACATTCGCAAACGAACAGCATCAAAAATGAATTAAAAACAGTTTATTTTTCAAGAAGTGGGGCCTCAAGCTAGGCCGCCTTACCGGAGTGCTGTGAAACGCAGCCCAAGAAACACCTGTACATATTTATTTTAAAAATGTCTATATAAATATTTATTATCTGATTACGATATAAATGTGAAATATTTCTGGTTTAGGTATCAGTACCCATGTTACAATGCCAGGCGACAAAGACGTGCTCAGTATTACAGCATACTAGGGTAGTGTACAAAGCCACAATCGAAAGATCCATTTTGTAAGCACTGCATTGTTTGATCTTCAAATAACAAAATCTTTACGTCCGTGAAAACAGAACTTACATTCCAAAAAATCTAAAATTGTTAAGAAACTGGGAACAAGAAATTGCAATGCTACATAATTTGTGATTAAAATTAATATTCAGAGTTAAGAGTGTAAGACATAAACCTAGATTTGCCTACACAAATTTTCATGTCCTTATCAATGTGCCAATTCTGTAAGCTGAAAATATGAGACTAAAAAATGTTAGTCCTTAGCATTCCTATCTTTTCAAAACAAAGGTAAGGACATGATAAACAAGCATCTTTCAAACAGGCATTAATCGCTAAATGACATCAAGTTGATCCCTGTGAAACACCAACTGCCCACATCATACGAGCAAGAAGAGGTACCAGAGATGTGAACCGAGGCTTTTCTATGGACAAAATATCTACGGACCCAACTAACACAACTAAAAGACAATCTAAAATTTTTTAGCTTACGAGGATGCAAAGAGTAAAAGACAGTTTAAAAACATTTAATATGAGCCTGTCCTTAGTTATTCGACAAAAGTGTGAGAATGTTGAAGTGGATGATCAAATTACGCGAAGTGGACCATTGTTTCCTGAAACCACGTAAAGAAGAATTACAGTTATGTTGATAAGGATACAAATTAATATGGCTACAGATTTAAAATATTCTGGAAAAATATTATGTAAAGTGATATAAATAATCAACTGGATACAACAATAACAATCTACTAGTAATTTCAATCAGCTCTACATGTTTCGGGCGAAATCATCGCCCGAAACATGTAGAGCTGATTGAAGTTACTAATAAATTGTTATTGTTGCATCTAGTTGGTTGTTTATATCATTGTATCTAAGATGCACAGTCACACAAACATCATATTATGTAAAGATTTTGGTCAGTAGTTACTAAGTAGAGTTCTGTTGTCTCCCTTTTTAAAAAAATGGAACGAAGTTATTTTGTTTCAACGGAGATGGAATTGTTTCAACCCATGCACAAAGCTTAAACATTATACATCAACAGAGCAATAAAACTGCGAGAGCAGAACTTAATTACGGAGGATAGGATTCCATCAACTGCTACAGGCTTGGATTATTCGTGACGATTTACAGCCATGTTAACTTCATCAGCATAAATATGAGATGGAGATAACATAGACTATGGAGTTAAAAGTGAAGGGTGTCGCACAGGATTAGCTAAGAATGGATTTAAAATGATTTGCAACAGCATCGACATGATTACTGTAGTAGTTAAAAATGTGGCAGTCAACTTGAAATTAAATAAAATTAAGAGCTTTTCTTTTAAAGTTATAAACACATTTCCAGAACTGTTTATATCGAGTTTTCAACATGACATGAATGGACTTTAAAAATCAAAGTATATCAGAATTATTAGCAATTTTTATCAAGTTTGTACAAATTTGAAAAAGAGGAAAAATTTGCTTAAGATTTTGTTTTGTTTAAACGATGACCGTAACACGTTTGTTATTAATATAATATTAAAGATAGTACAAGGCCAGAATTAGAAATCACAACGCATAGAATAAGAGTAAGAAAAATCTGTAATTAAAATACGCGTTTGTAAAACTTGGTTCAGTTGTACAACGACAGAGTCAGCAAATGACCGCTGATACACGCAACAGTAGCAGCAGTAGTAATAGTAGTAGTAGTAATAATAGCAGTAAAGGTAGTACTATTTGTAGTAGTTAAGGTCGTAGTAAAAATAATGTTCCAGATATTACAACTAAGCTGCAAAACATACACATTATAAAACAAATTTTCTCAAAGACAACTTTATCCTACAAATATTAACGTAGGCGTCCAGCACGTTAGTCCATAACCTGAACTGAAACAGCTGAATTTTTTACTGTACATTTTCTACGTAGTGTTTAATATTTGTATGCCTACAAGTCAGCGCATTAGGGAAATAATGAACTGAGTTTATACGCAACTGTTTATTTCCTACTGCTTAGTTTTATCTGTTCCACAGATACTGCCCAATAACAATCACTTTAACACTGATAAACGGTTGGTTAAATAATGTATTTTTCTCCTTTACATAACAAACCTGTTACAACTACAGAAGTTACGCAACGTCGAATATTGCTAAAAGTGATATTAAATGAGAGGAGTTCGTCCACTCTATTAACGTGCTGGACAACCTAAGGATAAGAACCAAAGCATCTGGCAGAACATGCGATAGGTTGACAGACAATGGAGCCGAATACTTCCAGCAAACAACAATTTGCTTGTACGTGCGTGTGTAACAGACATGTAATATCAACTGCTCTCACGGCTACAGATGCTTCAGCCTTAAAAGAAAGTACAAAATTATGGCAAGATGACAAAGCGTACACAAGCGCGTGACATAACTTTGCGTAAGAAACACCATGACTAGACCTTTATGCGATTACCGCGAAACTGTCAAATATCAGCCAAAGGAAAATCGTTCTTAGGCAGACACCTAAAAATATAAATATTTAATATCCGTAGCTTTGGAAAGCAAAAAAAGGACTCCATCCCGAGGCATTTTGGTGCTCATAATGACGAAATTGAAGGGCGAGAATTTGTGGAAACTGACTATTGGTAAAATAACTGAAGTTGACTGGAGCAGAAAAAAAATCATAATACTTAATTACCTGAAAAATTCCACGTTGTTCTTCGAACAAATGAAGTAGCAATTTTAATTCTTTATATAGTATATCAACAATGGATAACCAAGTTTAGCGCATGGGAGACAATGGGCTGTCGCGCACGCTGACATCGCGAATCCTCGTGTCTTTCCTTATATCTCTTTCACTCTCTTTATCATTAAATTTGGTATACACGTTACAAAATTAAAGGGAACCCCCGCTCGTACTGGTTTGTCTCTTGCACACTGATATGTGGGACAACGCCCACTTAACGCAGGGCTTTATAAATAAAGTATGGCGACAGACTTTAAATGCTATACAAATTTTGTTGAAGTAATTATTTTGTAGCATGTAAAACACAAAATATGATCCTGATCAGTAAAAAATTGTTCAGGCAGGCAAGTTTACACTTTCTGGATATCTTAGTCTGTATAGTGAACAGTCTATGAGATGAAAGACAAGGGAATCCAAATTATATTCCTAGAAAGGTAAAGAACGTTTTCTTTCTCCAGTGCATCTAGACCGAATCTGCGGCCCAAACAACATATTATTTAAGAGATAGCGGGAATAAAACAGCCGGCGCGTGAAGATGACCATTCACTTCCACCTGGAACAGAGGTTAAGATCGTTTGCAACTATAAGAATATTTTCACAGACTCATACTTTTGATGATGATGATGATGGTGATGATGATGATGATGATGATGCTCTGTTACGAAAAGGGACAGCTTCCTTTTGCATGTGACGAAGGGGGGTGGGGGGTGATCCGCTTTCAAAACCCGTATGGAACGACGTTTGCCCGGCCAAAAATTAAAAAAGCTTGTAAAAATATAGATCTTCGGGTAAAAAAAAGACAAAAT
>Ga0136643_10019719_pt1 | contig 10194 bp, 1 predicted proteins | sample TergutLab28metaG_FD_96883 | JGI IMG/M metagenome (GOLD analysis project Ga0136643, IMG submission 96883) | Labiotermes labralis P1 segment gut microbial communities from Petit-Saut dam, French Guiana - Lab288 P1 (version 3) (version 3) | ecosystem: Host-associated > Arthropoda: Insects >... | reverse complement strand
TCGTACTTACCTATCTATCTATGTATCTATCTTACTATCTATCTATCTGTCTATCTATCTACCTATCTATCTAGATAGGTAGATAGATAGACAGATAGATAGATAGTAAGATAGATACATAGATAGATAGGTATGTACGTACGTACGTAGGTATGTTTGTTTTTAGGTAGGTATGTAGGCAGGCAGGTAGGTAGGAAGGTAGGTAGTTAGTTAGGTTGGTAGGTTGTAGGTATGTAGGTATGTTCGTAGGTAGGTGGTAGTTAAGTAAGTAGATATGTAGGTATGTAGGTAGGTGAGCAAGAAGGCAGGTAGGTAGGTGGGTAGGTAGGTAGGTGGGTAGGTAGGTAGGTGCGTAGGTAGGTAGGCAGTTAGGTAAATGGGTGGGTAGATAGTTGGGTAGGTAGGTTGGAAGGTAGGTGAGTGGGTAGGTGTGTAGGTAGATGGGTAGTTAGGTGGGTGCGTAAGAAGGTGGGTAGTTTGGTGTGTAGATTGGAAGGTAAGTGGGTAGATATGTATTTAGGTATGTAGATATGTAGGTAATTAGCTGGGTGTGTAGGTGGGTAGTTAGGTAGGTAGGTGGGTGGGTAGGTGGGTTGGTAGTTAAGTAGGTGTGTGGGTAGGTAGGTAGTTATGATGCAAGGTAGGTAGGTAAGTATGTAGGAAGTTAGGTAGATAAGTAGGTAAGTATATAGTTATGTAGGTAGTTAGGTAGGTAGGTAGGTATGGAGGTAGGTAGTTAGGTAGGTAGTTTGGTATATGGGTAGGTAGGTCAGTACTTAAATATATGGCTAGGGTGGTAGGTATGTAGGTTGGTAGGTAGGTATGTAGGTAGGTAGGTATGTAGGTATGTAGATAGGTATGTATGTAGGTAGGTAGGTAAGTAGTTAGGTAGGTAGGTATTTAGGTAGGTAGGTTGGTAGGTGGGTACGTAAGTAGGTAGGTATGTAGGTAGGTAGGTGGGTAGGTAAGTAAGTAGGTATGTAGATAGACAGGTAGGTAGGTAAGTAGGTATGTAGGTATGTAGGAATGTAGGTATGTATGAAGGTAGGTAGGTAGGTAAGTAGTTAGGTAGGTAGGTGGGTATGTAAGTAGGCAGTTAGGTGTGTAGGTAATAGGTAGGTTGGTAGGTAGGCAGATAATTAGATAGGTAGGTGTGTATGTTTGTGTGTAGGTAGGTGCGTAGGTAGGTAGATCTGTAGGTAGGTAAGTGGGTAGGTAGGTAGGTAGGTGGTTATGTGGGTAGGTAGGTGGTTAGATGGTGGGTAGTTGCGTGGGTACGTGGGAATGAAGTTGGGTAGGTGGATGAGTAAGTAGGTAGGTAGGTGGTTAGGTAGGTAGGTATGTAGGTAAGTATGTATGTAGGTAGGTAGGTGTGTAGGAAGGTAGGTAGGTAGTTGGGTAGGTATGTTAGTGTGTGTGTAGGTTGGTATGTAGGTTGGTATGTAGGTGGTTATGTATGTGGGTTGGTTTGTAGGTAGGTGGGATGGTAGGTAGGTTGGTAGGTGGGTGGTTAGATGGGTAGATAGGCGTGTAGTTATTTAGGAGTGTAAGTGGTTGCTTAGGTGGGTGTGTAGGTAGGTAGTTAGGTTGGTAGGTGGGAAGGTAGGTAGGTAGATAGATAAGTATGTAGGTAGGTAGGTAGGTAAGTATGTAGTTAAGTAGGTAGGTAGATAGGTAGGTAGGTATGTTGGTATGTAGTTGGGAGGGTATCTAGTTTGGTATATAGGTAGGTGGGAAGGTAGGTAGGTGGGTGGGTCTGTAAGTAGGAGGGTAGGTGTTTAGGTAGGTGGGTAGTTAGGTGGGTGGTTAGTTTGTGGGTTCGTGGGTAGGTAGGTGCGTAAGTAAGTGGGTGGGTAGGTAGGTAGGTAGGTGTGTAGGTGGGTGTGAAGTTGGGAAGGCACTTGGGTAGGTAGTTAGATGGATAGGTAGGTGGTTTGGTGGGTGGGTAGGTGGGAAGTTAGCTGTGGAGTGGTTTAGGTGGGTAGTTTGGTGGTTAGGTGGGTGGGTAGGTGGGTGAGTATGTGGGTGAGTAGGTGGGTAAGTAGGTAGGTACGTAGGTAGGTATGTAGGTATCTAGGTAGGTAGGTAGGTAGTTATGTAGGTATGTTGGTAGGTGGGTAGGTAGGTTGGTAGGTAAGTAGGTAGGTAGGTACATAGGTAGTTAGGTAGGTAGTTGGGTAGGTGGGTAGGCCGGTGGGTAAATAGGTGGGTGTGTAGGTAGGTGGGTCGGTAGGTAGGTTCGTAGGTAGGTAGGATATTAGGTAGGTAGGTAGTTAGGTTTGTAGGTGTGTTTGTTGGTGGGTAGTTAGGTTGGTGGGGAGGTAGTTGGGTAGTTGGGTAGTTAGGTGTGTGAGTATGTAGGTGGGTAGGTAGGTGGGTGGGTAGGTGGGAAGATAGGTGGGTGGGTAGGTGGGTGGCTAGGTTGGTAGGTAGGTAGTTTCGTAGGTAGGTAGGTAGGAATGTAGGTAGGTCGGTAGGTAGGTAGGTAGGTATGTATGTAGGTAGCCAGGTAGTTAGGCAGCTGGGTAGATATGTAGATATTGTAGGTAGGTATTTATGTACGTAGGTATGTAGGTAGGTAGGTAGGATGGTAGGTAGGTAGGTACGTAAGTAGATAGATAAATGAATAGATAGATAGTGAGATAAATAGATAGATAGAAGGGTAGATAGATAGATAAATAGATAGATGGATAGAAAGAGAGTTTGATAGGTAGGTAGGTAGTTTAGTAGGTAGGTACGTATAAAGGTAGGTAGGTAAGTAGATAGATAGATAGAGAGATAGGTTGGTAGGTAGGTATGTACGTAGGTATTTAGGTTGTTAGGGAGGTATGTAGTTATGTACGTAGGTAGGTAGTTGATAGGTAAGTAGATATGTAGGTAGGTAGGTAGGTAGGTGGATGAGTAGGCTTGTACGTAGGTAGATAAGTGGGTAGGTATGTAGGTAGGTATATAGGCAGGCAGTAATGTAGGAACGTAGGTAGTTAGGTAGGTAGGTAGGTTGGTAGGTAGGTAGGTTGGTAGGTAGGTAGGTTGGTAGGTAGGTAGTTAATTAAGTAAGTAGATATGTAGGTATGTAGGTAGTTACGCAGGTAGGTAGGTATTTGAGTAGCTAGGTAGGAAGGTGTGTGGGTAGGCAGAAAGTGTAGGTAGGTTGGTGGGTATGTAGGTAGCTGCGTAGGTAGGTAGGCAGTTAGGTAGGTAGGTAGTTGAGTGGGTAGATAGGTGGATAGGTAGTTGTGTGGGTAGGTAGGTGGGTAGGTGGTTAGTTAGGTGGGTGGTATGTGGGTAGGTAGGTGGGTGGGTAGGAAATTGGGTATGTGGGTGGGTAGTTGGGAAGGTAGGTGGATAGCTGGGTAGGTATATAGGTGGGTAGATAGGTAGGTATGTAGCTGGGTGTGTAGGTTGGTAGGTAGGTTGGTAGGTAGGTAGCCAGGTGGGTGGGTAGGTAGTTTGGTAGGTGATTAGATAGGTAGTTAGGTAGATTGCAAGGTAGGTAGGTATGTATGTAGGAAGTTAGGTAGGTAAGTAGGTAAGGATGTAGTTAGGTAGGTAGGTAGGAATGTAGTTAGGTATTTAGGGATGTAGTTCGGTAGATAAATGTGTAGGTATTTAGGTAGGTAGGAAGGTAGGTAGTTATGTAGATTGCTAGGTATTTATGTAGGCAGGTAGATAGTTAGGTAAGTATGTATGTAAGTAAGTAGGTAGTTGGTTAGTTAGGTAGGTAGGTAGGTATATAGGTAGGTAGGTAGGCACACAGGTGGGTTTGTAAGTATGTAGGTAAGTAGGTGCGTAGGTAAGTAGGTATGTAGATAGGTAGTTAGGCATGGAGGTATTTAGGTAGGTAGGTATGTAGGTAAATAGGTAGGTAGTTATATAGGTAGTTATGTGGGTAGGTAGGGATGTAGGTGGGAAAGTAAGTAGGTAGGTACGTAGGTAGGTAGGTGGGTGGGTAAGTAGTTGGGTAGGTAGGTAGGTAGGCAGGTTGGTAGTTAGGTAGGTAGGTATGTGGGTAGGTGGTTGGGTATGTGTGTAGTTAAGTGGGTACGTAGGATGTTGTGTAGGTGGGTAGGTAGGTAGCTAGGTAGGTGGGTAGGCAAGTGTGTAGGTAGGTGGTTGGGTAGGTAGTTGGGTAGGATTTTAGGTATGTCGGTAAGTTGTTGGGTAGGTAGGTGTGTAGTTTTTTGGGTAGGTAGGTGGATATGTGGGTAGGTAGGTGGGTGGTAAAGTAGGTGTGTAGTTTGATGGGTAGTTGGGAAGGTAAGTGAATATTTGCGTGGGTAGTTCGGAAGGTGGGTGAGTAGGTGGGTAGGTGGGTAAGTGGGTAGGTAGGTAGGTAGGTTGATGGGTAGGGTCTTAGATAGCTAGGAAGGTATGTAGTTATGTAAGTGTGTAGGTTGGTAGGTAGGTGAATAGGTAGGTAGATGGGTGTGTATATAGATGTGTAGTTTTGTATGTAGGTGAGTGGGTAGGTAGGTGGGTAGGTGGGTGGGTAGGTATGTGGGTAGGTGGGTAGGTAGTTGGGAAAGTATTTAGGTGGGTAGGTAGGTGGGTGGGTGTGTGGGTAGATGGGTAGAGAGGCGTGTAGGTAGGTAGGTGGGTAAGTGGTTGATTAGGTGGGTGTGTATGTAAGTAAGTAGGTTGGTAGGTGGGAATGTGGGTAGGTAGTTAGGTAAGTATGTAGGTAGGTAGGTATGTATGTATGTAAGTAGGTAGGTAGGTAGTTAAGTATGTATGTAAGTAGGTAGGTAGTTATGTAGGTAGGTTGGTAGGTAGTTAGGAATGTAGGTAGTTTGGTATATCTGTAGGTAGGTAGTAGGTAGGTAGATGGATGGGTGGGTAAGTAGGTGGGTGGGTGGGTATGTAGGTCGGTAGTTAGGTGAGTGGGTAAGTAGGTGGGTAGTTAAGTAGGTGAGTTGGTAGGTAGGTAGTTGGGTAGGTAGGTAGGTAGGTAGGTGGGTGGGTGTGTAGGTGGTAAGTTAGGTAGGTAGGTAGATGGGTTGTTGGTTGGGTAGATGGGAAGGTAGTTGGGTAGTGAGGTAGGTGGATAGTGGGTGGGTAGGTCGGTAGGTAGGTAGGTATGTAGGTAGGTAAGTAGGAAAGTATGTAGGTAGGTAGGTAGTTAGGTAGGTAGGTAATTATATAGGTAAGTAAGTAGGTATGTATGTAGGTATGTATGTATCTAGGTAGGTAGGTAGGTACGTTGGTATGTAGGTAGGTAGGTGGGTATGTAGGTTGTTAGGTAGTTAGGTAGGTAGTTTGGTAGATAGGTAGGTAGGTAGTTTGGTAAGTAGAGAGATAGATAGAGAGATAGATAGATGGATAATTAGGTAGATAGGTAGGTAGGTAGGTACGTACATACGTAGGTAGGTAGGTATGTAGGCAGGCAGGTAGTTAGTTAGGTAAGTAGGTAGGTTGGTAGGGAAGTAAGTATGTAGGTATGTTCGTAGGTAGGTAGGTAGGTAAGTATGTAGATATGTAGGTCTGTAGGTAGTTAAGCAGGTAGGTAGGTAGTTGAGTAGGTAGGTAGGTGGGTTGGTAGGCAGGTAGGTAGGTAGGTGTGTAGGTAGGTATGTACGTAGGTGGGTCGGTATGTAGGCAGGTAGTTAGCTAGGTTGATGGGTGGGTAGTTAGAGAGGTAGGTAGGTAAGTAGGTATATATGTATGTAGGTGTGTAGGTCGGTAGGTAGGTATGTAGGTACGTAGATAAGTATGTAGGTAGGTGGGTAGGTATGTAGGTAAGTATGTGGTTAGGTAGGTAGGAAGGTAGGTATGTATGTAGGTAGGTAGGTAGGTACGTTAGTATATAAGTAGGTAGGTAAGTAGGTATGTGGGTAGGTAGTTAGGTGAGTATGTAGGAAGGTAGGTTGGTGGGTAGTAAGGTAGGTGGGTAGTTGGGTAGGTAGTTAGCTAGGTAATTTGGTGGGTAGGTGGTTAGGTAGTTGGGTAGGTGGGTTGGTGGGTATGTAGATGGGTTGGTATGTGGGTTTGTTGGTAGGTGGGTGGGTGCGTAGGTAGGTGGCTAGGTAGTTATTTGGGTTAGTAAGTGGGTAGGTGGATAGGAAAGTGGTTAGATAGTTTTGTAGTTACGTAGGTGGGTGTGTTGTTTGGGTAGGTGGGTAGGTACTTAGGTAGGCAGGTAGGTAGGTAGGAAGGCAGGTAGGTAGGTAGATAGATTGAGAGAGATAGATTGATAGATAGATAGATAAATAGATAGATAGATAAGTGGATATGTAGGTACGTATGTAGGTAGGTATGTAGGTATGTACTTTGGTAGGAAGGTAGGTATTTAGGTGGCTAGGTAGTTAGGTGGGTAGGTAGGTAGGGAAGAAGGTATGTATGTAGGTACACCGGAAGGTAGGTAGGTAGGTAAGTATATTGGTAGGTAGGTAGGTAATTAGGTAGGTAGGTAGGTATGTAGGGAGGTAAGTAGGTAGAGAGTTATGTAGGTAGTTAAGTAGGTAGGTAGGTATGTAGGTAGGTAGTTAGGTAGTCAGGTGGGTAGGTATGTAGTTAGGTAGTTAGGTAGGTGTGTATGTAGGTAGGTAGGTAGTTAGGTATGTAGTTAGGTAGGTAGGTTTGTAGGTAGTTAAGTAGGTAGGTATGAATATTTGTATGTATGTATGTATATAGGTAGGTAGGTAGGTAGGTTTTTTAGGTAGGTGGGTATGTAGGTAGGTAGATAAGTGGGTAGGTATGTAGGTAGGAAGTTAAGTAGGTAGGTAGTTTGGTAGGTAAGTAGGTAGATAGGTAGGTGGGTAGGTGGTTGGATAGGTAGTTGGGTGGGTAGGTAGGTAGGTAGGTGATTATGTAGGTGGGTAGTTAAGTAGGTAGGTAGTTGTGTGGGTATAGGTGGGTTGGTGGGTGGGTAGTTGGGAAGGTAGGTGGGTAGGTAGATAGTTGTGTAGGATGGTGGGTAGTTAGGTAGGTATATAAGTATGTAGGTAGGTAGGTGGGTAGGTAGGTGGTTAGGTATGTGTGTGTAGGTAGTTGGGTAGGTGGGTATGGCTAGATGTGTTGGTAGGTAGGTGGGTAGGTGGTTAGGCAGGTAATTATTTTGGTGGGTAGGTGGGTAGAAATGTGGGTAGGTAGATAGTTGGGTAGGTGGGTTGGTAGTTATGTTGTTAGGTAGGTAAGTAGGTGGGTTGTTGTGTAGGTAGGTAAGTATGTATGTAGGTAGGTCGGTAGTAGGTAGGTAGGTATGTGGGTAGGTAGTAGGTATGGAGGTAGATAGGTAAGTAGGTAAGTAGGTAGTTAGGTATGTATGTAGGTAGGTCGTCAGGCATGTAGTTAGGTAGATAGGTAGTTTGGTACATAGGTATGTATGTAGATAGGTAGGTAGGTATGCAGGTAGGTAGGTAAGTAGGTAGGTAGGTAAGTAGGTAGGTAGGTGGGTATGTAGGAAAGTAGGTTGGTGGGTATGTGGGTAGGTAGGTTGGTGGGTAGGTAGGTGAGTAGGTTGGTGGTTAGGTGGGTAGTTATGAGGGTAAGTGGGTGGGTGGGTAGTTAGGTGGGTATGTGGGTGGGTAGATGGGTGAGTAGGTAGGTGGGTAGTTGGGTAGGTAGTTTGGTATTTAGGTAGGTGTGTAGGTAGTAGGGTAGGTGGGTGGATAAGTGCGTAGAAGGTGAGTAGTAAGGTAGGTGGGTGGGTAAGTGGAAGGTAGGTATTTAGGAAGGTAGGTAGGAGGGTATGTAGATAGGAACGTATGTTGGTAGGTAGGTAGTTAGGTAGGTAGGTAAATATGTAGGTAGGTAGCTTTGTAGCTATGTAGGTTTGTAGGTAGTTATGTAGGTAGGTAGGAAAGTATGTAGGTAGGTAGGTAGATAGTTGGGTATGTGATTAGGTGGGTTGTTAGGTAGGTAGGTAGGTAGGTATGTAGTTAGGTAGGTAGGTATGTAGGTAGGTAGATAGGTATGTAGGTAGGTAGTTAATTAAGTAGGTTGGTAAGTAGTTAGTTAGGTTGGTATTTGGCTAGGTAGGTAAGTAGGTTTGTAGGTAGGATGATAGTTAGGGAGATAGGTATGTACGTAGGTAGGTAGGTAGGTATGTAGGTACGTAGGTAGGAAGGTAGGTAGATCTGTAGGTAGGTGGGTAGGTAGGTAGGTATGTAGGCAGGTAAGTAGATAGATTGATAGATAGGTGGATAGATAAATAGATAGATAGAGAGATAGATAGATAAATAGGTAGATAGATGTATAAATAGATAGATAATTAGATAGATAGTAGGATAGATAGATAGATAGAACGATAGATAGTTAGGTAGATGTATATAGATAGATAGATAGATAGATAGATAGTTATAAAAATAATTATAAATGTAGATAGATAGATAATTGGATAGATAGATAAATAGATAGATAATTAGATAGGCAGGTAGGTTGGTAGGTAGATTAGTAGGTAGGTAGGTAGTTATGTAGGTATTTAGGTAGGTAGGTAGGTATGTAAGTGTGTAGGTATGTAGATGGGTAGGTGTGTAGGTAGGTGGGTAGGTTGGTACGTAGGTGGGTAAGTAGGTGTGTGGGTAGTTAGTTGTGTAGGTGGGTAGGTGGTTGGGAAGGTAGGTGGATAGGTAGGTAGGTGGTTAGTTAGGTGTGTAGGTTGTTAGGTAGGTGGGTAGGTAGGTGGGTAGGTAGGTAGTTTCATAGGTAGGTGGGTAGGTGGTTAGGTAGGTGGAAAATTAGGTAGGTAGGAAGGTGGTTAGGTGGTTGGGTAGGTGTGTTGATATGTGGGTATGTAGGTAGTTGGGTATGTGGGTGGGTAGGTGGGTAGTTAGGTAGGTATGGATGTGTGAAGGTAGGTAGGTAGCTAGGTAGGTAGGTAAGTATGTGTGTAGGTAGGTAGGCAGGTATGTATGTATGTAGGTAGGTAGTTCGATAGGTAGGTAGGTAGGTACATAGTCATGTAGAAATGTAGGTAGGTAGGTATATAGGTAGGTAGGTGGTTAGATAAGTAGGTAGGTGGGTAAGTAATTAGGTATGTAGTTAGGTCTGTAGGTAGTTAGGTAGGTAGTTATGTGGGTAGGTAAGTAGGTAGTTAGGTGGGTAGTTAAGTGGTTAGGTGGGTGGGTGAATGGGTAGGTGGAAAGTTAGGTGGTTGTGTATGTAGGTAGGTGTGCATGTAGGTGGGTAGGTAGTTGGGTAGTTAGATGGGTGTGTAGGTAGGCGTGTAGGGGTGGGTAGGTGGGTACGTAGGTAGGTGTGTAGGTGGGTGGGTAGGTGCGTAGGTAGAAAGGTGGATGGTTAGGTGGGAAAGTAGGTGGGTAGGTAGGTGGGTGTTTAGGTGGGAAAGTAGGTGGGTAGGTAGGTAGGTGTTTAGGTGTGTGGTTATGAGGGTAGGTAGGTAGGTAGGTAAGTAGGTAGGTGGGTAGTTGTGTAGGTATTTGGTTAAGTATGTTGGTGTGTAGGTAGTTGGGTAGGTGTGTAGGTAGGTGGGTAGTTAGGTTGTGTGTAGGTTTTTAGATATGTCGTTAGGTAGGTGGGTAGTTGTGTGTGTAGGTGTGTAAGTAGGTAGGTAAGTAGGTGGGTAGTTAGGTAGGTAGGTGGGTAGGTAGGTAGTTAGGTATGTAGGTTGGTAGGTAGGTCGATAGGTAATTAGTTAAGTTTGTATGTAGGTAGGTAAGTAAGTATGTTGGTATGTGGGTAGGTAGGTAGGTAGGTAGGTATTAGGTAAGTATGTAGGTAGGTAGGTAGTTAGGTACGTATGTAGGTAGGTAGGTAGAATGGTATACAGTTAGGTAGTTAGGTAGGTAATAATGTAGTTAGGTAGGTAGGTGGGTAGGTAGGAAGTTAGGTTGGTGGGTAGTAAGGTAGGTAGTTAGTTAGGTGGGTAGGTAGGTAGGTGGGTGGGTAGGCAGTTAGCTAGGTAGGTTGGTGGGTAAGTGGATACGTAGTTGGTTAGGTTGGTGGATGGGTAGGTATGTGGGTAGGTAGATGGATAGGTATGTGGGTTGGTAGGTAGGTGGGTAGTTAGGTCTCTAGGTGGGTAGTTGTCTAGGAAGGTATGTGAGTAAGTAGGTGTGTACGTGGGTGGGTAAGTGGGATGATAGGTGGGTAGTTAGGTAGGTGGGTAGTTTGTTGTGTAGGTGGGTAGGTGGGTGGTAGGTAGGTAGGCAGGCAGGTAGGTAGATAGATAGTTAGATAGATAGATAGATGGAGAGATAAATAGATAGATAGATAGGTGGATAGGTAGTTAGGTAG
>Ga0136643_10019717_pt1 | contig 10195 bp, 7 predicted proteins | sample TergutLab28metaG_FD_96883 | JGI IMG/M metagenome (GOLD analysis project Ga0136643, IMG submission 96883) | Labiotermes labralis P1 segment gut microbial communities from Petit-Saut dam, French Guiana - Lab288 P1 (version 3) (version 3) | ecosystem: Host-associated > Arthropoda: Insects >... | reverse complement strand
GAGACCGGAACGGGTCAACAAGTGGCCTAACTCCATGACAGACCTATGATGATGACGAAATAGGCGGTAAACATTTACCAGTCGAATTCGCATAGAACACAGAAACGAATCTTCAGTACCAATGCTGAGAAAACTAAAAAAAAAATACTCGCCTAGTACACTGACGAATGCTTATTGCATTTCATTCTGCTGTGACGAACCTTCCCCCCCGCCCCCAGTCCCATTTACAGTAAGCGTTTTGTGCTTGTACTTACAACGTACACCGGAACTGGAAGGAAGGCTATAGTGAAATTAATAATAACAGTGTTTGATGTAAGAAACATTGTGCAACACAACTGTACTGGCTTACGAGCATATATCACACAATAACAAATATCCTTATCGTAATGGAGTGTTGTAAAATCTGCATGCATACTGGAAACCAGAACATGAAAATACAAAATGTTCGTATGATGTCATACATACACTGGTAACAGAAACAAGACAGGTAATGTACGTATTACGTAACACTGAGGCGACTTGGTGCAACCATTATTGCAGTGAAAATGCAACAGGTACTACATATTGTGAGTGTGTGTTTCTAGCCTTAGGTATCCAGCATGCAATGCTCATGCGTCATATTCTCATCTGTCCGCCTCCACAATATTTTCCCGCCCTATCTCATAAAAGGCACGATTTTCGGAAAAAATTTTACTGAACGTTGCGTGTTTAGGTTTTCTTTACAAAGTTTGTCTGAACATTTCTCATTCTAAGAAGACCTGGGTGAGACAGGAACAAAATTGTATATTAGTTTGTTGTATTTTATCAACAGACTCTCGATATTTACTCGAATAACAAATGTCACGAAAATCAGTCCAGTGGGAGCCGAGTTGTTGCATGCGGACCGACGGACAGACATGACGATGCTAATAGTCAGTTTTCAGAAGTTTCAGAACTCGCCGAAAAATTACTTTGAACTACAGCACAAGGAAAGGTCATTGGTAAAAGCACCCCCCCCCCCCTTTCCTTCCCACTAAACTCACATAAGGAATAAAACCTTTCTTGTACAAACCTTTCAATCCCTTACATCTCGAGTTCGCATATCTAAATCTCCTTACATACAGGCAGAACTCGACATTTGCCTTCAGCTTTTCCTTCATGATGAATAATTTTTTTTACTCTTAATCTTACGTATTTCATTGTTTTAGTAGAAATAAAACAGACCTGTATATAATTATTCAAAACGTGTCTTTTTAAATATGGCAAATATGTAACTCAATTACAGCCGGTTTCTTAAGTTGTCGATACACACACACACAGGGTAATGCATAAGTCCCTCCTGGATTTCCGATCTCTGTGGTACAGTTGCCGGGATGGTCACGCCGAAGGGGAGCATGTCAACAGAGGGAGAGACACTCCAAGATTCTGTCCTATCTTACAGGTGCTCGATATGCTCCTTTCTGCTGTGTCTGTCTTGGATGTTCCGCAGCCGAGTTCGGAAGTTCCGGAGGGACTTATGAATTACACTGTATATTTAATTATTTATTTATATAAATAACTACACTGGCTGGGTTACCATTTAATCGAAAATTGTAAAAAAATGTAGCATATCTGATGCAACAATTTCGTTTCCAGTCCTGTTTACTAGCTGTATCTTCAAAGATAGGTCTCGTGGAAGTTCTTTGTCTGTACTTACTTATTCCATGAACCAAAATCTGGCTTGGAAGCTAACCGGTTCTCAGCTATTCAAGAAATTACCTGATTTCTTGGAACCCGAATGTTCATTAAAGCGTTCACAAGGGCCTGCTACCCGTCCCTTTCCTGAGCAAGATCAACGCATTCAATTCCCCTATCCTACTTCCTGAAGATCCATCTTAATATTATCCTCACATCTATGCATGGGTCTTCTAAGTGATGTCTTTTCTTCATGTTTCCTCACCAATATCTTGTATCCACCTCTCCTCTCCCCCATACGTGGTACATGCCCTGCCGATCTCATTCTTTTCGGTTTGATCACCCGAATAATATTTGGTTAGGAGTACAGGTCATTAAGCTCCGCATTATGCAGTTTCGTTCACTCCCCTATTACATCGTCCCTCTTAGAACAAAATATTCTCCTTAGCATCCTATTCTCAGACACCCCCAACCTACGTCCCTCCCTCATTTTGAGCGACCAGGTTTCACACCCATACAAAACAACCGGCAAAATTATTGTTCCTGTATATACATATATATATACATATATACATACATATATATATTAATCTTTATATTTTTGTATAGCAAACTTGCAGAATTAAGATTCTGCACCAAGTGACTGCAAGCATTCCCTTACTTCTAACTGCTCTTAATTTCTTCCTGAATAGAATTTTGATTCGTTAAGGTTGTTCTCAAATATTCGAAATCTTCCACCTTTCAAAGGATCTATCATAAATCTTGATATTGTGATTTCGTCCTGCACTTTGATCTCGAGACACGGTCATGTACTTAGTTTTATCAGCATTTATGTCTAGTCCTTTCTCCTTACTAGCGAACACTGAATTTTCTGAGTTTTACTTTATAGTATGTACGCTTCCTCCCTAAATATTAACATCATCAGTATAAACCAGAATCTGATGTTAACCATTTAATTTCAAGCCATCCTGGTTTACCTGAACCATCCTAACGACATATTCAAAAGAAAAGTTTAAAAGCAATGACGATAGAGCATCTTCTTGTTTCAAACCATTCTTAATAGGAAATGTCAGGCAAATGTTTGCCTACCCTGACTCTGTTATCTCTTTCATATAGCACATTTTTATTAGCCCTTACAGTTTCATGTGGATACTAAAATCCACGAGAGTATTGTACAAGACCTCCCTCCTAACTGAAACATAAGATTTCTTGAAGTCTATAAATAGCTGAGCTTTTTATGTATAGAAGCAGAAATGTCAAAGAGAATGAAGTTTAAAGAATAAATAAATAAAATAAATAAAAAATAACAGCCACTGAAAGTAGGAATGAAGAAGGGAGAGGAATATTAAGACAGAAACCAAGAGAACTAGAGAATCTATGTCTGATTTCATGAAACAAACACTACTTCGGCGAGATATGAACCCACGACATCAAGTCCACGCCACAATGACGTCGTCTCAACCAGTACGACAGTGCTTCGTATAGTCCAGGGGCCTATTCTCTTCACCATGAATTCGTTTTAAGATTCTACCAACGTTTCATTTGATTGTTTGCCAAGTTGCAGTCTGAGGAGCCGTCTTCCGTGTCTTCACATAGACTCAGTAGCATAAATGGGATCTGCTACTGTCAGTGTAAAAACTGCTGGCATTTGTCCTCTGCTTGCGTCTGTTATTTAACGTTTAGTGAAAACACTCCTTGATTATGAGGCTGTACACACGGTACTCATAGATGATTGATTTATCATTACTTTACTGAATAAAGCCATTCGGATTACGGTTAGACCTAAGCAAGCCAGTACCACAGAAGATGGGGAAAAGTACAGCATGAGAAACTTCCTACTGTGTACAATTTACCTACGTACGTAATATGGTTGTGGCGATTAACAATTGAAATCTACCGTACACCTTCTCTTGTGGTACGCTGTAAACAAGATGAATTAGTTTCAACAAAAATGCGGATTAAATTAGAAGAAACTTGAAAAAATTTTCGATTTATTTGCATGGTATTACTGCTGGTCTACCGCTCCTCGTGCATATTCATCACAGATTTTATTAATATACTTGTCTCTTAATTAATGGCCTTCTTAGTAATTGATTGTTTACTTACGTACGTAGTTATGTCTTCGCGTTTTTATTTACGTGTCTGGTAAATAATTTATGATATTGTGCGGTTTGCTAATTATGTAATTGTACATTCATCTGGAACATTTATCCTGCAGTCCATTGTTCTGCCTTGAAGCCTCGGTTTCCAAGAACATCGCTCTCTCCTGTTCCCATTTCTGCATATGTTAACTGCAACGTGTTTACTTGTTAAAAACTTTCCCATCTTAACGTCATCATCCAATCCCTTAGTTCTTGAAGTGGCCGCTTTTTAGGAAGTTTCCTCTCTGTTGTATGAATATATGTATTTGTGTATTTAACTGTAATTGTGTTTACTTGCTTACCTCGCACCTATAATATCGTTGCTCTGGGGGGGGGGGGATCCCGTTCACTTGCAGTCGACCTCTCACTTTAGACCTTCTAATTCTTTTAATACACTCAAATGTGTTTTATCCTCTCCTTTCTATTTTAATTTTCTCTCCTGCAGACTACCTGTGTTATATGCAGAGTAGCTTTCTACTGTAGAATCGTTTTAATTCCTGATTCTTCCCTTTGTTTCGTAATAGCAGCACCGAGAATACGTGTAGTAGAAGGCTGTGTGTATGTGTATGGTGCACAGTATCAGTTCTGCAGCAGGGTGGGGAGGTTCCTCGCCTGCTATGGTGGGCCCCTGGAGGAAAATCAAGTCCAAAGTGAGGAGGCCATTTTGACTGACAGATCCTGCCATGTTCAGATGGAAAGGCCTCAGCTTGCATACAAATGGCCTACTTTGCGAACTCGCGCGCCATGCCAGTCGCCCGCTCCGTTTTGCCTCTTCCTCCTCCCCCCCAACAAAGTGATACGAACTGTCGGGGGCCGTGGATATTTATTGTTATAAAGGCAAAGAGGCCTACTTTGGTGAAACTCGCTCTGTCTCTGTCTCTCTCATCTCGCTGGCTAGATGGGCCATTGCTTCAGTGCAGCATCTACTGCCTGTATGCAGATAAGCCGTATTAATTGGGCCGAGTGGAGAACCGGGGGGGTGAGGGAAAGGAAGGGAAGATGGAGATACGGTCCGGGGTAAAGCCACTGAGTTCTATCTTATGGTGAGATGTAGAAGCCAAGTGTTTTTTGAAGCCAAATATAGAGCGCAGTACGTGCCTTTTGACTTGACGCTGTTCTTTGTATCAGTAGACTCCCACATTACCGCTCAACAAACCCATTCATTTTAAATATTTTAAAATGATGACCTTACTTGTAAATTTTTCTCTTCGCGTTATCCACATGTTCCGACCTGTCCTCAGGCATCTGAAAAAACTTTGAAGAGAAGTATGTGTTTTGCAAGAAATTTGTTGTTTGTTTGTACTAATCACGAAGTAGACAGTATTGCGGTCTTTTTAAAAATATTTTTCGACAGATTCCCAGGTTGGAAAACTTAAGCACATTACAGGCTTTCGCTATCTATAGGTTTTAGCCTAAGCCACTAGACTCCAGTCCATTCCTTTATAAAATACTTTTCCAAGACACTTTACAGTAGTGTCATCTCACTGGCAATTGTATTTCCCAAGTCGTCTCTAACTTCGACGCTTGGGCGCCGAAGATAAATTTCTTTCGCTGCTGCACAAATTATATCTTATTCCGAACAGATGGAACAAGTTTGCGGATCGCAGTATGTAATGTATAATCTCCTACTTTGATCGAACATTCAGGAATGCAAACAAATTTGACGATTATTTGATTAGTTCTGTGATTGTGGTTCAGCAATACATTCGTTTCGGCCCTTTTGCATTACCAGTAAAACCAGTTCATTTCTTGACTTCCTGGCAATGACCCACAAGCCTCTGATTTAAAATAGATTAGTCCTTCCAAAAATTATTTTGCACCAGTTCCTTTGTCAAATCAGTTTAATTTTGAAGGAATAAATAAATTGTATTTTATTGTATTTAATTTAGTCACGAGTATCACTTCCATTAGGTACACGAAAAGGTAAATTGTCCCGCTCCACGCCCATAGATTCATATAGAGCGATTAGAGGTATAGCGTCATTTATTCTTAATCCTTACACTAGATGGGGTGAGTAGTCGAGTTCACGCTCTGCCCTGCCCGCTTTATCCTAGGAGAAAGAACCACCTTACCTATTATTACAAGACTGCGTGGGTCCTAAAACCAGTTTTTACTTTTCAGGGGAAATCAACATTTCTCCTCCCTGCTGGGAATCGAAAATCAGAATTCCCAGCCCACAACATAGTCACTATTATGAACTCCGATATTTATTAACTGCATAACGAAAAGTAATATCAATTTTGCTCCTTACTGACACGACATTGCACTGTGTCTCCACCAAGAAGATATTCAAGGAATTAAATTAATCATTTTTATGTATTATGAGAAGTTCCTGTCTATAATGATCTATGCCTATATTATTATTGGTGAAAGAAAAATCAATAAAATCAAAGGCAATTGTGTAGAGTAGAAATGGAAGTGGGCGTACAGTCTTGGGGTCTGGTGTAAACGTATAGTGAAAGACCGATCTGCTGTGTTGGTGTGCAGTATTTGTATTGCAAAATGTGTTACACTGTGCAGCAGTTTTCCGTCTTCCCTGACTGCTGCATCCCATGTTACCCCATTAAACAAGAAAGTTCCGCCCCCGTTGGTTCATTGCTGAGCCACTTTACTGAAGGACTTAACTTCCAGTTCTGAGGTGTGTCATCCCCGTTGTGTGTAGAAAAAAATATCAGTCATGAAACCACAACTATAGTAATATGGTTTTATGATGGTATTTAATAGCAAAAATAACTACATGTTTCGGCCAATAGCGGCCATCTTCAGGTTATTACAATTTTGCCCAAAGAGTATCATATATATGCCTATATTGCGAGGTGATGCTGAGATCTCATCATCGCTACGCGTTACATTCAGTTTATTTAGTGGGAAGTCTAATGGTCTATGACTGGTGGGATGTACGTAAGTACATCCTACCAGTCATTGACCATTAGGCCTCCCACTAAATAAACTGATTGTAACGCGTAAAGATGATGAGATCTATCACCTCGAAATATAAGCATATATATGATACTCTTTGAGCAAAATTGTAATAACGGAAAATGGTCGCTATTGGCCGAAACATGTAGTTATTTTTGCTATTAAATACCATAATAAATCCATACTACTATAGTTGTGCTTTCATGACTGATATTTACCTCACCATTAACTTCCAGTACTCATTTGCATAAACCTTGTACGTACTGTGACGAAACGCGACATAAGCCTGTGATGCGCCACTGCCATTACAAGAAGAGAGGTACCGAGGTGTGTCAGTTAAGTTGACTGCTTTTGTGACTCCAGGCTTCGGCCGCGATGCAAATGAGATCTTCGCACTTCATGGATATTTCGCAACGTCGATGGGTAGTTAGTTACAAACGCTACCGACGTCTGTAACTAACTACCAATCAACGCTACATAAAATCCCAGAACAGCGAAGAACTCAGTCACTTCGTTCGTCTTACGGGTGCCTGTGAAAGGGTCAAATAACCTTTTACGTAAATTATATTCTTTTAGAGCTGCGACAGATTTTAAAGAAATTCCATTTACATGGAAGACTCCTGTTATAAGTATGCCTACTTCAGTGCTCTTTGTCATTTTTTGGTAAAGATTTTGGCGGTGCTAGCGAGGAAGATTAGATGACTTTAGGTGGTAATTTAGCCTAATTTTTTGCCTTAAATAAAAGTGTACCGGTACGGCATCAAGCTGCGTACCGCCAGAATAGGACACTGAGGATTATCTTAAGTTATATTTATTGTAATTTATCTTAAGGCAAAGTTTACAGAAGCTAAGAATATAATTCATCTTTTATGCATGGGGCCCATCTTTTTGACTCTTGTGTCACATCTTTTTGTATACTGATCTATGGCAAAGTCAAATCCCTGTGCGTCGAGTATGAATATTCACACCGTCACAAATATGTCACCTGTTACAATGTTCCGATGCACGTCATTCAGTTTGTAAATACATTACTGAAGTGACATTCGCAGTTGTAAACTGCTATCTACATTCTGTGCCGAGAATATTAATGTTTACTTGCCCGTACCCCCTCCAAATTACTTGAAAATCCTGACAGACCAGAGTCGTAACATACTGTAGTTTAGCCTTGAGTTCATGCCACATCGCAGGCATTCGGTTTTCATCTACTGGTATCATGGTCTCCGGTGCAGTCCCAAGGTAGTCAACGTGGGGATGTGGTGGACAAAATGGCACGGTGGTAGTTTTCCATACCATCATTGTATTACACAATTGGCACATTTGTAACATTTGTGACCAAATGAGTTCTACCACTAAGAGGACAGTTAGTCCATCTGCATCATCTTACAGCGAAGGCTCGAAAGTTTATCCATAAAAGATTTGTGGTGGAAAATGTGGTCATGGTTCAGAGTTTCTGTGTGTTCCACACAGTGAGGGGGTTTTCTGTGCCCGTTTGGGCATTCCTTGTCCGAAAATGGTGGAGTCATTTGTGTAAAACTATGTTCTGAGCCTTGAAATCAAAAAGTACATGGCAACCTTAGCTTTATTTTATGTATAAAACCGCCAAGGAACTTTTGGATTCCACAAAAGATGAAAAATTGCGTGGGCAGACGAGCAGCGGTTAGTTTCATGTGCTGTTCCATAAAGTTGGCACTTTCTTCTGAAATAATTGGCGCGACAATTTTCACTAAATAATCAAAATCAAACTCTGCGTTTCTAAAGAACGAAAGGTTATGGCAAATTCGTTTAGAATAAAAGGCGTTTCTCTGTGTTCATTCCCAGACCAGATAATATATCTTCTCCGCTGTCTTTATTTTCCTTCCTTGCTTAAGCTGTCCAAACGAACTTTAGCAAAATTTGGCCGAATTTCACGAAATTTGGTACTGGCATATGACAATACATTCTCTCAAAACGCTGTGACTTTCGGTTCCCTGTTATAAATAGGCAAGTAACAGCATGGCAGACGCGCTAAATTTGTGATTCTGCTCGGAGAAATCCTTGGCTCAAGGAAGGCCTAAATACGCGACTTTACTGGGTTAATTAGAAGCCACTTATATGCAACTTTTATCCCGTTAGGAGGAGACACAGTCTGCTTTGAAGTTTTATTGTTGGGATGTGGTGGAAAAAAATCTGTTGAGTGCAGATTTTTAGAATTAATTGAAATCAAAATTCTCTTAACACTCTTAAATTAAAAATTGTGGCTCTTGGTATTAATGTCTTTTGTTTAGATGGTTTACAAAACAGAAGGGATGTAGAGTTTATAGGTTCTTTCCTCACTATTCGTTGTGACTTCCTAGTTTCTGTGGAACTATAAAAGGAAGGTGTTTTTCCCTAAAAGAAAGCTGACCGTCGGAAAGGTTAATACTTCTAAAACTCAGGTCTCCTGGAAAAGTTCCTTTTATCTCGCTGACGTATAGACCAGGCTCTCCGTAAGGCAGAGCTCAGTGGATAAAGTGCACCGCCGTCGCGTCTCTAGTTTAACTTTTCGAAGAGCTATCTGGGCTTGCTGCGTGAAGGGGTGTAAATTTTGGCGGTCCTTGTGGCGCTATCACATTATATCGAACATTTCTCTCTAATTTACGACTTGTAATTAAAGGGTTACCCACGCGCTTCATGGATGCATTACAAGTTTAAAGGACATTTGTAACGGAAGTTTGAGTTCGCAGCTTTTTGATAGGTCGCTGTTCTAGGCAGAGAGATTGTGAGAAGGAAGTGGAGGTGGGGGCAGTTGGGATTCGATTGCAATGTCCTGGAAATAAACTGGAGTGAGAAAGATAGCATTACAGCCGGTATTGCAATATAAAACTAATAAAACCCTTTTTGACTCTTCCTGTGTGGCATACTAGACATGTCATTAAGAAAAGCCACTTTTTTTCCTACTCATATCAAATCACGAATTCGATCTGTAAGGGAAATAAACTCTTATGTAATATATTGAAAATTTACATCATTAATTTGGATTCTCAACTTTGGAACAATTGAAGTCAGTAGAGAAATACAGAAACAAAAGATTACTTTCATTTTCTAAATTAAATTCAACATGAAACGAGCTCAGCCAAGTGCTTATTGTATTCCTGTCAGTAACAGAAAGTTCTGAACCGTCATGGGCTGGTCACTAGAACCACTGAGTAGGTGCCGAACTGTCGGGTTTCGATTCTGGTGTAACAAGAATATTTTCTCCTCATTACCACATCCATGACGCTGTCGTTATCAGGCGATCTCCTTCACTACTCTAAATTTGTGTAAGACGTACTTAATTCTTTACAGTGTCCGCAGACACACCATACCAAAATTTTACGGCTTTATGGACATTTCATACGAATGTGAAATTTGGACGACCACTGAAGGTCAACTTCAAGAAGGAGTGTTTAGGGAAAGTTTTGAGCTTAATTTGCAATGGTTCAAAAATCAAATTAATGTTTAATTCTGTCTGTTTGTCTGTCTGT
>Ga0136643_10019716_pt1 | contig 10195 bp, 7 predicted proteins | sample TergutLab28metaG_FD_96883 | JGI IMG/M metagenome (GOLD analysis project Ga0136643, IMG submission 96883) | Labiotermes labralis P1 segment gut microbial communities from Petit-Saut dam, French Guiana - Lab288 P1 (version 3) (version 3) | ecosystem: Host-associated > Arthropoda: Insects >... | reverse complement strand
GTTTGATATAAGTTTGATATAAGTTTGATATAAGTTTGATATAAGTTTGATATAAGTTTGATATAAGTTTGATATAAGTTTGATATAAGTTTGATATAAGTTTGATATAAGTTTGATATAAGTGTACACACACGCACATTCGGAACAAGAAGCTGCTTGTGACGGGTAAAACATATTGCTGCTGCTGCTGCTGCTCCGACTTGCTCAAGGAAAACAGTTCAAATAATGAAGGCAGGCAAAACACAGCCGCCATGTAGAATCGTCCCGCTGAGTACATTTATAATCTCCATGCACTTATACGTTGCTGAATGTCACTAATTACACACAGATCAGTGTAAGGTTACGCGCGTATTAACTTGTCTTCCTCGTGGATAAAATCCCGATCCGTTGCTTGTGTTAAACGAACTTAAAATAATATCGAAATTTACAGCAGTTAAATTACAGAAATTGGATAGGCAACACGATAAACAGCGTACATAAATTAACGTTTTTTGTTACAGATCTGTGGGATCATGCTGCGGTCTTGTGTGTTATGACGCTGTGTGTTGTTACAGACGTTTAGGAACATCATATTGTCTCCATCTTAAAACGGAATATATTATGCTTCCCCGAAACGTCCGAATCTAGGAAAAGACTACATCATGTCGTAACTCAGAGGATAATATTGTGAATAATAAACGGCTTAGCCATCTATTTCCGCAACGGAGAGATTTATTGTAGAGTCGTGTAGCAGGGGATACGAGGTCGGCTACAGTTCGGTTCTAAATCGTGTGCGGTTTGTATCCACATACACATGTATGCGTTTTGTTGCACAGAAATAAAGGAAAATAAACCACATGTGGCACACCTATGACTTATTTTCTTGAGCTTTATTCAGTAATGAATGTATGTGCAAGCATTTCTGACGTGAAATGGGAAGTGGAACAGCAACTGAGTTTACTATTTCATAAACCCACAATATTTCATACTTGCACACATGACATGGAACCCTGCTCTATAAAGGTAAAGTGATCCCGTTACAGGCCCGGTGTGGCCCAGAGGGTGGGTAGACTTATGGCTCTACTCTTCCATGACCGCGGCACTAGAAGGGGGTGAGTGGTCAGCAGCACGCCCCGGCCGCACTTTACCCCCTGGAAAGACCCCGTACCCATTTTACAGGAGGCTGGGTGGGCCCCAGGGCCGGTCTGGACGGGCGGAAAATCTCGTTCCCACCGGGATTCGATCCGGGACCGTCTAGCCCGTAGTCAGTCGCTATACCGACAGAGCTACCCGGCCCACCCTGCTCTCTCTCTCTCTCTCTCGATATATATATATATATATATCCGGAGCACACCATTAGGGTTATTCTAGAAATTACTGGTTTCATCATATCGAAAGTCCATGTCCCTGTAAAATGCATAAAATTAATGAAAAAGTGTTAACATTCTGTCATCCGTGAAGTTAAAGGGCGTTAATGAGATGTCATTGCAATAGATCAGTTAGCCCAAAACTCCTGTGCGTGTAGCAGTTCTTATTAGCCTGATCAATACTGATGTAATGTGAACCTGTACACAGCTGCTTAGTCGTTTTCAGGCTTTTCTGAAGAATTGTGTCATGTGACGGTCTGTAATACGAATCCGAACTTCAGTTAAAAATATAAACAAAGAACGAAATTGTGAACGAAATTGTTTACCTCGTTGCTGAACGTGTAAATAGTTAATAACTTGGAAATTTTGTACGGTTAGCTTTGAGGAAGGTCATGTCCGTTGTTTTAATCAAGCACAAAGTATCGTTTATGTGTTCCGACTCTATATTGTACATTTTTGATACTTTGTATTATACGGTGAGGATTTGTTAGCAATTCGCCCATCCCACAGCTGGAGAACCGCACCTTGGTGGCTGTCCGCGACTGCTTAGTCGATATATTCGCAGCTAACCTCCGCCGTGCCCTGAAATTGTAGCGTTTGTTCTAATCTAGAAGGATGAGATTGGCGCAGCATGTGGCACGCATGGAGGAGACAACATATTCATACAAAATTATAGTTGTCGAGTTTGGAAGGAGAATCAAGATTAGACGAATGGAAAATGTGTATATTAATTCTGAGGGAATATGATATCAGACTGTGGATAGGAATCTCAGGCGGGTTCTTGGAAAGATCGCAATAAATCAAATCATTATACTTCCGTGCATCTCAAATATTACACATATAAACATTTTTATAGTATATAAATTTATGTGTGTGTATATATAGTTTTAATGTCATTCAATAATTCTCCAATTTATTTCTAAAAATGTCGCTCAATATAAAGAAGACGTGCGCCGTTCGACAAGTGACAGTGCTAAGCCTTACATTACATTACACACAATCGCAGCAGGATAAAGTAAGTAAAATATAATTCGCTTAAAATAAACAGTGTTTTTTTTAGTTAACAGAGAAGTTCAACGCAGAACACATATCAGTGTTGCCACTACAAGATCCACACACACACTACGAATAGAATACGCTGAGCCATACCAGATCTTGAAACTAAGAACAACAATCTAGCATCGTAACCAAGCAGACACTACAATAATACAGCATACGGGCTCAACAATATAAGTGTATGTGTAGAACAGTGAATGCAATTTTATGGACATCTATACTGATTTAAGGGTAGAAATATTGCTTGCATTGGCGTATGGAAATTTCACTAGAACTTATGTACTGACATTGGCAGAAAAGAACTGAAGTAGGAAGAATAGTGGCAGCTCTATATCTTCAGGACATGTAAGAGTCGGTAGAAAAGTGATTTTTAAATAATTGTAAACACAAACAATCTGCGGACTTTCTTGCACATATTTTATTATGTTTGAATACTGTATGATCTAGTGCAATGCTGGCAATACTGTATGATCTAGTACAATGCGGCAATACTGTATGATCTAGAGCAATGCTGGCAATAATGTATGATCCAGTGCAAAGCTGGCAATACTATAAGATCTAGTGCAATGCTGGTAATACTGTATGATCTGGTGCAATGCTGACAATACTGTATGATCTAGTGCAATGCTGACAATACTGTATGATCTAGTGCAAAGCTGGCAATACTATAAGATCTAGTGCAATGCTGGTAATACTGTATGATCTGGTGCAATGCTGACAATACTGTATGATCTAGTACAATGCTGGCAATACTGTATGATCTAGTACAATGCCAGCAATACCGTCTGCTGATACAAGAATGTCAAGGAGATTATGATGATAGAAACGTTGGGACGGTTTATAAGATCATGATACAGTTGGTATGTGTAAAGTAATGTTGTTTCGTCGGATGTATTTTAATGGGTTATCAGGTTCTTGGAGAGGCGATGAATTGTTGATCAGCTGATTGACAAATAGACCTGGACTGTGCCCCATGACGTCACATTCAGGTAGGCCCAGTTACGATATTAGTACATACGTATAAAATTATGAGCTGTGAAAGTTAACAAATGGAAAGAAGCGTTTTCGGACAGTAATCCTTGATAATGGAGAGAGTGATGGCATCCAAAACAACAGATGTCTATTGCGTCGTGACGTAATTCTTTGCCGCAGAAGACGAAATGCATGTATATGTATGTGTATGTATGTATGTATGTATGTACATACGTACATATTTATGTATGTATCTATGTATGTACTTACGTATGTACGTATGTATGTATGTATGTGTATATAGTGTCTTAAGTACGCGTGTGTGTATTGACGTAATTAAATATGTATGTATGTATTTATGTACACATATATACGTACGTACATACGTACGTACGCATGAATATATGTACTTAGGTACGTATGTATGTACATATTCATATGCTTGTTTGTGTGTTTACTTTCAGAAATCGCCAGTTGAATTATGCCATAATCCAGAACTGAATATTTCGTTTCTCCAGTTTGTAGTATGAAGTATCAACATAAATATTAGCGGTTAATTTAAAATAATTCTTCTCTGAGCTCGCATTTATTTTCAGAGCCCATGAGCGAAACAACGCAGTATTAGGGCCTACCAATTTTCAGATAATCAAGTTCTCATATTCACTTTGAATGAAGAAACGATATTCGCCTGATACCGTACTTTGTATATAATTTGATTTCTTATGAAACTTTGACTGCAGTAACAAGTAACTCAATGCTGAAGTAAGTAGAGATGTTAATTTTAATTGCATTTTGAATCGGCTAGAAGTCTTGTTGTGTGGATGTTTGTGAAGTGTATATCAGTAATATAGATTCTCAAAATATAACGTACTCTTTCAGGTAAACTTTATTGTATAAGTTCCCAATTTAATGTAATTAAATGAGTAGAACAAGTGAATAGAATAAAATCATGAAGATAATATGAAAGAACAGGACATGGAGTGAAATAAGCATGTACAACGAGAAGAGAGGAGTGGAAGAAGAAGTTATAGGAGAAGAAGGATATGTAATCCCACGAGATAGGATCATTTTCAAGAAGCTAATAATCTTTCAGATATTGAAGATATTTCTGCTGTTTTAATTAATTCCGATGTTTCATTATCACATTAAAAACAGACATCCTACCGGCCCTTGTCATTAAACATGTTTCCAATCACAAACCTCTCTAACAATTTGCTAAACTTGTTATCGTTGCGGCCTTACATAGGTCTTCCATGTTGTTTGCCTGCTTTCAATTTTTACGCTTATGTTTTAAATTTACTTTTGAAGTTGTCTGTACGTTTTCAGCTAATTCCTGTATATTTTATAATTATAGTTTGCAGGGAGAGGTATAAATTATGAATCTCCTCGTTATGTAATTTTCCCCAGCCTCCCGTTTTTCTGTTTCCCCGTACGTTATTTGCCCCATGCTCGTCGCAGATGCTTTAAAATCTTTTTCCTACACATAATATGAAGATAAAGTTTTCCCGCACACAAAGACACGTAAATTGTAATCATATACATTTTACATCAACGAAAGAAGATTAGTGGAAAATTAAAAAAAAAAACTCACATTTTCATAGGACGCTTCAATTACAACGATCTGTTTCACCTCTCTGTCCATAAGGTAATTTTACAGTAAGAACACATGTACTCGTGCTGTTGCGATATCTAAGCATTATGCATGCTCAAGACTTACTACATAGACCTGTTTATTAATGTGGTATTTCCTTACTGCATGAATTCTTAAACAGAAATACAAGCCGTGCTGTAATACAAACTACTGGGCATGTTGTAAATCCCTAACCTGGTGGATAGAAATACATCGGCGGCTCTTACTGATTGTTGGCCAAAATGCATCCACGCAGTTACTAACCGCATTGGGGAGTCCCCGTAACCAATCAAGACTCTAGCCATTCGACCTGCTGTACTTAAAAGGGGATCCACTTACCATAATTTACAAGCTTTTGGAAGGAGTCCTAAGGGTTCAAGTGGACCCAACAGCTGTAAAGCAAATGGACCATTTCGGATATTCATAACAACGATTTTGTGAATTGCGCAGTTAAACTGAAACAGTTTACGGCGTGCTAGTCATGTATCTCGAAGGCGGGAGACACATTCACGAGATCTGACAGAGAAACCCTCCGAAAATCTGTTAACTGTGAGACAAATAAATATTATGGCCTTGTATTAATATTATCATTCGGGAATTAGTTGATTTTGTGAATATGGGTAGGTTTAGGAGTTTATAATTTTTGTAACCGACCGTGTTGAAAATTCTACCTTTTTTTATCATCGAGTTAGGTTAGTTCCCTACATTTATGCCTGGCAATTCAGTGAAAAATGACTTGGAAATTTGTCGTTGTTAAAAACATTAAATTATTTGTAATCTAACCACACTACTGGTCGCAAACAAATGCTGAGCAAGCTCAGTCTTAAATCAAATGCAACATATTTTTTATAGTTGTACCGTGCATTTTGGTATCTATAAAGTTCATACACCAACGAATACACTGCTTATTAAACATGACAAATTTTTAAAATTTGCATTAAAAATCAGCACGCTGCCACACCAAATCTTGACCTAAATACAACTTTAGCTAGGCTCTAATGAAGGCTCCCTAATGACTGTAGGCTCCCTGTATACTGAAACATGTAGGAGCAATTCAAAGTGATTTTTAATGTAAATTTTAAAACTTTGCCAAGTGTAATAATCAGTGCATTTGTTGGTGTATGAACTTTATACAAATGCAAAATTTTTTCCGAAACTGGGTTAAGAAGAGAGTTGCAAAGTCAATATATTTAATGTAAATGTCTCGAACTCATGGACATCTTTGAAATTTTTCGTTAAAGCTGAAAAGACCCGCACTTTATTCAGTGAATTATGTTCGTCGAGTCAATCTATGCTAATTTTGAGGCTTTAACAACGGTGTAATTGAGGATTCCCGTTCTTCTTGTTGCATCGGTGCTTAAGTCGTTCTAGACTTGTCGGAAGAATATACCGCCTGCTTATTCAGCACTTTTCCCCTAAACATCGGGAATCACCCAAATACGCATCGTTGCATCTCAAAAGACCGGAGTCCTACATCAGCTTATTTTTATTAAACGCCAGGGAGGTGCGCAGATACCGGCGCTGGGCGTTGAATAAAATACTGCGAAGGCGCCCTTTGGTTATCACTGGCAAGTAACAAATGCTGTATATTGTGTCTTTCGCCTTCACGACTGCTTGTAGTCTGCCAGGTGGAGTGACGTCCTTCAGAGTGGTTGGTGGCATTCTACTGGCATCTGTTCATTGCTCACCGAAGTCAGTGCAAGACGAAGTCCCAAGTGGCGTGACCACTGGAACTGCTTCAGCAGACAAATTACCAAGAGGTAAATGGGTAAGTGTACTTCGTGTAAGTTTGATAGTACTACAGTTTTTGTGCCCACAGGAAAAATCATTACGAGTTTCGTGTGTTCATTGCTGTAATTCGGCGTCTAACTCTTGTGCATTGTTGTGGTGAACAACACAAACAAGTGGGTTTCTTCTGTTACAGCTTTTGTTAATTTCTTTGAATGTATATATATTAAAGTTCAGTCTAGAACAGATCATGAAGGCCCAGAAGGTGAGTGGTGGTATAGTTCTGCTCTTTCTTTAACCTAGGCCCCTGGAGGTGGTTGTTTAACGCCACGTCCTGCCCAATTTCCGCCCGGGAAAGAGACTCGGTAACAATTTTATAGGGGGGTGGGTGGGCCCCAGTACGGTCTAGAAGGGTGTGGAATGTCTCGTCGGCATCGGGATTGGATCTCCGGACCGTACAACCCGTAGCGGTTCGCTATACTCTATACGAGACGTGCAAAAATTTAGAAACGTTGAAGTGACCATAGACAAGGCCTGCTTTTTTACTGCACAAACCTTCGTTCATAAAAATATTTTGTCATATTTAGGTAGCGTAAATGATGCTAGTAACAATGTCATTAAGATAATTTAACATGCATTAGAATATATTGTTTAAAATAATAATAATACTTATTATTATGATAGTAATAAATATACAATATCAAATCTGCTGGACGTAATGCACAAAGGGTGTTGTAACTTCGAATAAGTGTCAAGTTAAAATTTCTTAATTTTTCCTTCCAATGCCATAAAATATTCTTATTTTTCTTCCTATTGATGGTGGTAGTAGTGATAGTGTTGGTGTTGTTGTTGTTGTTGTTGTTTGCTGTTGTGGTTGTGGTGGTGGTAGTAGTAATAATAGTTACTATACTTTGTCTTGCGGAAGAATTTGTTGCCTGTTTCGCTGTACAGATATTAGGATTGTCACGTGTAATTGGATGTTTGCACTTGGATTTAAGTAATTCTTAAGTTCTCGGTAGCGTAATGAATGCATGTAGGACAGTAAACATGGAGAAGTGAGAGAAAATTGAAATGTTTCGGAACAGTCTTGGTCTAAATTAAAGACAGTTGCCAACTTGAGGTGTGTTTGTTTTTTTCAAACAATAATTTACCCCTAATTCTTTTAGGCACGTTGCCACATTTTCATTATTCCATATTTGTCAGTAAGTAGACAGTTTGTAGCAGCGGTGAAATAAAAAAATTGTATTTTGTCGATTTTTAACACTAGCTAAGGCCATCCAGGTTCAGACGAATCCTAAAACGTAATTATCTCGTTATGTTTTGGCTGGTTTTTCGATTATCCCAGTTTTACTTTCTCAGTCTGTCCGCACTAATGCTGAAGTACCAGTACCCAGCAAGCCTACTCTGCTTTCTGCACCATTCATGAATATCTGTTAATCGTATTAGACAATGTGTAGCCATGGAGGGGATCGCACGTTTTGCAGTCGCCTACAAATAAAGAGGAACTTTAATTCAAAAGTTTATAACATTGAGAATATGGAAGAGCTGTTAGAAACCACGTTTTATACACGGTATTGTTCAAATTAATACATTATGATGAAATATTAATAGAAATTCTGATGTCTGTAAATAATTATTTTTTAAATAATTGAACCAACAAAAGTCTACCTTAGTTGGCCTATACGTAACGTTGAGTTTGAGACAGGCAAATTTTATATCTCTAGGATATGTACATATATGTATGTATGTATGTATGTATGGTACGTCTCACGAGTGTACCAGAGTAATTTTCGCCAGGGTACGACGTTTCGGAGTGTTCGTCTATTTCTGTTCGAAATTTACATGGTGAAATAACTCGACAATAGTGCCAAACAAGTATTTTTCTACCTGAACGCAAAAAAGGTTTGCGTTGCTGTTAAATGTTATAATTTTCTCGAGTGCTTCACATCTATTAAACATATTGTTGTTAGCTCTGATGTTCTGACATCGGAGTTCATGAAGATTCAAAGTTTTTGTTTTAAAAAGTCGTACCGATTGTTAAATACTCACCGACTCTTTGAAAATATTTGCTAGTCCTGTCTTCAGATCCTAAAGATTATGGTGGTCATCACTTCGGTAAAGCGGGTAAGAATTTGAAAATTGACATGGCATCGTGCAGGAATAAATTACATTTCATATGCTTATTATTTTATGTTATTATTTTGTGGAGAAATAATTATTTAAGTACAGATCCTGTTGGCCTTGAATTTTGTTGGTTACAGCCCTGTGGTTGTAATTGTATAGATAAAGCAAATATTTCACGCGCAGTTTGTAAATACATTTATGTTTCATAAACCTATTCAATTTCACGTGGCCCAATAGTTAAAAAAAGCGTCCAAACTAGAGCTAAAGGACTACATCTTTGTGTTGGCCATACAATGTAGGTTCTTCAAGAAGATTGCTTGGATGGGGGTTGCATATTTCTCCAGGACAACTTACCATACATCTTCTCTGGAAATGAGTTTAAGTAGCTCTAGGCTAATTGTAATAAACTGGGTGAATTGTGCTTGGCTGTCATAGTGTGCAAAAACGCCCATGTCATTTTAGTGAAACCTGGTTAACTAATTAAAAAATTTCAGTCTGGATACATAGATACACAGCTTGGAGATTCGAAAAGACTTCCATCCTAGGAAGGACAATAAGGCAGTAATAAAAGTGTTGATATTGTGTTTATATCATAATGATTGGGAGTGACAACAGTTCCGGATATTGTCTCTTCCACATGAAGATACAGTTTGTATCGTAAATTTTGGTACGTAATATACAGGTTTTTTTTGTCATAAATATTCAATCGTAACAATGAAAAATAGTAACGTTGTATTGCTCGCTTTATCAAGGAATTTCAGATTCAACCAAGAGGCACACGATGTATGAATATTACTTGTAGGGTCTGAAGTAATAATTAGTAGCAGTAAGTAACAATACTATGCCTTATTTAAAACAAAGAAATATTTTGCTTGAAGTTAGGTAAATAATATTTAAAAACTACTCTTATGAGGAAGTTCCCTGCAGTACATAAATGTAAAATTATTTTATTTTGAAACTACATAAATCAATAATAGTACTTCTTAAGACGTAGAGACTTGTGATTAGTTTGTATGCCACCAGATATAGAATTAAAACACAACAATTTTCCTAATGAATGTATTTATATGTCTCTTATGAAAACCACAATAAATGATATAATTCCGTCTAAGCAATATCACCCACTTTGTCTTTCTAGTAGTTATGTAGCTGGCTTGTGTGATTAGGAGCGAATTTTTATATTTATTTATTTACTGAAATTGGGTTGTTACCCGGTGGCAATGGTTATTTTACATGTAAACAAAACATGAAATTGGTTACTACTAGATTTAAGTCGGGAGGGCTACATGAGAAGCATGTAGCGGCAACTTGGAATCTTGGGAACCATCTCAGCATTTGC
>Ga0136643_10019715_pt1 | contig 10195 bp, 7 predicted proteins | sample TergutLab28metaG_FD_96883 | JGI IMG/M metagenome (GOLD analysis project Ga0136643, IMG submission 96883) | Labiotermes labralis P1 segment gut microbial communities from Petit-Saut dam, French Guiana - Lab288 P1 (version 3) (version 3) | ecosystem: Host-associated > Arthropoda: Insects >... | reverse complement strand
GTTCATCAGCTCTTTATAGACTTCAAGAAAGCTTATGATTCAGTTAGGAGGGAGGTCTTATATAAGATTCTCATTGAGTTTGGTATCCCTAGGAAACTTGTAAGGTTAATAAAGATGAGTCTGCCTGAAACATATAGCAGAGTCCGGGTAGGCAAGAATGTGTCTGACAGGTTCCCTATTAGCAACGGTCTGAGACAAGGAGACGCACTATCACCACTGCTTTTCAACTTTGCTTCAGAGTACGCCTTTAGGAGGGTTCAGGTAAACCAGGATGGCTTGAAACTAAATGGTACACATCAGCTTCTGGCTTATGCCGATGATGTTAATATACTGGCAGGAAGCATACACACTGTAAAGGAAAATGCAGAAGCGATAGTAGCTGCTACTAGGGAGATTGGACTGGAAGTAAGTGCTGATAAAACTAAGTACATGGTCATGTCTCGAGTTCAGAATGCAGGACGAAATCACAGTTTGAGGATTGATAATAATACCTTCGAGAGGGTGGAAGAGTTTAAATATTTGGGAACAAATTTAACAAATAAAAAATTATATTCCGGAAGAAATTAAGAGCAGATTGAGGTCAGGAAATGCTTGCTATCATTCGATTCAGAATCTTTTGTCTTCTAGGATGCTATCAAAAAATTTAAAGATTAAGATATATAGAAATATAATTTTGCCTGTTGTCTTGTATGGGTGTGAAAATTGGTCGCTGACATTGCGGGAGGAAAGGAAGCTGAGGGTGTTTGAGAACATGGTGTCGAGGAGAATATTTGGACCTAGGAGGGACGAGGTTACGGGGGAATGGAGGAGATTGCAAAACGAGGAGCTAAATGATCTGTACTCCTCACCCAATATTGTGCGGGTGATAAAATCGAGAAGAATGAGATGGGCTGGATATGTGGCACATATGAGTGAGGAAAGGGAGTGTATAGGGTCTTGGTGGGGAAACCGGAGGGAAAGAGACCACTGGGGAGACCTAGGCGTAGATGGGTGGATATATTAGGATGGATCTCCAGGAGGTGGGATGTGGGTATATGGACTGGATTGGGGTGGCCCAGGATAGAGACAGGTGGCGGACGCTTGTGAGTACGGTAATGAACCTTCGGTTTCCGTGAAATGTGGCGAATTTCTTGACTAGCTACAAACCAGTTAGCTTCTCAAGAAGGACTCTGCACCGTGGAGTGAGTAAGAAAGTGGATCTTGTTGGTGCATCTAGTTGGCTTTATTATAAGAATTATTGTTCCTATTCATATTTTTGTTATTGATTCTATATTTGTCATTATTATTATTAGTAGTACTATTATCATTATCATCATCATCATCATCGTCATCAATTTTGATGTTCTGAAGACAGAATATTTTCATGATCTAGGCCTACTTTAATATATCGTCCTGTTGTTGTTGGATGTGTTTAAATCACTCAATTTTATGAGCTTTCACAAAAATACCAAAATGGGGGCTATTAGATTTTCAAGAAAACTGATATTGGGGACTATTAGTAGAGGCCAGTTGAAATGTGATGGCACACGCGCAGAAACCACATTTCTTCTTTCGGCGAAACAGACGAGTCCATTTAAATCGGCCGGGGCGTTAGTTCAGTCGACTACTGGCAGCCGAGGTGTGCGCATCAGCAGTAGTAATGTTGGATAAACCATGTTACGAGGTAGTGTGAAGAGTACTGGCTACCCACTCCATTCACCAGTTTCCCCTTCACTTCCCCTCCCTTGCGGCACCGCGTGCCTTCCCATTTCAACTGGACCCTACAACTGTCGAGAAACTCCAGATACGTTTACAATAGGACAAGTATTTGATACTTTACGCGAAGACCCAAAGGACTTCTGTATGTTTGGAACGGAGAAATTTAGAGCAACAATGAAGATAACGCATTGCTCTGTTGTGTCGCCGCTTTCAGTAGTTGTTACATTGTTGAGAGAGACATGTGGACCTCAACAATACAAAGGAAAAGCATCTTTACGTTTCCATGACTGAGATGATTACGCAAAAGAGCCACCATATCAATTTGCACGCACATTGTGGACTGCATCGTGTTATGCGAATCTAAAACCTTAGGTACTTAGATTCAGCGAGATACAAATCTATTGTACAAAGTACAGACAGGATTGTAGGGCTGCGAATTGTGATGTTTAAATAACCATCCTCAGTTCTCTTTCAAGGCTCATTTTCATCAATGCCTCTATCTTTATGAACGCTTCTTTCGTGACTGGAAACTCGGTCTTGTAGGTGGCTAAGTATGCGTCTTAAGACGCATACCTAGCCACTGCTCCACAACACATTCCTACACAACATGATATGCTGCCACAACACCTCGTTTGCAAATACCAATTGAATTGTGAATAGTAAAATATAAATTTAGCAAGGAACTAAGCTCCCTGATGATGATCTGACAAGATCGAAACATGTCGGAGTGTTTTAATGTGTTTTAAAAGTGTTTTATATGAAATTATATGTGCATTCGTTGGTTGATAAATTATAATATTTATTAATATCATACAAATCGATTGCCATAAGCGACTGAGTGATTCTTAATTAACTTTAATTCATTTATGTGTCTTTCCCAGGAAGCCTAAAAATACGTAATAAAAGTTTCTACAGTTTCTTAAAAGGGGACCGCGGTAGCACAATGGTTAAGGTGTTGTGCTACAAATCGGAAGGTCGCTGGTTCGATTTCATATGGTGTCACTGGAATTTTTCATTGACATAATCCCTCCGATCGCACTATGGCCCTGGGGTCGACTCAGCCTCTAACAGAAATGAATACCAGGAGTATTTCCTGGGGGTAAAAGCGGCCGGTGCGTAAGGCTGACACCATTACCACCATTCTGGGCCATTGTCACGTAACTTGGGAACCGTAACTTCCAGGAACCCTCTGGGCACCTCCGGGCCTGTAATAAGACTGATTTACCTTTGACAGCTTCTTAAAGAATTTCCAGAAAAATTCACGGATAAACTGCATTTTCTGTAACAGATTAACCCTATAAACGCCCAGTTAAATCCCATCTGCCATCTGCTGGCATTATTAGGAGCTCACCATATTCTCCACGTTAGCAGGATAAGGGTTAATGTACCACATTTAAAGTTCGCCTTCCACCATCACGCCCCCGGATTACGGACAAACGGTTATCTCTGGCAAATCTGGAATCTGTTTTCCATTTCGCACACCCAGTGCTTGGGTAACACAACAAGAAGACGTAACAAGATCTTAAAAAGTCACGAGGACTGTACAATTTGTTTGTGTTCACAACTTGACTCTCTTTTACAGAATTGCTGTTAACTTGTCTTCGTCAGCTTTTTGTCGTTTTCTATTGTCCGGATTTATAATTGGACAATGCACTTTGTCAACTGGCACGTTAACCTTTTGACGCCTAATGTCAACTATAGTTGACGTACCGCACCGCTAACCCCTAACGTTGCATTTTATATATTTATTCAACAAATATAGGTAATGAATATTTTAAACATGGTACATATTCTCCGTTTTTTTCTCTTCAAAATGCAGTTTGTTTCATAATTCTAACATATTTGGTTCCTATATTATTCACATTTTATATACAGGGTGTGTTAAAATTTAAAAAATAATTCCGGCGCCAAAAAGTTTGATGAGATCTGCGCACTTCCGTGATGTTAACGCAGCGCGGAGTGGCAAGTCCTTACAGACGTTTCAGGACAACCTCTCGGCTCAGTCTTCGAGGGTCAAGCAAACTGTCTTGACCCTTCCCAATGAAACCGTTTAGTTACCCCCTAAATTCTGCACCTTTCTGCCAATATACACTGCGGAAATTGCATAGAAGGACGTAGGTCTCTTCTGCATGGCGGTGAAAGTATGAAATAGCTTATAGCATTCTTTATTTCAAATTTTCGCCGTGTTGTGAATGTTGTATTCTTTCTTTCGGGTGATTTCGCGGCGTCTGAATGTTACATGCCGACGTTTCGTAACACGCTATCTGTTCCGAAACGCCAGAATATAAATTCAGACGCCAGGGAATTAGCCGAAAGAAGGAATACAACCTTATAGAACGTTTGTAAATAGGAATTGAAATGAATTAACCTTTTGACGCCTAATGCCAACTATAGTGATCGTACCACACCGCTAACCTCTAAAGTTGCATTTTATGTATTTATTCAACAAATATAGGTACTGAATATTTTCAACATGGTATATACTCTCCGCTTTTTTCTCTTCAAAATGCAGTTTGTTTCATAATTCTAACGTATTTGGTTCCTTTATTATTCACATTTTATATACATGGTGTGCTAAAATTAAAAAAATAATTCCGGCTCCAAAAGGTTAAGGCGCTGCCTTCAACCTTGCAAAAAAAGTAACGTATCGACATGATCTTCGTGTTCAGTTCTGTAATACGTGTAGTTTAAAATTATTTTACTCAAGTAAATGTTGCCATTTAATTATTTATAATGACATGTATACGTCTTGTGTCCTACATTTATCTCTTTTACTTGTATTATATTTATCAAAGTTTGTAATATTACTCCGAATCTTCTTTGAATATTAAATCTTATCCCTGATGATGGCCAATAGGGAGAAATATAAAGGAATATATAAAAATTAACAAATTACAATACATTTGACATTCAGAGGACCGTGCATCCTGATATATTCTGATAATAAAACCAACGAGATGCACTAATATCTCAAATTTATTTTTGGATTAGTACTCTACATGTTTCGGACAGTATCTCTGTCCATCATCAGGAGTTTAGCACTGTACACATAGCAATAGGTATATGTGCTGACAGGTTTGCTGACAGCTTGTGAGCAAGCTGTCAGCAAACTTATATGACATATACCATTGCTGTGTACACGGTGAAAAACTCCTGATGATGTACAGAGAAATTGTCCAAACATGTAGAATTTTTTTTTCAAAAAATAAATTCGAGAAATTAGTGGATCTAGTTGGTTTTATTGTAAGAAATTGCAATGAATTGTACATTGTTGGTTGTATTACATTATCATTCGTTAATTAATACAGAAATATAATTTTATATTCCAACACAACCTGATTGTATACAAATATTTAATTCAAGGAATATAGCAGCTACAATATTGCGGCTTTTATGAAGCCATCTACAGGCTGTATCTTCAAAGGGCCTTAACATACAATTGGCAACGGCTTTAAATTAAGAGATTTTGTTTATGTTTCTTGATTAATATACTAAAAAGGTAAAGGTAGTATGTTCCCGTTACAGGCCCGGTGGGGCGCAGAGGGTGGGTAGAGGTATAGCTCTACTCTTCCATGACCGCAACAGTAGAAGGGGGTGAGTGGTCAGTAGCACGCCCCGGTCGCACTTCATCCCCGGGAAAGACTCGGTACCTGGATGGGTCCCAGAGCCCGTCTGGAAGGGCGGGAAACCTCGTCCCCAACGGGATTTCTTTTTGCCTTTGATTGACAGTAGACTTGTGGTTTACATTAGCACTCACTCACAGAGGCTCTCTTCTCTTTAACAAGACTATGACTGTTCTATGTGTATCACATGTAAATAAACTGATGTTGCACCACTGGAGTCTAAAACTCTACACGTACATTAGCAGAAATATATACATTGACAAATATACCTCCCCTCCTTTTTATCCAGGACTCGTTAATAATGCATATCTACTACAGAAAGAAAGTTTGCAACTAGCTTATGCCTGCCTGACCGTTGATTCATTCTCCATCTCGACCTTCTCAGGAAGTCCAAATAGTCCTGTGATGGCAAACTTAGGTGTCGACTTTATCTGTATACCACATGCCGGGATAGAACCCACATTACTGTCCCCGTGGCGTTGTGGTGGCAAAAGACAGAACTGCGGACGCAGCAGCCAATGTCGTGGTATGTTCGACGGAGACGTTCTCAACATTCGCGCAATGACCTTCTGTATCCAGCCCCATATCGTTTTGCTCTCTACACACTCTGTTCGTCTGTGAAGGAGAGTGTCCACTTCACCGCATTCCTTCCATATATCTGTAGATGCCGTCTTTATAAGGTGAGAAGCCTTTCACTTGTCGGAATAGTATCATTAATTACTTTGTACCAGATTGCTATGTCATCCTCTGATGTTGGTGTCTCTACTAGGTTTTTCCAGATTACCTTCCAGTCCGCATGCGGCCACAGTTTGTTAATTCTTATTCCCTGCGTGGGGGTCATTGCTATGGAGAGGGCCCTCAGTGTTGTGTAAATGGGTGCCTTATATGCCTTGTTGACTCTAATCTTGTTTGCCCAGGGACGTAAGCAGTGTCCGTGGTATATGTTCGTAAGTAGCCCATCGTCGCCGGTACAACGTTGGGATACGGCGGATTTTCAGGCCCAGAATAAATGTTCCAAAACCGTAGTCATCCAGGATTCGATCCCGGATCGTCCAGCCCGTAGCTCAGCCGCTATACCGACTGAGCTATCCGGCCCACAATATAATATATTACAATACAAAATATAGAAGGTAAACATAATATGTGCATGATAGATGGATGATAGATAGAATTGTGTATAAAACCCTTTTTAGTTACAGCCTGAAGATTTCTTCAATGTAGCTGCTTTGTTCCTTGAATTACATATTTTTACATAATAAAATTTTGTTGGAATATAAATTTTATATATATTATTAATTATTGTAAATCCATCAGGGATGCATCACCTGATAACTACATTATCATTCCATATTGTTAAAAGTTATATCATTTGGGACGGATGTAATAGAAAATGCACCGGCTAGTGTTAAAGACATTCCGCGTGTCTGATAAAACCAAGTGATGGCATCAAAACAGATAAGGCACGCAGACAGATTTTTCCATATGTTAGACATATTCACTGGCGTGTCAGACAGCAATAGCTAGAAGCAGGTCCGTTCGAAGCAGAACCGCTGGCCGTATTTCTGCTGGAAGTCTGGCATCATCCGTCCGAATTCAATTGAACTCTGGCCGATCTTCTGACTGGAAAAGGTTAAAAGAAGTTTGCCTCCTTCCCGCAGCCGATCGATTCCTCCACATTTTCAAACTTTGATATATCTGTCTTCACATCCCGCGGCCTTCCCAAGTTAGTAACGAAATCTGTAACTTTCAAACTGGATATGCAGTCTGAATTGACGTTAGGGAATTTCATGGTGTCTTGTGCCAAATCATGGCGACAGCTGAGTGCCACAGCGAGCAATCGACATTGGAAACAGTTATTGTTTTGTTGACAGTATCCTTCATACAATCATATGGTTCGTCATCCCCGTTGTGTTCAATAAACTAATCAGAGTACAGTTTATGTACTTGTCTAACAGAATTTTATTTTATTGTAGAGATATATCTAGTATCTACTATAAAATAAACAGCTACATGTTTCGGCGCTTGACAATGGCCATCTTCAGGTTGTACATGAAATGCTTAGTAAGTAGTTATACGAGGCTTAATATGAGTTGTATACAGTGGGGAGGTAGGAGTTGAGGTGGACACAAGATCTCGTATGTGTTATGGAGGTTGGTAGTTGTGGGTACATGGGATATCTGCTATTGTCGTATTTATATCTGAGTTAATAATAGTTGGGTCTATGGTATCGTATTATGTGTGTTGTAGAAATTATATGTACATATATATACTTAGCATATACATATACAATGTACAATACTGTACAAGAATATGGATTTTGTAGTTATAGTTATGGGTTCATTAATCTATTCAAGTTGTTATTATATTTTGCTAAATCAGGTTAAACACACTATAATTTTGACGTTTTTCTGACCGTGCATCTCAGTATATTTATCTCATTAATAACTTGATGCACAAAATTTTTGTTTTGCAATAAGTTTATTTCATGCCTCTAAATGTTTCGAGCACATGTGTTCATCAGCAGAAGGTCAAAATTGCATTACACAAGCTCTGGTATCATCAAACCTATAGGTTCTGACTTCCATCTCATCCACGATATCAGCCTTCAGCACTGTTGGCTGACAATACCTCAAGCTGTGTGTACAGTTATGTGCTCCTGATGATGGGCGGAGGAACCGCCCGAAACATGTAAGCCTTTTAGAAATAAATAATTATAAACAGTTGCATCTTGTTGGTTGTAATTAAAAATTCGTACTAACGGTGCGCGGACACACGAATGTCAAACGTTTCGAGGATCTTGGCTAGTTTCATCTGCAACGTAAAATGGTTCACTGGCGGACCGCATGGAAGACCCAAAAAAAGGCATCTGGTTCCATAACAGCCGATTAATTTCTTGACACGTTGCTCGCCTGTTCTCTAACCAGGGAGACTCTGCTCATTTGGGTTAGGTGCAACTTTACCTTACCTGTAAGCCTGCGAAATATTGTAAGGAAAGACAAGGTGGAAGGAGTTTGAGAAAGAAACTGCTGAGATATATATTTAGAGAGGAAGTGACTGGAGCGGATGGAGAATTAGATACTTAAAGATGTAAGTCTTATCTTAAATTTGAACTTCGTACTTTGCGTTCTTGAGGAACAGAACTTTAGGGAAAAACGACTGTAGAAAGCATTATGTTTATGGGAGTCATCCCACTGTGAAACAGGTAAACAAGGACAGGAAAAAGGCCATAGTCACAACACTTTTCTCATACTTATCTGATTGGGCTAGATGTTTCAGTTGATGTACGGAGCCATCACCAGGGAAAACGACTGTAGAAAGCATTATGTTTATGGGAGTCATCCCACTGTGAAACAGGTAAACAAGGACAGGAAAAAGGCCATAGTCACAACCCTTTTCATATATTTATCTGATTGGGCTAGATGTTTCAGTTGATGTATGGAGCCATCACCAGGGAAAATGACTGTAGAAAGCATTATGTTTATGGGAGTCATCCCGCTGTGAAACAGGTAGACAAGGGCAGGAAAAAGGCCATAGTCACAACACTTTTCTTATACTGATCTGACTGGGCTACACGTTTCAGTTTATGTACGGAGCAATCACCAGGAAAAAGTTACTAAATAAATTTTCCACATAAAATACCATGTATTTTACTTGGAAACCTTTCTTTGGTAACTTTTTTCCTGGTGATGATACTATACATGACTCGAATCTTGTAGCAAAATAGGATCCATATATGAAAAGAGACGTAACTAAGGGTTGTTGTTCCTATTCTTGTGTACAAATCACACGGAACTGAAGCAGAAGTTAAATATGTGTAAAATTTAAATTGAAGTGCCTGCAGAGAAGAGGACGTGAATTTTTTCAGTGGATTCAGCCGTCACGGCATGGAACGGAGTTGGTAATTGCGAAAATTGATGGAGGGTAGGTCTGAGGATATATCTGATTAACAAATTAAATAAAATCAACTCAGACGTTTTTGCAAAAAGAATGCAATAGCATGCACTAATGTTGGTATTAATATTCTGTAACGTGTATAAAGTCATAAGTATTAACAATGAACAGGGTCATAACGGAGTAATGATATGTCCCTCCGACGGCAGTCTAGAATGTACAGATATGAACACGCCTCTGATTTACGTCATAGGTATATTTCCTATATTGTTTTTTAGCAGTGACATTTTCTTCTTTTTTATGAGTGTGACAGACAGTAGGTTATTGGACATCGGATTTTATTGACACATAAACAGTTTCCTTAACACAGCAACTGGTCAGGATTTTAAATCGAAAAGAGATCACTGTTCACAGCCCAGGAGACGATCTCGCTGGGAATTCAATAGATGCGCATGCGCAGGATTTCGTAATTCATCACGAGTTGCTACTACCCATCCTGAAAACATTACCAGATCACTCCCGCTCACTACACGCTGTTCGAAATCCTTGATGTTTTCAGTCTATGTAGTGGTATAAACAGTCTGTACAATAATAACCAACAGGATGCACTGTTTACTATCAATTTATTTAAAAAATTAAACTCCACATGTTTCGAACAGGCTTACTGCTCATCATCAGGAGGTATTACACGGTATATATAGCAACTGGGATGTGTCATGCTGAAAACAATGGAATTGTTTAATATTACGTAAGTATATACATATATATATATACATACATACATACACAATACATACATGCACACATACACACATACATACATACATACATACACATATACATACATACACATATATATATATGTATGTATGTATGTATGTATGTGTGTTTGTATTATGTATGTATTTATGTATGTATGCATGTATGTATGTGTGTATGTATGTATATGTTTATGTATGTATGTATGTATGTGTGTATGTGTG
>Ga0136643_10019712_pt1 | contig 10196 bp, 3 predicted proteins | sample TergutLab28metaG_FD_96883 | JGI IMG/M metagenome (GOLD analysis project Ga0136643, IMG submission 96883) | Labiotermes labralis P1 segment gut microbial communities from Petit-Saut dam, French Guiana - Lab288 P1 (version 3) (version 3) | ecosystem: Host-associated > Arthropoda: Insects >... | reverse complement strand
CGGGTGATAAAATCGAGAAGAATGAGATGGGCAGGGCATGTGGCGCATATGGGTGAGGAGAGGGGGGTGTATAGGGTCTTGGTGGGGAAACCGGAGGGAAGGAGACCACTGGGGCGGCCTAGGCATAGATGGGTGGATAATATTAGGATGGATCTCCAGGAGGTGGGATGTGGGTATGTGGACTGGATTGGGTTGGCCCAGGATAGGGATAGGTGGCGGACGCTTGTGAGTACAGTAATGAACCTTCAGGTTCCATGAAATGCGGGGAATTTCTTGACTAGCTGCAAACCAGTTAGCTTCTCAAGAAGGACTCTGCACCATGGAGTAAGTAAGTAAGTAAGTAAAGCAATCCCAATACAGGCCTTCACATGCCCTGAGGGTTCAAGGAGGCTGAGGCTCCCAGATTTCAAGACAGTCAGCACATGAAGGTGGTAAGGTTGTAAGCCCTACTCACTATTCTCCTTTACCCCCAGGAAATATTCCTGGTACTCATTTCTGTTAAAGGCTGAGTCAGTCAACAGTAGGCCATAGCCCAGCTGGAAGGATTATGTATGAAAAATTTCAATGACACTATCGGGAATCGCACCTGTGACCTTCTGGCTTGTATCACAGTGCCTCAACCAACTGTGCCACCGCGTATCGTATCCCACTGTGGAATAAGTGGTAAGGCTAAATAATTACTGGAATCTTATCTTCAGAATCAATATCAAACAGTTCAGATAATTAATGCATATCTTAATTCTAACACAGCCTCAAAAACAGACCAAAATAAAATATAGGGTGCCACAGGGAGCAATTCTGGGCCCACTGTTATTTCTAGTATACATCAGTGACTTACCTAAGGCCATAGAACACAAAGCTCTTCCTATCTTATTCATTGCTGATACCAGTATATTAATTACACGCCCAAATAATATTCGGTTTCAAAATGATCTTAATATAGTTTTTAGCCATCTGAATAAATAAGTGAGTCAAAGCTAATTTGCTTTCCTTGAATTTTGACAAAACTTATTTCATTCAAATTATTAATAAAAGTACATGTACTTCTGACATACATATTATGTATGAAGATAAATAAATTCGTACACCTACTGCAACAAAATTTCTTGGGCTATTTATTAATAGTACTCTTTCTTGGAAAACATACATTGAATATATTAAGTCTAAATTAAGTTCAGCTTGTTATGCCGACAGGTCAGTCAAACCATATATATCATTAAATGCTCTGAAAATGTTAATAAAAATCCAACCAGATGCAATAGTATGCAGATATTTATTTACTGCAAGGTCACTCTACATGTTTCGGGTGTCACAGCACCCATCATCAGGAGTACTAAAAACTGTAACTGCAGCCTCTGGTACAGGTCGTAATACTGGTACAGCTGCTTCCCTCCAACGTGGCCTGATCGGGACTGGAGGGAAGTAGCTGTACCAGTATTACGACCTGTACTGGAGGCTGCGGTTACAGTTTTTAGTACTCCTGATGATGAGTGCTGTGACACCCGAAACATGTACAGTGATTTTGCAGTAAATAAATATCTGCATTCTGTTGCATCCGGTTGGATTTTTATTAACACTGAATTATGATGCATGGAACCATGAGCTTAAAAAGCTCTGAAAATGATTTACTATTTCTACTTCCATGCTGTAATGGCCTACGGTTTATTGTTCTGGGGACACTCCTTAGACAGTAAACAGATTTCAAAAGAAGATTATTAGAATCATGATTGGTTGTAGAAGTAGTGACCCTTGTAGAAAATTGTTTTTTAATTTAGAAATCTTACCACTTTCTTCCCAGTGCATTATTTCTCTTCTTTTGTTTATGATAAAAAATAGGAATCAATTTATGGTCAATTCTGAGATATATCACATTGACACTAGGCAACATAATTATTTTCACTAACCTTCCATGAATTTGGCTAAATACTAGAAGGGAGTGTATTGTTTACATGTTAAGATGTTTAATATGCTTCTTTCTTTTATTAAAATAGAGTCTGATAATCCCAAGAAATTTAAATTGATTTTACAGACATTTTTATATGAAAATTCCTTTTAATCTTTGGAGGAATATTTTGAACTTAAAAAAAATTTGATTTAATTATATATGATCTTAAATATTATTTGAAACTTTGGAACATAAAATATGTATACTTTTAAGTTTATTTTATTCTTTACTACATATTTAGTTTCTTTATCAGTATTTTAGATCTTGTTTTGTATAAAATGCAACTGCATAACTGTGTCACTCTGTCCAGTCAGAACTGTATCCCTTTAATTGGTGTTTTTGTTATTATTGGTTACATTAAAATAATTTATATTATGTTAAATCCTTAAACATTACACTAGGCCTAGTAACTAAAAGTGTTGTACACTTTTATACCGATTTCACTTCTTGACTTCTTAAGCAAATATTTTTGTTACTTTAATGTGGAGGATTGACTATTTCCACATCCATAAGGATTTTGTAATACTGTAAGGATCCATGGAATGAGAATAAATGATATGATATGACAAAAGATCATGCAGCACAGTACTGCTTTAAAAGCTCATAGCTGCTCAAATTCCTTGACTTTTATGAAAAACCATAGTCTTTACCATGCTCACAACTATCTGCCACTGGATCTGAATCTCAGGCAGATGAAAAAAATACACCAAATGTACATTCACTAACTTAAGCCTTTTATAACATATGCCATACACAACAGATGCTTTTCAGTTTTCACAAAACCATGTTCAATGTCATCATACAACATTTTATAAGAATCACTTGCCAATTTTATTCATGTATTATGTAATGATAAATTACAAGATTACAGTGGAAAGGAGTCTAAACCCTCATACGTTACTTCTTTAATAGAACACAAAATATCATACAGGACGCAGAGTATATTTTTTTGTTTATATAATTAAACCACGGTCATTGCCCTCATCAAGAATCAGCGTATGGATAAACACACATGACTACACTGAAGTTGACTGTAGTCATTATGATAGTCTCACATTGTTGCAAAATATAATTATTAATGTATATATTAATTGGGGAACGCGGTAGCTCAGTGGTTAAGGTACTGTGCTACAAATCGGAAGGTCTCTGGTTCGATCCCAGCTAGTGTTACTGTAATTTTTCATTGACATAAAATCCTTCCGATCGCACTATGGCCCTGGGGTCGACTCAGCCTCTAAAAGAAATGAGTACCAGGAGCATTTCCTGTGGGTAAAGGCGGCCGGTGCGTAAGGCTGACAACCCACCACCATCCTGTGCCGTTGTCATGCAGTCTCGGAATCTTAACTTCCTGGAACCCTCTGGGCCACTCCAGGCCTGTAACAGGACTGCTTTTTTTATATATTAATTATCTTTTGGGCGACGTCCGTTTAGAGAAATGCCGATTCAATAAATTATAGCCTGCAGAACAATTCGCCTTTTAATACACTATATATTTCACAGTAACATGTTTCGGCCGTTACATTTGGCCATCACTAGACAGTTCGTACTAAAAACCACGAAGGGAATAAATATACACACAATGCCATGTATTTATGACATGTCACGAAAACAAGGCACTTATCCATACTGGTATTACTCATTTGGTCATACCTGTGCCTCGAACTATTGCACACCATTTCTTCTGGACTCATGTCAAACACTTCCATGTTTCCCTTGACAACTTGGTCGAAATTTGTTATAATGTAGCCCTAATAGCCATTATTCTGGGGCACAATAATTGCAACAGCATAACATAACCTCCTTCCTCATGTGACGGCCACATCTGTGCAATTGTAGGGTGCAGGCGGGAGTGAGTCGTTGTGCAATTAATCGAACGTAACGCCATTCAGTGTCACCAACATTGGAAAAATTGTTCAAAAATCTCTTTCCTAAACTATCAAAGAAACTACTTTTTGCAGAAGCACATTATTACTTTATCGGGCTTATTTGTTCACTGTGAGATTAATTAAATACATGTAACAGAGTTCTCGAAGATTATCTAATAATATATAATAGTGTGTAAATTACTCACGTGTTGCAGAACACAAACTTTCTTCAGTCCAATGAGGATAAGTTTTCTCAGACGCGTTAGATGGCTAGATGTTTAAACTGGGTCATTTAAATCGGATGTGTTGTTGTTTACAATTAATTTTAATAGTACATCGGAGTCTCACAAGTGATCTCTTCCCTTCATATTTCGAAAGTACAGCTTTGTCTACATTTTTCGTCTAACGTATAGGGCCACATACCATGTCCATGTCATCTCGAATTTTTATCACCTTTATAACATTTGGTGAACAGAAGTGATGAAACTTTCAGCTACACTGTTTCCTACATATTAATGTTTTGGATGCAGTAACAATACAGTCTGCCCTGTTTGACAGTACAACAAACATATTGAAGTTTCTGGGGACCCAGGTTGCTCCTTAAAAGTTTGGGGGCCTCCAGTGGGGTTATACCTTGCACTTCTTTATTTCCCACATTGACAACCGTAAACACACGTAAATGCTCAGACACTCATCAATTTGTAAGCAAAAATGGCTCATTTGTGTGTAAAATACTCAGGAAAACAAAAAGCAGTCCCCTGTGCTTCATAATTTCTTTATGGTCAAAATGTTCATTGCTCAGCGTCACTCAGAAGTGTTTTCAACTGTGTTACATTTTCAGAGGATGCTAGCTTTCTTAATGCTGTGATTTTCTCTGGCATTCAGTTGATGATACAGCATATACTTCATTTTCTCAGCATTTCCTTCTAAACCAACCTCTTAGGTTGCATCTAAGAGAGCTATGATATTTATCTTTATAGGATTCATGTCTTTGTTCAACAAAATAACACCAGCAACAAAGATCAGAAAATGGTGTGTCCATTCAGTTTCAATCGCGCCTGGTTTTCTTAGGCCACCCTGAAGGCATATTGTAAAGCAAACTTGAAAAATGGTGCCACAACATTTTCTTCAGTTCAGACCATTCTGAATTGGAACTAAATCAGTATATATTTATGTATGTATAGATATTTATCTATACATACATAAATATATGTTTTATTTGAGACAAGTGTATGCAAATCCTATGCACCAAGTCACCAATGAAACTCAATTTCATATGGTAGTGCCTAACATTTGTAGATTCACAGTATAGTTTGTGCTTCTTGTGATCCTTTGGTGCCTAGAGTTTTGGGGTGGCTAGATTTTTGGAAAATTTGTGCACATTTTGATTAATGTAGTTATTTTTATGGATGTAACAAGTCCTGTGAGAATACTCTGAGTATCTCAAACCTCTTCTCTAACCAAAGTTTAGGCTTTCTTTAAGTCAACAGATAGCTGGTGTATACTGCTCCATTATATTTCCATTTTTAAACACATATTTGATGAGTGCAGAATGTCTAATTAGCTGTCAGTTTACTACGTCAAATTCCATTCTGATGACCCCCACTAATGCTGTCAACTTGTAAAGTTACCTTTATAGAAAAGAATTTGGATACAATTTTGTATGTAGCTGAGAAGAGTCAATATTTACAACAGTTTTTCTTTCCACTGTTATTAGAAAGAGGTGCAGTAATAGACTCCTTTCAATCTTATCAATGAATCTTGGAAAATTTCACTGACAGCTTGCATTTATTATTATAATTTAATCAGTACTTGGTAGCACATGCTTTCTTTTTTTCAATAGCTATCTCACCCTCACATACTCTGGCACCACTGGCTCAAATATATGTATTGTAGTCTGCCTAATATTTATTATTAGCCCTCTGGACACTTTATATGTGGCAGAATGATTCTTCCACCTGTGCAAAATGCAGTGGGAATGTGCAAGATTTTTCGATGTCTACCCAGTTATTTTTAGGTTGGTGACCCAAATTAAATTAATTTATGCTTCCATGTAAATTTCTAACTTTCTTGTTCTTTTGTTGTATGAAGCTCATTAATTCTGTCTGTTGGATAAAACTTGTGTTCCTTCAGTGTCTACCAATTTTATGTCATACATCATTGTGTTTATCTTAATTAAAGGCTCTGATAGTGTGACCACTCCAATTTACCTTACTTTCTTTACTTTCAAAATTTTTAACTTTGCGATTCTTACAGTGGCATTGCTGAAGATTCAAATCATCTGGTTTGAATGCTGCATAATTCGAAGAGTAGTACCTCTGAATGTGAAAGCATTGCATTTCTTTGAAATACAGTTTACTACTTACCTGGCAACACAGTAGTTGAATCTTGAACACTCTTTATCAGACAATTTATGCAGTTGTGAAATTTTTTCTGCTACTTTCCCAAGCCATATTGACATCCTCATTATTAACAAACCTCTCTGAGATTTTGACTTCACATTACTTTTTAACTTTCACAACATTTAGGTTTATAATATTGAATCTCTCCTTATCAGAAATTCTACATTGCTTCTTAACTTACTGAGAGACCATACCTACCATTTGCATCTACCAGAGAGTGATCAGTATCACAGTCAGACCCTTTGAAAATCAAGAGTTCATGTTTGTTTAAATGTCATCTCCATACTGAGAGGAAGTGTTTAACCTCCTTGAGTTCCTTCTCATGAGGAGGAGCCCAAGTGCACTTATGACAATTCCAGTGTGGAAACATGGTGCACTTGACAGTTACATTTTTTTGATGTGTCATGTTTCACTACTCATACACCATTATCAGTACTAGTTTCATATAAACTGTCTTTTCTAGTTGTTAATTTGAAAATATCTCTGTTGTGCTTTTGCACTGAAATCTGCAAATAAAATTGTCATATAGTATTTAGGGAACTGATCAAATACCTGCCCTAATTACTCACAGAAATTCTACTTTTGTCATCACCTGTATCCTCATTTTCAGATTGCAAGTTTAGAAGAATATTACATCTTACGCCTTAGAATTATATACAAAACCCTATCTACAAAAAGTTCAGTACCTAACCCAAGAAGAATTGTTCCTTTCATCACTTCAGACCGTCTCTGATTCCAGTCCATTTTCCTGTCGAATTGGTACCAAGGTACTGTCCCTGGAAATGTAGTGCCAGAATATGGAATTGAGTACTCACCTCCATCTATATCCTCTTACATGCTTTTTCACAGTGTGGCCCTTGTTATTGTATGCAGGAGCATACACAGGAACCTAATTTCTTTAATGATGCAAATATACTATCACATCACACATTTTGTTATGTAGCTACTAAACACTGTCGATTATACTGTGAAATTTGACAGAAGCCATGATTTTGGATTCTTGTTTGTGTAGTGGCAGGAAACATGCCATTCCCCAGACACAGCAGTTATCTGGACATGGCTTCAAATTGGCAGAAAAAGAATGGTATTATTTTAAACATATACATTAATGATGAAACACATTTATCTGTTCCCATTCTTGTAATCATAAATGTTCTGTCACTCTTAAGTGAATATGAAAATATACCATAGAATATCTTTTATTGTGTGTATACCCAAGAAGTATCAATCTGTTCCAACAGTCATGGCTCTTTTAATTTTATTGTGTTCCACTACATTAGGAGGACCATATAGACAATATGAGCAATTAAAAGAGGCCATAGGGGACCATATTAAAAATGCTAACACCGTATCTAGACTGCTAAAAAGTAAGATTTTTCTGAACTTTTACCCCTTTGCCTCCTTTTCCTGTAATTCAGTAATAATATTCACCTGTGCCAAAGCATAACAAACCCTTCCTACAAGTAGATGAAAAAATCTCTTTACATCACCTTTCAACTCATAATTGACTAGCACTGTCTCCCAGAAATGGTTGGCTGCTGTGCCAAAAAATCTGTACCAAGTAAAAGAGACTTTCAAAATCATTCATTATATTGTCTTGTCATGAAGACATGGGACCTTTTTCCGTACTGTATCTGTATTCTGTGACTCAATAATGCATTTTATCTGTTGTAGACCTAAAGACAAGATAAAACTGCAAAAGCAGGAACTTGATGCATTTAAAATTGGCCACTGCAGGCAGGCTGGGTGCCGTTAAAAAATCTTCAGAGGGTAAACATGTAATATAAATTTATATTCAACAGTTTCAAAAAATACTGAATCCATTCCCTGTACAATACTGACAACTCAGGTCTGTGATATTTACAGCTGGATACTTCACAGTGCCATGTAAATGAAACTGTCTATACCACCATATTGTACTGTCCACTTGCACTAATTGCTACCTTGTGAAATTATTAAATAAAACACATTGTCATTAAGTGTTGTGGTTGAGTGAGTAGCACACCTGCTCCATATGTAGGAGTCCCAGGTTCAAAGCTTGGTCTGAAAAACAGCTGTCTTGACTGAGGTCTGTTGTGGTTTGTATGAGTACTTCCACGTAAGTGCCAACGTAAATGATGGCCAAGTCATTCCATACCCTTCCGATCCATTATTCACTGATCATCCAATCATTTGGCACTATAGAGTATGAGCTACTGACAGCATTGTTAAAAAAAAGCAATACTAAGTAAATTAATTAATTAAAATTAAAACTCCACATTATTTCTACAAAGAGCTCATAAGACCAAACTGGGGGAAAGGAAATTCCATTAGATTAGTTTAATATGAAGCTTGGATTTGAATTTGATGTGTCACAGCGGTACATGAATTAAATTCGGACATATAACGAACAATTATCAGAATGAATGCCAATAAAAGTACAAGATATTTTATATGCACACCTATTTCAAAATGCAGAGTAGTATTTTAAAAACGTTCTGAATATTTTTCACTTCCATTAATACAAAAAATTTAACATTTGCATGTTAATAAGTATCTCTCTGTCTTTGTCTCTAGGGAGATTGCTGTGCTCTCCTCAAGGTAACTGATTTCATACAAGATAATTTTTGTGGCTGATAGAAAATATCCTCAGGTCAGGGATGGAAGTACCCAAGATAATATCAACATTCGCAGTAGTACTAAGTAATTTTTGCATGATGTAAAAATCTTTTTACCATTGTATGCTTTCTGATAAACATCAAGGTTATGTAATTGCAGGTGTCACATACTCCTACCTCCAGGCATCAAAAGATTGGAGAGTAGTGAACATTCTTGTGTAAACATTCACTCACACACTCATTCAACCTGAAAAACACCTAAAAAGGAATTCCACACTGTATTGGGTTATATAAATGTATTTTCTCATTTTCTACTATAATTATTTTCTGTATGCACAGTGCAGACTGCTGAAGCCTTTAAACACTGGAAAGTATGAGTAGAAACATTTTGAATCCTGGCTGAATAATTCGGATGAATCCTTTTACATATGGCTGTAATTCAGATATGAATGTTTGTGAAGAACATTTAAATAAAAAAGAATTTGCTTCATTTTTACAATTAGGTTTTAAATGAGGTTGTGTCTGGTTATGAATTCGGTGAACTGTCAGGCATTCAGTTGTAAGCCTACAAATAGCATTCATTTAAAAAGACCCATAAAGATATTCATCACTGTAATAAAATGAATTTTATCATGTCTGTCACTAGTTAAACTAGCCTGTTGTGTGAAGTATTTTTTAGTGCATAAATTATTGTTTTGGCCAAACATTACTGAATTGAAAATATTAATTTTGGAAAGTTGTATATGCAAAGTTGTGGAAATAGAGTAATCTTATAAAGACAAACATATCAAGAATGAAAAACACAGGATTAAATATAATCAAAATATGTTAAAATGGAATGAACTACTTGATGTACAGTACCATGTTTGATTCCACCAGAAACTCTCTTCTCTTTATTGTTATCTGGTTTCAGCAAAAATCTATACTATTATATTTAGAATGAAATTGCATGCACGCTAGTAAAAATTTCCTCATGTCATTCTATTGGTACAAATAGCTACCCCACATTTAACTGTAAGAACATTTCCTTGAAATGAAGTCAGTCTTATATTTGTCATGTCACCATGACCTTAGTTTTATGAAAGGATCTAAGTATATATAATTCAAGCATCATACGGTTAACATTGTGGGCACGGAGGAGGGGAAGCAAATGAAAACAAATATTGAAGTGGGAGAAATTATGATTATTTATATGAGGTGAATCACATTTACTTTTAAAAATGGACAAACGCAATGACTAATATCACATTATTTTAAGTTTATCTGAAGTGTGTCAGGTTAGAGTTGTGGGGGGGGGGGGGGGGGGGGGGGGGGCGGCCGGGGGGGGCGGCGGTTTTTTGGAAATTTGTAAAATTTTAAAAAACTACTCTAGCTCGACTGTTTCCTT
>Ga0136643_10019711_pt1 | contig 10196 bp, 7 predicted proteins | sample TergutLab28metaG_FD_96883 | JGI IMG/M metagenome (GOLD analysis project Ga0136643, IMG submission 96883) | Labiotermes labralis P1 segment gut microbial communities from Petit-Saut dam, French Guiana - Lab288 P1 (version 3) (version 3) | ecosystem: Host-associated > Arthropoda: Insects >... | reverse complement strand
CGACTTATTTGTTGAGTTATTTCATGGGTTGTATTGCTCTGGTTCGATGTGTGTTGGTGTTACGTTGTGGTTTGGCTGGGGTGGTGTGGTATCCGGAAGCAGGCTGAAGCACTAGTGCTTCAGGTACAGCAACTTATGTACCTTAATTGATATTAATCGTTGTAAGCCTGATGATGGCCAAACAAGGCCGAAACATGTTGCTGATATAACCAGTTGTAGAATACAACTGTCAATTGTGTTGTGTAAAGACGGTTTAATTCAATAAAATTTGTCATATATACACAGCGGGATGGAAGCAGTCCAATTCAAACTGCACTGAGCTAATGAAATTCGTTTTCATCAATACACTATTAATAATGAGATACGTGAAGGGAATGTCGAACTGCTAATTTTCTGTAACTCCTTCCGTCATATTAGGAAAGTTATACGAAACAATTGTAGGACTTAATTCAGCGACGTGAAGTAATACTATTATAGTCGTGGCGTCGCGCATTTAGGGTTCTGTGCATTAGATTGTAGCGAATAAAAACACACATATAGCCATAGACAGTTCATTTTGGAATCATGCATAGACGCTTGGCAGTCAGTTCAGGACAGGGGAACAGTGGACAATAAGAGGATTTTACGTTACTCATTTGTAAAGATATATTTCTTTTGATGTGATTATGTGGATGGTACGTACATTGCTTCGGAATATTTCTACACTTTTAAGGTTTTTGTTAAGACGTAACGATATTTTAGTCTGTACAGTGGTACCTTTTGTGACGTGTATTGTTTTATCTTAAAATTGGATGAATTTATCGTACTGTCCATAAGTGTGAACAGAATTTGAAGTTTGCTGACAAAATTAGTAGATCTTCGATAAGAAATCGAATCGAGAAACTTGGTGTGTGGTGGGAGATGACACGTACGAACGGAAGGACTGGAAGAATTCAAGAGATTCTTGAAAGATTTGAAGGCTATCACTTCAACTTATTTGAACTCCTATCCTATAGTCGTAGTTCTATATAAAATGACTCTTTCTGTCTTCATCAATCGAAGCTCCTGAGAGCAACATCTAACGGCTTTTCTAACTTTCTCTGCTTCTATCACTGCTGACTTGATAGACTCGTTAGCTGTGACGAAATATATCCCGTGTGGTGCGCCTGTAGAATTTTGAAATTATGTACCTCTTTAGTTTTTTAGCAAGTTATTAATTTTTTATTCTTGTTTTCGTGTAGAAACAGTAATATGGCTGCTGCAAGGTAATATGACTTTGTTTCGTGACGAAAATTCGTAAGTTAGATAAAATACAGGTCTGTAAACTTTGTCGATATAGAATTGCTGATAAAGCTTAAAAGTCTTTGAATTATTTACTCACTCCCGTCGGAAATTTCGAATGCTTAACTTTTTCTTAGTATAATTTATAAGCGTATCTGGACGTAGAGTTTGTCATGAAAATGAATTATAACTCCCTATACTCAGCTTAAGTATGACTTAAAATTTGTTGAAAAGCGCATATGCTGTGCGTCTTTTGAACAGTTAGCTTTGTCACGTACTCTAGCTCTAGTGACTTTTGTTTCAAATGAAGTGTGTTGAATATCGATCTGTAGAAAATAATTTCAGATATCCTGTATGCAAAGTTCCGCACTAAAAAAGCAGAGTTTTTGTTTCAAGGTGTAAGGTTTATTAGTTCCTCTTATGGGGTTATTAGCTGATATAGGATGCGCTCTCCTATATTTTCATATTCTTTATATTTTATTTACCCATATTTCGTATAAGATAGAAATTTAAATAATTGTGCATAATTGTGGAATCTTGTAGAGTAGAAGTTAATACTTGCTTTCCTATTCTAAACATTTTTTAATAAGTGTTTATTTAAATTTTAATGTTTATCAAAAAGATGCAGTTCATTATTGGGGGGCAGTGTTTTTTTAATCCAGATAATTACAAGTTAATTTCAGAATAATTATTTGATATCGGACGTAAACTTAATGTTAACTTAATGTATCAGGTCGTGACAAGCCACCGAACTGCAAGTTATGTCCTATAGTTCTGGTAACGTTTCATTAATGTATGGCAAGCATTGTGCGAGCTAGTGATTTGTGTTTCAGCACACTAGACTTATAATCTTTACTTATCATTTTGATATAGCTCATTAGTGTAATGTCAGAAGTAATATGAACATGATAACCGTAATAAGACATCGCACAAATGAAAACTCATAAATAGTTCAAATTTGAAGTCTGTGTGTTTAGAGGACGTGTCGTATATAAAAATAAACCATCCTCTCCTTTGTTTTTGATGTTCTGCTGACCGTGCATCTCAGTATATTTATCTTTGTAATTACCCAACTTGATGCACAAAATCTTGTTTTTTAATAAGTTTATTAAATGCTTCTACACGTTTCGAGCACCATGTGCTCATCATCAGGAGGTCAAAATTGTATTATACAGCATCTGGTACAATCACGCTTATAGGTGGCCGTCCGGTGCACGTTAATTACTAAGATAAACATCCTGTCCTGTTTACGTTGTGCTTAAAATTGTATGAATAATATATACCTCATTTCTGTTTCTAAGCCAGATCAGTCCATTTGTTGACGTCGTGTTTGCAGGGCAAGCCTACACTACAAACAGAATGATACGGAATCCAGGCTGGAAGTGAAGCAGTTGCAGGTGGCTGATGAAGCTGTGTACAAGTGCGAGATCACGTATATTGAAGTTCGGGAGGGGTGTTCTGTTGTCCAGTTCATCAACCTCACAGCACTCAGTAAGTCGTATTTTTTTTTATGTGTAAGCCATTGTTTTATGATAGGAACTGTTCAGCCCAATTTGTGTTTCAAACCACCTAACGTAACATAACAATTTAAAGCACAAATTGTCTTGAAGCTTTTCTTTCCCCCGCATTTTAATATAGAAACCTTATCTTTAATGCACCAACAATATGCACGTATACAATAAAATGCCTTTATTATTATCAGTACTCTCATTTAGCACATTCTAAATGGGTTTTATGTAGCTGTTCGTTAACAGCTTGTTTCTTTTTGTATAGAAACTTGACTTCTTGCTTCACGCTATATCTGATTGCTGCTGTGTTGTGTTTTTATTTCAGTGGTTGCTATCTTTTATTCTAATGTTTATATATATATATATTGGTGTTAGCTGACTGCTTCTGCGTTTTTTATACCAAATCGCTACATTAGTTTAGAACAATTTTTTACTTAATGTTCTTATAGTTGTTGATTGATCTTGTTTGTGGAGCACCATTTATCTCGAATCTCTCTCTTCCGCGCACTTTTCATTGTGTAACCATATCTTCAGTACACCAACAATATGCACGTATACAATAAAATATATGTATTATTATCAATATTTGTAATAATACATATATTAAAAATATGATTAATTTAAAGCACAGTTTCTCCTGTATTTGTTTCTATCCATAAGACCAGAAGACGGCATTGGGCATACCGAGTGTATGTATGTTTGTATGTTTCTTACTATTCCCAGTGCAAAGAGCAGGCATTTCTGTGACCAATATTATCCGACTGGTTTTGTAATGGAGATGCACTCTGTTCTCGGTGAGGTAGAAACTGATGCATTAAGTATAGTTTAGATTAGTTTCAGCCTTCAAAGTGTTAGCTACATTCGACTAAAAGTAAGTCGTTCGCTAGCATTGTCATATATACACTAACGCTGTTACTCAATCTACTTTCATTGCAGCCGTCATTACTTACGTCATCATTACGATCGTTACGATTTGAGGTATAAAATTTATAAAAACACCTTTCTGCCAACTTAAGACTGAGGTAAACAAGAAATGTCTGAATTTTAGCAAGTAATCTTTCATAGCCAGTCAAATACGAAACTCAAATAAACAAGCATGCTGTCATTTTCTGCGGCAGAAATGAACAGTCAGTACCCTATAAACTGTCTAGACGCATATAAATTCTGAATTTAAGAGTTTTGGGGTTGCTAACGCTGTAATGAGAAATTAAAGTATTCTGTAGTACTGTTGAGGGTTTAGAATCTGGTTACTGGGTACTGCACACTGCATTCGCTTTCATCTCCATGCTTCTGACAGGTTGGAAACTGTTGGTGTTTGATGTACATCTATCAGACTACTTCAGTTCCCAATAGTTTACTATACGGACTCTACTATCGCTCACGTGTCCGAATCACTATTCGCCACACGTGTATGTATTATGTACAGCACTCCACATGCTCCAAACAGCAAATTTTTTATTTTGATATTTTATACTCTCGCCGTTTTATTATTCAAACGTGAATTTTAAACAAAAACTGTATGATTTTGAAACTGTGGAGCGATTTCGACACACTATAATTTTATCTGTATTCGTGTTTTCACCACCCTAATGATGGCGACGCGAATGGCCGCAGCGTATTGCCTGACCACTCTGCAATACAATTACACCCATAAAACCAAAACGCGTTTGTTGGTCTTTTAATACATGTTATACACTTCATCATGCTCCGTAATACCGAAAGATTCATTTCTTGATTCTATCCACGCATGTAACTTGATGTGAATGGTTTTATAAGCTATCACCATCTATTTCCTTCTACTCTATGTGGTATAAAACTATCAACTATTACTTCGGTCTGTCCAAAAGGGTGTAAGTATCTATGTATGTATGTATCTTTGTATGTATGTATGCATGTATCTTTGTATGTATGTATGTATGTATATGTGTATGTAGGTATGCATGTATGTATGTATATATGTATGTATGTATGTGTGTATGTATGTATGTATGTATGAATGTATGTATGTATATGTGTATGTAGGTATGCATGTATGTATGTATCTTTCTATGTATGTATGTATGTATGTATGCATGTATGAATGTATGTATGAATGTATGTATGTATGTAAGTGTGTATGTATGTATGTATCTTTGTATGTATGTATGTATGTATGTATCTTTGTACGTATGTATGTATGTATGAATGTATGTATGCGTGTATGAATGTATGTATGTATGTATTATGTGTGTATGTATGTATGCATGTGTGAATGTATGTAAGTATGTAGTTATGTATGTATGTATATTTGTATGTATGTACGTGTATGTATGAATGTATGTATGTATGTATGTATGCGTGTATGAATATATGTATGCATGTATGTATGTATGTGTGCGTGTATGTATGTATGCATGTATGTATGTATGTATGTATGCGTGTATGAATATATATATGTATGTGTGTGTGTATGCATGTATGTATGTATGTGCGTGTCTTTGTATGTATGTATGTATGTGTGTATGTATGTATGTTTATGTGTGTATGTATGTATATATGTATGTATGTATGTATGTGTGTATGTGTATGTGTGTATGTATGTGTGTATGTATGTATGTATGTTTGCATGCATGTATGAATGTATGTATGTATGCATGTATGAAATTATGTATGTGTGTATGTATGTATATATGTATGTATGTTTGCATGCATGTATGAAAGTATGTATGTATGTATGAATGTATGCATGTATGAAATTATGTATGTGTGTATGCATGTATGAATGTATGTATGTATGCATGTATGAAATTATGTATGTGTGTATGTATGTATGAATGTGTGTATGTATGTATGAATGTATGTATGTGTGTAATGTATGTAATGTGTGTGTATGTAATGAACGTACTACATGGACGTATATTTATATTATGATCTAGCAAAAAGAAAATTCTATGTTGTTGCTAGCTTTGTTCATGCTTAAGGAGGGGACTGGTTTTTTTTTACTCATCTGAATATCCGTCGAGCAGTGTGAACTGCGCCATTGCGACCGCAGTTCTGTGTGACGCCTCATGACTGACCTTAGACGTCTGTTCCCCGAAACGGCTGTGACACGCCATCACATGACGAATACTACTAAATCAATACCAACTTCGCGTAAAAATTCAACCAGTTTTTTTTTGCATTTATCCTTATGGAACGTAATCAACAAATTGTTAGTGGAACAGAATTATAATTCAGCATATCATGATTAAAGAGTAAGGTGTTCCCTGTCCACACCATGAGGGCGTATAGGAGAGGAGAGATATAGCGCCACTCCTTTGTAACCTCGGTCCTAGATGGAGGTGAGTGACGATTCCTAATTTTAGTGCCTTTATCACATTCAATATTACAGTAAAATTGTTTAGACTGTGCTTCCTTAAGCTAACTTACTCGTTATAGGCTGGTCCGGCTTGTCTGGTGGAGCGTCCGACTCTTTCGACCACGACCATGCAAACCGCCACTGACCAGTTACGGAAAGACGACACCATTAGCTTTCATGTCCGCATTTTCTACGTTTGTCCCCCGATGATGCAAAATCAAAGTGTGACGTGTCTTCTTATACAACATGTGCCAAGTATTCATAAATCATATTGTATGCCTGCTGGTAGGTGCCGACGTTTCAACAACTGAGCAAATTGCCCAAGCGACACTTGACACTAATAGGCAAATGGACGGCATGTCAACTACACACTTAGCAGTTGTTCGAGGGCTCGTCATTCGTTGGTTTGTTCGCGTGTGCGAGATGCCATAATGCTCTTGTGTTTTCGTCCTCTCTCAATGACGTGTCGGTGACGAATTCAAACCTACTACGTTTACACAGTAGGCTGACAGCAAAGGACGCGTTGTGTTTCTGGGAAATGGCATCGCAGTTGGTTCATGTGTATTGCACCTGTATTTGATCATGAATTTACTGATAAAGTCACTCTTCGTTACTCGTTAATAAAAGAAGGTTTACAACCTTTTATAGGCCACGAAGGCCCTAAGGGTGAGTAGACGTATAGCTCTACTCTTTCTAGTACCTCTGCGCTCTAGATGGGGGTGAGGGTCAGCCCCACACCCCGGCCGCCTCTACCCCCATGAAAGACCCGGTACCCATTATACACGAGGCTGGGTCGCCCCAGGGCCGGTCTGGAAGAGCGGAAAATCTCGTTACGACCGGGATTTGATTCAGGGCCGTCCAGCTCGTAATCAGTCGCTATACCGACTGAGCTAGCCGGCCCACTTGTTCGCTAATGTACCTAGTCCAAATTGCGAGTTTCGTATCATATGTTGGAGCGCTACTATTTTATGATGCCTTATTGTACCCTGTATCGAATCGAATGGCTACTCTTCTTTAAAGTACGCATGCAACGTCAAAATGCCAAAAAAAAAAGACGTTCTCTGTAAGTTCCTTTAAATATTTCTTTGAAAAGCCGTAGTTCACCGCAAATTACCTACTTTCTGGTATAAAATGACTGCTACTCTGACGCCATAGAACATTAATTGCTCAATAGATGTTAGCCGCTGTCATTTCTCCCCTTTTATGGAACCGCAACGTTCTTTTTCGTCTCCATAAGTTTCCGTGACACTGCGCTACAAGCCGGAAGGTCACGGGTTTGATTCTCGATGCGTTCAATGGGTTTTTTCGTTTACTTAATCATCACGGCCGCTCTGTGGTCCTGGGTTCGGCTCGGCCTCTAGCAGAAATGTATACCAGGTGTATCTCTCGGGGAGTAACGAGGGACCACCTGCATGTTCTGATTGCCTTGAAGTTCTGGGAACATCAACCTCCTGGAACCCTAAGAACCCTAAGAGCCTGTCCAGGCCTGTAATGGGATAGCTTTGCCTTTTATAAGGGTCCGCTACTGGATCTCCTTTAGACCCTCGAATCCAGTTCACAGGATTATATCCGAAAACTTTCAAAAGTTCTATTTTGCCATGGTCATGTCTTTTAAGCCTTTGTTTTTAAATTGACCCCATCCTGTCAGGCTTTTCCATGGACTGTTGTTCCACTTCGTAGCCTCTCTCGTGCTGGCAATATATCCCGTCATTCTGGATTTGATATCTGTCATAATATTCCTTGAAAAGTAGAGTACCAAGTGTTTCATTAAGCGGAATCTGTGGCATTTGTTTGGTCCTGTTGCTTGTTGCTTGTGTGTATTATCAGTGAAATTCTTTTTATGGTAAAGTCTTTGTGTTTGTATGTATCACAAACAGAGAGAGTCACGGGAATAGAAAGGACGTTGTCTAATTACAAAGATTATGTTCCTACAGTGCAGGGTACACATTACATTCCTTTCAGAAAGATCAGTTGGTTAATGCCGGATGTGGAAATAATCGCTTTTTGTCGTAAGAATCATATAGGACACATAAACACACAATGTGAAAAATGTAGTTTTTTTCTATGTTACGCCTGGCGGCACGCACCGAAGTTCTTGAGTTTTAAAAATTGACAATAATATTCGTAATCGAAATCTGCGTGTTACGTACTCTTTCACACTCTGTGGATATCAGTGCGTAGCTAACCTCTTGTATTGCAACCGTTACAGTTTGGTGTGTGTGGTTATGACACGCAGGTTAGTCACTGTCCAACGTACTGACTTTTTGAATATTGTGTATGGTTGCAGTCCATTCTTATTATATTATAAAGACAGATCAACGTGGCAGAATTTTTGGAATTTCATTAAGTTTTTTACGAACATAATTGCCACAGTTGGCTTCTCTTTGTTACTGTTTAATATCCTGCTAAAAGCAGTACAAACGTCCGAAACATAAGCGGTACCAAACACAAAGTCTTTAATTTTATGTGATAATACAGTTTACAAAAATTTGAAGGTAATTTTTTTTTTTTTAATCAGCTTCTGGTTAAGTACTCTGTTCGGTGGACGTAGACAGGCAAAGACATGGAGTTAAAAGCTGATTTATGTAGTTAGTTCTTTCTTTAGTTAGTTAGTTAGGATGTAATACAGAAAAGCAGTGGCTGTACGAACACTTTATATAACGTTCATTTTGATGGCAGTGCGTAATGAAATATTGTTCTAAGCCTGATGAATATGGTATGTAGATAGAGCGTAAACACACCACCAAATACAACAGATAGTATATACACCACTGTTTATATTCAAACAATTACAAACATATCGATGGCACACAGTGTGGAGTTACATCTATTGTCATATAATGGCTGTGCGATTGGCTTGGAATTAGACACATTTAGTAAACTCTAACACTAAACAGTGCCACTTATTCATTTACGCCTTTTGCTAGACTCAGTAAGTAAACTAAATTTATTTGAAGGGAGGCAAGACATAATTTTTTCATAAATTTCTGTTATTTATGTCCAGAATATTAAAATATATGTTATATTTTATTATAAATACAGTTTAAAAATAATATCTAGTATTTATAATGTCCTAACGGTTTTAGAACCACCATACAAGAAAGAATGAGCTAGTCCTTTTCGACATCTCGGAGCTGAATATCCATACTCTTCGTAATATTGTATTTTCAAACGTCGTTTGGTATCGTGCAAAACAGAAATATTTGTCGAAGGCACTGGTCTCCATTTTCTGGATATAAACAGGCTATAACACATTTTCTGGTGTCTAGAACAGCGTGTACCTTGTTTGTGTTTGTGTGAAAACCGCGATGTTCTCTCGCGTTCGGCGTCCTAGAAGCAGAGCGGGTCACTCCGTTGTGGTGTGGTGCTTGTTGGCGGGTCGCAATTAATTATGACAACATGTGTGAGCACAGAGTGGATCAAAGGAGAATATGAGAGATAATAGCATTCTGTGGGTCCCTGTGATGAAACCGCGACCACAGTATGGATTATTTGCCGTCTGATGATAATCTGAGCCTCGCGTTGTATGTCAGCAATCATGTATGCGAAATGTGCCCGCGATTTCTCAGGATATTCCCCTTAGACTACGGATTTTTAACTGTTCGGTATTTACTGTGTATTACATTCCCCGTGACAGGTCAAAAGTGCCAAATATCTCTTGTATCATATTTCTTTTTTTATTTATTTATTTTTTTTTTTTGCTTTACAGTCATAAATTATGATAGCGCGAAATTTGAAATAAAAAAATTAATTCGAAATTAAACACAGAGAAACCACATATCACCGTGGGAGTAGGAGTTGTGGTATGTCGACTGAAAAGTGATCAAAAACCTTCTCTTGTAATATCAACTACATTAAGGAACAAGTGATAAATGTCTGTGTAAATATCATTTCAGACCTTATGTATATTGGACCGTGCATCATTGTGATAGTTGAAGAATAAGACACCAGCTTGATGTAACTAGTTATTAAGTTTTATTTCACTTCTTCTATGCTCAACATGTTTCGGACATTAATACATCCATCATCAGGAGCTTGCGACTTTTCTATTGTATCACCACATTGGTCGTGTGTTCTTGTTTCGATGTGTG
>Ga0136643_10019709_pt1 | contig 10196 bp, 8 predicted proteins | sample TergutLab28metaG_FD_96883 | JGI IMG/M metagenome (GOLD analysis project Ga0136643, IMG submission 96883) | Labiotermes labralis P1 segment gut microbial communities from Petit-Saut dam, French Guiana - Lab288 P1 (version 3) (version 3) | ecosystem: Host-associated > Arthropoda: Insects >... | reverse complement strand
CAGCAACGACTTCTTTCTAAACCTGTTGGATATGGATACCGAATGGAAGTCCACAGACGACAAAAATGTATTTAACGGCGTAGACAGAAAGAGCGGCACAAAAAAATGGACAGCTACAAGAGCCAACCTTATTTTCGGCTCAAATTCTCAACTTCGTGCCATTTCCGAAGTCTATGCGAGCGACGATGCAAAGGGTAAGTTTATGAGCGACTTTGTTGCCGCATGGAACAAAGTCATGAACGCAGATAGGTTTGATTTGAAAAGATGAGTGATTTGAGATGAGTAGATTTAAAAAGGCCGTTTTTAATTTCCTTGGCATAATATGTGTGATAATGGGCACCATTGGGGTATTTGTACCTATATGGCCTACTACAGTATTTGCGATAGCCGCTTCTATCCTGTTTGCAAAAGCTAACCCGCGGCTTCACGCTTGGCTGTTAAAAAGCCGATTCTTAGGCCCTTATTTGGAGAATTATCATAATAAAATCGGCATAGCTATGCCCTACAAGCTGAGGACTGTGTGGTTTATGTGGTCGGGCATGATATTTTCGATGACTTTTATCGGCCTGCTTTGGGTGCAACTTTTGATAGCTTTCATCGGTATTGCGGTAACTATCCATATATTTACGATAAAAACAAGAACCGCACACCAAAAAGAGAAAATGGGCTTTAGTTATAATCTGCTTACTATCGCTCTTTCTTGGATATTCTTTGGCGCAGCTGTTTTCAGGAGTTTTCGGGTGGAAACAATCTTGCCCCTTGATATTCAGGCGCACATGCTGATTGTATTAATTGCTGCCTCAATGTCAGCAGCGGTACTGCTGTACGCCATTATTGTAAACAGGCATAAGGCAGTGCTTGGTTAATAGAAATAATTTAACATTACTAAACGAAAACCGACCGCTCATTTCTGAGTAATGGTCGGTTTTTTTCTTAGAGTTGAGATTATCCCGGAAATAAAAAACCTCCCTGATACGGGAGGAGTTTTACGTTCATCAGACTTGATATATGCTGTAACGGCAAAATAAGCATCCGTTTAGCGGGCGGCGCGCTGCGCCGGTTTTGATAGAGTCAAAACTTCCAAATCAATTATACACGAACGACATTTGCGGCCTGGGGTCCTTTAGCGCCTTGGACGACTTCAAACTGTACTTCTTGTCCTTCTTCAAGGGTCTTAAAACCCTCTGCATTGATGGCGGAAAAGTGAACAAATACATCGTCTTCATCTTGAATAGAAATAAATCCGTAACCTTTTTCCGCGTTAAACCATTTTACTGTGCCTGTCTTCATTAAAATCCTCCTACCGGGGTATGATACTTATCGTCCAAGCGGGACGTAACCGGAGCACATTAATCTAGTGCCCTTATAACTTCAGGAACCGGAATACATCAAATGCCGGTCGCTGTTGTTCCCATATTAACACGCTTTATTACCTGTGTCAACTAATTTTTTCACTTTGTTTAATGATTTTATAAATTTGTTGTTTTACTTGATTTTTTGCCTTATATCGCCCTTTCTATACTTGGCGCTGATTCGTGATATAATACAAGCAGTACACTGTCGGTATATTTACGAAAGGAGCTATATTTAATGAAGCTGCGAGAAGTAAAAAGAATCGTTAAAGGCGTAAAGACTGTAGATGGAGCAGGGGTTAAGTTAATCCGTGTATTTGGGCATGATGACGTGCATGACATAGACCCTTTTTTAATGTTTGATGCTTTTGGGTCAAAAAATCCCGAGGATTATATAAAAGGCTTCCCAATGCACCCTCACAGGGGAATAGAAACAATCACCTATCTGCTTGAGGGCAGGGTAGACCATAAGGACAGCCTTGGCAACAGCGACACCCTGTTGGACGGGGACTTGCAGTGGATGACTGCGGGTAGCGGTATTTTGCATGAAGAAATGCCCAAGGAAACCAAAAATCTTAACGGGCTGCAATTTTGGTTAAATCTTCCCAAAAAAGATAAGATGGCTCCCCCAAGATATTTCCCTATTACTCCGGATATGATTAAGGATATAGATATCGCTGAGGGTAAGGTAAAACTGATTTCAGGGGAATTTTTGGGGCAAAAGGGGGTCGAGCCTAAATACGTAAAGGCTATGATGATGGATATAAGCTTAAATCCGGGTGCTTTATACGATATTCCCGTTTCAAGCGAAAATAATGCCTTTTTGTATATATTGGAAGGCTCGGCGAAGCTGGGCGAAAAGGCTACCCTGGTAGGGCAACACTCCGCCGCTGTTTTTGAAGCCGGTGATGCAGTGCATATACATGCGGCTGAGGAAGGCGTGCGCTTTATCTTGCTTGCAGGCAAACCCCTTAAAGAACCTATTGCCTGGGGCGGCCCCTTGGTTATGAATACGGAGGAAGAGTTGCAGACCGCCTTTTATGAACTAAGGGAGGGAACTTTTATAAAGTAGAACAGTTTTAAAAAATCCCCGCGCAAACCTTGAATTTGCGTGGGGATTTCATTTTCCGGCTCAGCAGCATCAATCATGCTCATCGTGATGATGTTCGCTTAAATGCTCTTCATGATACTCATGGTGCTCATCATGCCGGTCGTCGCGGTCATGCGGTTCATGTCCGTGACTGTGTACTCCGTGACTGTGGCCGTGGCCATGTCCGTGGGCGTGATCATGTAAAGTCGTACCTATAACAAGCATGAGCAATATGCCTAAAAATACACTTACTGCGGATAAATAGGCACTTGTATGCTTCCTGCTCTTGGGGATAAGTTCCTGCAATACAACGCAAATCATAGCACCGCCTGCAAAACTCATAACATATGGCAGGGCGGCTTCTATATTTATCGCAATCACAAGCCCGACAACCCCGGATAAAAAACCCAGAAGTCCGGAAACCTGTCCAAGTAAAAAACTTTTAAGCTTAGGTAAACCGTCACTCTGAAAGGCTATGGATATTGCCGTGCCCTCAGGGACTTTATGAAGCCCTACCGCAAGTACCACGGGAATTACAGCGAGCGGGCTTCCGCTGAGTGCTGCTATAAGTATTCCCAAAGCCAAGCCCTCAGGGATATTGTGCAGGGATAATGCGCCTAAAAGCAATGCTCCATGCTTGTATTTGTAACCGCCCGAGGCTCCCTTTTCCGTTATCCGGCTTATATACATATCCAATAATATGGTTCCCAAAAACCCTACAGAGAAAAATACCGGCACTATAAACCACTCAGGTAAAAGCGAATAATTTTCGGCCAAATGTATGGCAGGGTATATAAGCTCCAAAAAGCTTACCATAAGAATTACACCGGCTGCAAAACCTAAGATGACAGAGGTTAGCGGCTTATTTTCTTTTCTTACAAAAATAACAATGGTCGCTCCTAAAGCGGCAGCGAACCAAGTCCCTGAAGCAAGCAGTAATGCTCTTAATAAAATTTCTTCCATTTGTAATTCCTCCGTGAAATCTATATTGTAGTATGGTATTGTATTATATGATATTATATCATAACTAAGCTCGGATACAAAATTATGTAAAAGTGCTTGATGTTTTGTGAAGATTTTTGCTATAATTACAGCGTTAGAAATAATACGTTTAAAAAACTTACGGTAGCTTGCTTACGGTTGCTGTATAGATAGGACTTATGCCATGCTGTTAAAAAATATTGATGTATCTAACATACAACTTAATCGGCTTTCCATACGTGTCCGCATACTATATATAGGTATACCTGTACTAATAGTAGCAGTTATTTTAATAATGGGTACTATCGTAATAAGAAACATAGCGGATGACTCTGCCCGGCGCCTGTCGCGGCAATATTCCATAGAAGCTGCATCAAGTTTTCAAATAAGTACAAGCCCTCACTCCGTTTTAATGCAGCAGTTGTCACGCTCTACCGTTATAGCCAGGTGGATAGCCAATGAAGATGACATCTATTTAAGGAATATAGCTTTTTACGAAATATTGGGCTATGCAAGGTTTCTTCCCGACGCACACCTAATGTTTACGGTATATGAGTCATTGCAGGCTTATGATTTTGATATAAGTTTAGCGGCAATCGATTTTATACCTTGGGGGCAACTTGCCGGAGGAGATGTAAGCCAGTGGTTTTTTGATACAAGGGATGCAGTACAGCCCTTTATATTAAATATACAACGTACCCGCCCTGTAGACGAAGAGTTTTATATGTATGTCTGGTCTAACAGCAGGATATACTATAATAACGAATTTGTCGGGGTGGTTACGGTCGGCTCGCCGTTTGCCGGGGTTTTTGAGGCAGTTTTCGGCCATTATAATATAAATTATAAAAGGGGTTATGTAATAGATAACAACGGCATGGTAAGGGTGGACAGCGCAGAGCATTTAGAGGTTTTTTATGACGGGCTCCCTGCCTTTAGTGATTTGCCCGAGGCTTTGGATAATCCCATGTTATCCGAGTACATAAACAGACATTTAGAACTCATGCAGGACGGCATTTTTCAGCCGGGCGCCCACTATCCGGTTGACCCGATACGTGTAAGAGGTACGTACATTTATGCCGGTATTGCGCCCATTATCGGCACAAACTGGTCTGTAATTGTTTTATCAAATCCTACAGGGGTTTTTGGCGACGATGGTTATGTCACTTTAATAATAGTTTCTTTAGCTGTGCTTATAACAGCGGTGCTTACAGGCTTTATAATGATGAGAAATATGGTTTTAATGCCCTTGTTCAGACTTAATAAATCTGCGGCAGAGTCAGGAGCCGGCAATGAAAATACAGAGCTGTACGGCTTGGAGCGGGAGGACGAAATAGGGGATTTGGCGAGGACTATTAAAGAGGCTCAAGAGGTACTTAAATATAAGGAGGCAGATAAAAGGGCAAAAATACTTATAGATTCTTCCCCTGTAGCCTGTTTTTTACTGGATAATGAGCGCAGAGCAGTTGATTGTAATCAGGCTGCACTGTACTTGTTTGTAAAAAAAATAGGCGATAAAGAGTTTGAACCCCGCCTTAAAAACGGTAGTTCGGAAAGCCGTAATATACGGGATTTCCTTACAGAAGATTTTAATAAAATATTTGCTGATTACGAGCAGGAAGAATTTAAAAATTTGCTGGATAGTTATTATGGTGAGGCAGACGAAAAAGGTATAAAGCGCTTTGAGTCAGACGTTGCTACCCTATATGGGCAGATACTGCCCTGCGAAATAACGGTGGTGCCTGTCAGATATAAAGGAGGCCGAGGCTATGCTGCCTATATAAGGGATTTATATGACGAAAAACGCCGTGAAGCCGCAGAGGAAGAAAGCAGAGCCAAGACCCGGTTTTTGGCCAAAATGAGCCACGAGGTACGTACCCCCATGAACTCTGTTTTGGGTATCACAGAGATTCAGCTAAATAAAGGAGGGCATCCTTCCGATACCGAGGAAGCTTTTTTAAGGATATTCAGCTCCTCAAAACTACTGCTCGGCATAATAAACGATATCTTAGATTTATCCAAGGTGGAGGCGGGGAAAATGGAAATTGTGCCGTCTTATTACGAAACAGCCAGCATGATAGCGGATACGGCGCAGCTAAACCTTATGTATATAGGCAGTAAGCGTATTAACTTCTCCCTGGAAGTAGATGAAAACCTGCCGCTTTTCTTAAATGGCGACGAACTAAGGATTAAACAAATTTTAAATAATATACTCTCCAATGCCTTTAAATTTACGGAAGAAGGCGAGGTAAAGCTAAGCTTTGGCGCAGAATACGGTAAGGATTCTGATGAAATTGTACTTGTGATAAGTGTTACGGATACGGGCCGGGGTATATCCCGAGAAGATGCGGAGAAGCTGTTTGACACAGAGTATGCCGGATACAATTCGGAATCTAATCGCTATATAGAGGGCGGCGGCCTTGGTATGCCCATTTCCCGCTCACTGTTGAAGTTGATGGGCGGGGATATAAGTCTTGAAAGCGAAGTGGAAAAGGGCAGTACATTTACGGTCAGAATACCCCAAAAAAGAGAAGGGGAGGAGGTGCTGGGCAAGGCAGCGGTGGAAAACTTAAAGGTTTTGGATTCAAGTCAAAGATATTTAAGGAAGCTGCTGCTGCAAAACCGTGAGGTTATGCCCTATGGCAAGGTGCTTGTAGTAGATGATATGGAGACTAATTTGTATGTGGTCAAGGGTCTGCTGGATCCGTATCGCATAACTGTGCATACTGCGCTCAGCGGGGAGGAGGCCATAAACAAGATTAAAAATGAAAGTTTGGTGTACGATATTATATTTATGGATCATATGATGCCCAATATGGACGGTATAGAAACAACTAAGGCATTACAGGATATCGGATATATACAACCTATAGTGGCTCTTACCGCAAACGCTACCACAGGAGCCGCCCAAATGTTTTTAAGCAAGGGCTTTGCAGATTTTATATCTAAGCCCATAGACCCGGTTAAGTTGGACGCATGTCTGATGGAGTTTATACACTATAAACAGCCGGCAGATGTAATTAAAAAAGCCAGGGAAGCTTACCCTGTGCCGGTTGAAGGCGAGGAGAATAAAATTTCGATAAGGCTTATAGATTCCTTTTTAACAGACGCTAAAAAAACTATAGCGGAATTAGAACCGCTGATACAAAAGCCTGAGATGAATGCCGGTGATTGCAAGCGCTTTACACTTCAGACTCATGCCATGAAAAGCGCCTTGGCAAATATAGGCAGAGATGAGTTATCTGCCGAAGCGGCCAAGCTGGAGCAGGCCGGGAGGGTCGGTGACCTTAATACAATAAAGAATAACGCCGACAGCTTTGTAGAACATATTAAAGACATAATAGAAGAATTATCCCAAAGGGATGAGGCAGATTTGCCCGAAAATGACAAAGATCCTGTTTTTGTAAAAGAACATGTAGCGGCCATATCTGCCGCCTGCGAAACCTTTGATAAAAGGAGTGCAAAAAAACTATTGGCAACCCTGAGAGAACAAGCCATCTCAGGAAAAACCGTGAAGCTTTTGGCTGACATAGAAAATCACTTGCTGCTGAGCAATTTTGAAGAAGCGGCACAAATGGCAAAACTCGCTGCAGAAGATATTTAAATGAGAGGGGCTCAAGAACCAGTACATGAGCAAAATTATTTTTGTTGTAGACGACAGTTTAACAAATTTATCGGCTGCTGAAGCCGCTTTAGAAGATGATTATACCGTTATGACCCTGCCTTCCGGAGAAAAGGCTATAAGCCTTCTTGATAAAGTAAAGCCTGATTTGATACTTTTGGACATAGAAATGCCGGAAATGAATGGTTTTGATGTACTATCATATATAAAATACAATGAAAAATTCAGGGATATACCGGTTATATTTTTAACGGCCATGTTAGATGAACAAATAGAGATTAAAGCCTTGCAAATGGGAATTGTGGATTTTATCACCAAGCCCTTTTCTACCCCTGTTTTATTAAACCGTATCAGATTGCATCTGGATATGAGCGGTGTCATAAGAGAGCGCACTATGGAGTTAAACCGCGCCAAGCAGGATGTTATTTTTGTACTTGCAGATGTGGTGGAAAACCGTGACGAATCTACAGGAGACCACTTGGGCCGAACCAGCAGGCTGGTCAGAACCCTTATAGAAACGATGAAACAGCAAAACATTTACCTTGACTTAATTAAAGATTGGGACGATTATTTAATATCAGAATGTTCGCTTATGCACGATGTCGGAAAGATCAGCACGCCTGACGCAATACTCCGTAAGCCGGGAAAGCTTACCCCCGAAGAATTTGAAATAATGAAGTATCATACCGTAGCCGGGGAACGTCTGCTAAATAAGGTTATAGAGCGCAGCGGAGAAAATGTTTTCCTGCAACACAGCAAAATCTTCGCCATATCTCATCATGAGCGCTGGAACGGTACAGGCTATCCCTATGGTCTTAAAGGCGACGAAATACCCCTGCAAGGGCGCATAATGGCTATAGTGGATGTTTATGATGCACTTATATCAAAGAGGGTATATAAAAAAGCCTTTACGGAGGATGAAACTTTGCAACTGATTTTAAACGAAAAAGGCAAGCACTTTGACCCTCTGCTTGTAGATGTATTGTTTAGCATTAAAGACAGGGTAAGAAAAGAGATTTATCATAACGGATAGGGCAATGCTGCAACAGTGGCGCTGCGAGGTTCTTCCAAAAGCAGCGCCATTTTCAATCCAAATGACTTATAAAAAAATTGCTGATTTCAGTCAGCAGCAGAGCGTCCAAGGTAAGGTCGTTGTGCCCGCTGCGGTCAGGGTAGGCTCTTAAAACAAACGAGGCATTAGGGTTCGTTATTCGATTTCTGTGGGCAATAATCCCTGAGCCGTCGTAAGATATTACATAGTCTGCCGTGCCGTGGATTATCTTTACGGGAACGTCGGAGCTGTTTATCCCTTCGAGGGCAGAGAGGTTGGCGTACTCCCCAAAAAGCAGTCTTTGATATGACCACAAAAAGGGTCTGAAAAGGCCGCCGACAGGCCCGAGCATAAGCCCGGCCCCTTCCTGCAACATCATTAAAGGCTCCGCAAAACCTGCAAGGCTTACCACCGCAGCTATCTCATGGCCGAAATTAAGTACCGCACATACAGCAAAGCCGCCCCAACTGTGGCCGTATAACATCACAGGTATATCCCAACCTTCAGCCGCTATGTAGTTTAGCGCCGCATTTAAGTCTATGGCCGATTGCGGCAGACCCCTGGTGCTGCGCCCTTCGCTGTTATGGCTCCCCGTTTTATCAAAGGTAAATACCCGGAAGCCGTTCTCAAGAAAATATGAAATCTCTCTCATGTAACTTAGCCCGCCGCCGCCAAGACCATGCGAAATTACTATAAGGCCCTGCGAATTATCTTCTCCAAAGATATAAGCGGTCAGCCTGTTTTCTCCGGAATAAAAGTAAGTAAGCCTGTGCTCCCGCATGATATTAACCCGGCCGGGAGAGCCGTGCCTGCCAAAGTTTAGGTTGTACAGCGCTATGGTCGCGAGTGCGGAAAGAACAAAAACCGCTAAAGCCAATCTGAAAAATTTTAGGATTAGGCGTTTTAATTTAGGCATAAGATTCACCTCTTGAAAAAATATATTGACTCATGGTATAATGGGAAATACTGATAGGGGGGAATTAATATGATGTATGCGCTTGATAGTTTGGCTGAGAAGCTTAAAAGGGAGAATATTGATATTTCCCATGTGGTTTCATTTATAAAATTTTTAGAGAAGTCAGCGGAACCGGTACAGCAAGCAGACTACGATGTATTAAATGCGGATATGCTTGAGCAGCTTATGCCGCTACTTGATACCGCCTCCAAGCAGGCAATACTCTCCAAGATTATCGAAGGTAAAAACGACTGGCGTTTGGTTAAGCAATTGCTTCCCTACATAGACTATATGACACGTCAGTTGGAGGCTGCTGTGGTAGACGGAGCCCTGCCCAAAGCTGTGGCGGATATGATAAACGAATACGAAGAAAACCAAAGAAGCTAGAAAAGGGCGGCAGAAAGTTTGCCGCCCTTTTGTAAACTAATTCATATCGCTTTCCGATTCAATTACCACTTGACCCTCAAATACGTAGGCCGCCTGCCCCAGCACACTTGAAAAGAAGTCAAGCGGGACAAATGTTGCGCCGTCCTCTATAACGGGCGCCGCCGAAAGTTCAATCGGCGCCATTCTTCCGATTTCTGCTTCGGTGCTTCCAATACGGATGTTTATTGCAACACCAATTTGTACACTTCGCAGGGTGCGGTTCCAAGTTATGTCATAACCCAGAGCGTCAGTGACCGGCCTGAGCGGAACCATAACCACAGCGGCACCTTCATTAAGAAACATTATTGCCGATTGTTCAAGCAGTACATTATTTACCACGATTTCACCGTTGATATTAAGTTCTGTAGGCTCCAATGTGACGGGGACGACGTCCTCCCATTCTACTGCTACAGGGGGTACGTCCTCAACTATCAAATCCTCAAAATCTCCCAAATCAATTGACTCCGGCCCTGTGACGGGCGTTTCAAACAGTATCATAATGCTGATTGGCTCAATATGCTCACTCTCCCGGTAAATTACGCGCATATTCCGACCCTCAAGGACTTCTGCCAATGTGCGCCCAAAAAGCACTTCCCTGACCATTTGCGTCATACCGTCGTCTTCTTCATCGCCTAAAGACACAAAGTCCTCAAAGTAAATCAGCGTGTCATCGGTGATATGAATTATCATCTCATTGTCCTCGCTTACCATTGAGAACTCAT
>Ga0136643_10019708_pt1 | contig 10196 bp, 6 predicted proteins | sample TergutLab28metaG_FD_96883 | JGI IMG/M metagenome (GOLD analysis project Ga0136643, IMG submission 96883) | Labiotermes labralis P1 segment gut microbial communities from Petit-Saut dam, French Guiana - Lab288 P1 (version 3) (version 3) | ecosystem: Host-associated > Arthropoda: Insects >... | reverse complement strand
TTATATATTGCTCAACATGTTTCAGACGTTAATACGTCCATCTTCAGGAGCTAGCGAGTACTTGTTGTGTTGTGTAGGCTGACTTGAGGCATGCTGATGTTATGTACCGGGATTGTCTGTTGGTGATGTGGTATCCGAGTGTAGGCTGAACCATATAATATATAATAAAGCAAGTGTCATCTAGTTGGTCAACCATTATTCAAATATCAAGATGATGCACGGTCCAATACGCATAAGATGTACGTGTTGTATTGAGTGTGCGATGGAGCTTATTTACCCAGCTTTGGACAGTGTTATCTGTTCTGATTTTCTTGAACCAGTGTCTTATTTGCAAAGCATAATTCATTAACGGCTGCTAGCCGGTTCAGCCTGTCTGTAAAGAAGGTGGTAAACTGAAGGATGAGGGAACTTGGAATTGGTGAAAATGCATTCTGGAGCTTAGCAGTGGAGCTTTCTGAGAACTAAAGTGCCTGTTATGTAGGTGCAAATAACTGAGACAGAATTAGACAATAACATGAACATTTTATTATTGTCATACAACAAATTTAAATTAAAATGTAAAAGAGTTAAACGGTCTCTGACTAATTTATGCATGTAGACTTTTATGTATGTTAATATGCAGTTTTGTAAAACCCACGGTGGCAGTTCAGCATGTTAGTAAGGAGTTGATAACTGTGGATATCTGTTGGTCATTGGTTGATTTAAAAAGGCTTTTTGGATCATTTTTTAATGCACTAATTTTTTAATTATTACTGATTAATTGGTCTGAGAGCACCTCATGCTGATTCTCTAGCAGAATGAGAGCATGTAGTGTAACTAGTGTAAGAGATGGTTGTACTGATAGATGCATACATGCAGTATGTGCTGTCAGATAACACGGAACAGTGTACAAATGCTCAAGATTGTTAAGGGCTGTGGGATATGATGCTATGCTGCTGGGAGAATCATTCCTGGTGTTTAGAAGACTTTGCTTCCACTTTTAAGGTCAAGCAGTGGGCAGGCACTACAGTCGTTTTAAATGCAGGGAACTACTGCTCCAGTGACATAGTGTCCCATCCCAGAATACTTGAATACTCCATTTTGCCTCTGTGAAAGTCCCAGATCTTGCATTATTAAGGTTATTTGCTTGTGATGAACTTTAAATGGCAGGTGTAAAGACAATACCATTGGTAGGTGGGTACACATGGAAAGTTGTTGTAATCTCCCATTCAGTAAGTTGGCACATCTTATGTTGCTGTTTCAGTGTCCTCTCAAAGTTGACATGATCTGTGGTCATCAGATAAAGTCTTCTTATTTTCAGAACCACCGTCATTTGTGAAGGCAATGGAAAACAAGGAGATCATTGCTGGGGAACCAATTGTGTTGGAATGTATGGCCTCTGGATCTCCAAAACCGAAGCTGACATGGAGGAAAGATGGCAAAGACCTTGTTGTCACAGAAAGACACTTCTTCACTGCCGATGATCAGCTGCTTGTTATTGTAAGCACAGATTTGTCTGACGCTGGTGCCTACGAGTGCCAGATGTCTAACGCCCTTGGAACAGAGCGTGGCGTCTCACAGCTGTCTGTCATCCCAGGTGAGAGAGTTGCAGATTTTGATCATAGAGCAGCTAGAGAACAGGGGAAGCAGTGTGAACTGTTCTCTTTTTGCTGTTGTAAGAATGGCAGAACTGCAAGGTAGCTAACAGAGGCTGTCTGGACTCATACTGTGAGCACTGTGCTGGTTGCTGTAAATAGTAGTGTGATAGTGAGAATTGTATTTATTGTCTCCCTTAAATGCAGCTGACAGACAGTCAGGTGATACAAGAATAGTTGTGCTTCAGTGCAGCACCATCCTTCAGTAACAAAAAGGAAGGGGTGCCTTTCATTAATTGGTTTGTTAGATATGCCACTCTGCGTGACTTCAGGCTTCTGTTGTGGTGTAATGAGATCTTCATTGTTGTGGGATATTACGCATTGCATGTTGGTAGTGCATTACTGAAGTTGCAGGGCAACCTGTACATTGGTAACTAGCTGCCAATGTTTGATGGGTTAAATCCTGGAAGAGTGAAGATCTCAATACATCACTCTTTTAGCAGTTTTGTAATTTTGTTGAAAAATTGAACAAAGAAGCTTGGGATAGATGCACACTTTCTGTAGTGTGGTGTGGTGTATGGTGTGGTGTGTGGTATGGTGTGTGGTGTGGTGTGGTGTCTTTGGGCGAGTAGTTTCTATGTTGCAAAGGATTGCTGTGCCTTCATCTTTGGGGACAAACAGTCTACTTATTGGCCTTATTGACCTTGGACTGCTTGACCCTGAAGATGAAGGCAGTATGAACCTTCAGAACATTGGGAACCTACTTACCCAGTGACACAGTGGCACATCCACATCTTTAGCGACATCACTTGGAGAACTTAAATCCTGGAGGCCTGGGATAATTTTTGCTAGCCCTGGATTTGTTGATCATGTGGTGCTGATTAAACAAGTGGTCTGTGTTGCTGTATTTGGGATATGCCTGGTACCCATTTCTGCAATCACCTAGTGTGCTTAAAACATTTGTGTATAAAAAGTATAATTTATTTCCTGTAAAATTGTTGGTAAATTTTTCAGAATTATCGAATGGTCGCTCAAGCTGGGTATAACTGTCACTCTTTGAAGCATTAATTTCAGAGTGGTGTGGAGTCATGCAATATGGCATGTAACTTGGACCTGTTTGTAGGTCAGGGTGTCTGGTGATCATCTGTTTAATGCCAGTGGTTACTTTATGTCCCACTGGTTTTAACCTTCAAAATTCTGTATTTTGCACACTGAGTGCCTTTGTATGTTTAGTGTGGGTCTGAAAATAAACAGTGATTATTTTGCTGTTCAGCATTAAGCGACCGGTTTTTATAGTTGAGATGGGGTGTGTTTACTGTGCGGTACAGTGAGATGGGGTGTGTTTACTGTGCAGTACGGTGAGATGGGATGTGTTTACTGTGTGGTACAGTGAGATGGGGTGTGTTTACTGTGCGGTACAGTGAGATGGGGCGTGTTTACTGTGCGGTACAGTGAGATGGGGCGTGTTTACTGTGTGGTACAGTGAGATGGGGCATGTTTACTGTGCGGTACAGTGAGATGGGGCACGTTTACTTTGCGGTACAGTGAGATGGGGCGCATTTACTGTGCGGTACAGTGAGATGGGGCGTGTTTACTGTGCGGTACAAACTTTATCTTTAAATGTAGTCCATGTTAATTTGAGCCCTTAAGGGGTTAATTTTCTTGCTTGTATAAAATATTATATGGACAGTGAACCTTGTTAGTGGTTTATTTCACTGATGGCAAGTAACTGATTTATTCACTTCTTTAAATTTGTGCACACATGACGACTTCCCTTTAATGGGTGGACAGTGGAAGGCAGATGCCCCCCCCCCCCCTCCTCACATAAAATCCCCCTTGGATCACCACTGTCAGACTTGCACTGTGTTTGTGTTTGGTTGACTTTGAAGGCCCAGGCATAGGTGGGGGAAAACTTTAAAATGGATCTTAAAGACAAATGTGGGATGTTGTGGAATAATTCAGCTGGCTCAGGATAATGATAAGTGGTGGGCTTGTGTGAACACAAAATTTGGGAAGTTACTTGACTGGCAGAGGAACTGGCAGCTTCTGAAGAAAGACTGCGCTGCTTGGAATTGGTTGGTAGGGTGGGAGGGTGGTTGGTTGGTTGGTTTTTTTAGCTAATTGTGTGTAATTGGTAATTACATGTAATATGACCAATTTCAGCTTCGAGCCCCAGCATGACTGAGAGTGATGTGACAGGGATCATCATCATCACTGTTGTGTGCTGCGCAGTTGGCACCTCTGTTGTTTGGGTGGTGATCATCTGTCAGACTCGGAAGCGTATGGGCATCGTGAAAGTGCGGAATGATGACTGTGCATACCCCAGCACGTTATTGTCTGCCATAGCTGTTCCTGATGACAGGGACTCTGCCCCTCATCTTTATCTTGACACCAACTCAGAGCATTCAAGTGGTAGCAAGGACAGTGGAACAGGTGATTCTGCTGGAAAGCACAGCAGTGACAATCTGCTGATTAATGGCCTTGTTCTGAACCTTGCAGGTAAGCAATGTAGTTGGGATGTTTCTGTAAACATGTCTTCATGAGGCATGTACAGCTGAAAACTATTTGAGGGTGCTCGTGGGTGAAGGTGTTGTGACAGTTCAAGTCATCACAGGCATTTCGATAGGAGTCCTGCCACAGCGCTGTCATTTACAAAGTGCTCTTCCTTCTTCTCTTTGCACTGCCATATTTTGAATTCCATCTTTTATTGTCTTTTGTGCTGCCTCTATCAAGGTAATGTCTTTGAAGCAAGGAACCCTTATCATTTGAATGACAGAATGTAGAATGCACAGTATGCAGTTCTGAAGAACACGAAAGTGGAGAAGTTGATGAATGTCTTGCAGATTATATGTCAAGATTTTTCATGTGTTTTCATCACTCTTCTTCTTAGCATCTCCATAATTTTTTGTGCAGATTGTAGTATATAACGCATTATAAATCATGTTTAACACAATTTGTAGCAAAATCTATGAAACATTTTATATTATTGCAGTTTATGTACAAACAAACGCAAACATTTGCTGACAGTTACTGCCTTCAGTATGCGAACTGAGGAGTATCGTTCGGTAACCATGTTGCAAATGGTGTAGGTTACATTGTGACATAGTACATAGGCTTTGCAAAATTATTCTTAACTTTCAGAATGTCATGTGGTTCCTCAAGACATGTGTAAATGTAGTTTATTTTACACCCATGAGGAAAGTGTGACCTTTAAGTAAGCTGTTGCTGTCACTGTGCAAGTTTGTGTGAAACTGGCAGTTGCTTTAGGGCATTACTTGGAGATTTTACAGTGAATTTCACACTCACTGAACAACACATCTTGAAAAATATGGATAGAAAGTTCACTTATGACTTTAAGTAAAGCATTACTGTCACAAAACTCACCCTTAAGTGTCAACAGTTTGAAAACAACTCCTATACCAAATTGTGTGCAAGTCTAATAATTGGGTTCGTGTATGATACTTGGTCAAGTGAATGGATGGATGGACATGGTCTTTATATAAGGCATTTGTTTTTTTAGTTTATAAGGAATGTCTAAAAAGGAATTCTGATTATTACTTTGTGTTTTTCTAAATGTTTGTGCAGTTCTGTCAAATTTAGACCCCCAGCATGCTGGTGCCATGGTTTACTTGTGATTACAGGCGGTAGTAGCAACAATGTGGAGGGTGCAAACCGTCTGCTTCTTGGAGAGCTGTCCAATGGTCTGGATGAAGTAACGACCCCTCCAGTTGTTCGAAACAGTATTCACCCACACCGAACCAACCATGACAGGTGTTACATGGGTGTTTGTAGCAGCTGTCCACACTCAAATGTGAAGCGCTGGTCAGATCCACAAGGCTTGGAGCAGCTGCCTCATGCAAACTCCTACTATAGCTTACCCAAGAACCTTCACCCGGGGGTTGGTAAGGGACCTGAGCCAAGTGGCAAAGTCACTAGTCGTATGGCAGTGTGATGATGCTGGAAGATAACAGTTCAGAGCTTGTTCCTTGTATCCCTGATGTGGGGTGTTCAGTAGTTTGTGAATACTGATTGTAGACTGTGGCAGTTACCGATAAATGCAGCTTTGAGAACACATTGCTTAGGATTCGAACTGAAGTAACTCATTTCTGAATTCTTGGTTATGAAACATTTTCTGTAAACTATTCACATTGTAGAAGAAAAATATATTGATTCCCCCCCCGTTGGTGTACCGAACGTTGATGGTCCACCGGTTTTAAGTAGACAAATGGAGATTTCTGCTTCTGTGGTATTTTTAAGAAGCTTTAATTTCATGCGGATTTTATAGTTTAACAAAGAAACATTAATTTCATTGACCACAGTACATTTTGTTATTTCAAATGTTTCTTAACAGGATACAAAATACAAAGTACATTTATTTATACTTCATTCATGCATACAGTAATGGTTCGCTTTGTAGTCTTCACTTGTTTTATTTCATGTAACTAATATACACAGTATAGCTTGAAGTATTTATTTCAGTATTTATTTCTAAGTAAAGTTCTTCTTCATGTATATGTATATAATGCCTGTAGATACCGGTCACTTCATTACACACTCATAAAGGTAGAGGTGAAATGCCATACTGACAGCATTTGCTCACAAGCAAACAAATGCACATTGAAGTATTGTTAGTGTAGTATGTGTGTGTGTGTGTGTGTGTGTGTGTTGTTTGTGATTGATTTTCAGTTGATTTTCAGGATTGAGTAGGTGGAGAATTAATCAGTAGATTGAGATGGGAATTATACAGAGATTTACTCTTATTGCTGGACTGTGTGCCAAAGAGTGGATGCCATCATTGTTGCATAGTGCGTGGTAATGATGCTGTCTGCTCTGCTGTGTTTGGTGCAGCAGTAGAAGGAATTTCCTGTACAAGGTGATGTGATCTTCATGTTAAGGAGATTCTCAGTCATTAAGTGATACTGGAGGGCATCATTTGAGTTGCTGTAAGTTCAGATTTTAAATTCAGTCTTTAGTATTAATCCCCATCAGAATTACCGGTGTTGCATGTGTTAATATGTGAAGATGATAAAGACTTGTGTTTCTTGCCAGTGTGGCAGTAGCACAATACAGTGTGTGGCAGTAGCACAGTACAGTGTGTGGCAGTAGCACAATACAGTGTGTGGCAGTAGCACAGTACAGTGTGTGGCAGTAGCACAATACAGTGTGTGGCAGAGTCCTGACCGTGATATGTTTGCAGTGTTTTTGTGTGCCGTGTTGTGAGAATGACAAATCCCATTAGAACTTTTAAGTGGTGACATACAACTGAAATAGGAATAATTTGGATGGAAATTGTGAAAATTTGGTATAACTAATCGGAAATGGTAATAAATTTGAGTAGAATGTTATATGTATATGTAGTTAGAAGCAGATGAAAGAATGTGCCACAATAATTGTAATTTTTAAATTAGCATATGAAGATATAAGATATGTGTGCCATTACAAATATCTGTTGACAAGGTTTAGTGGCTAACAGCTGACAGTTTCTGTGCTTAGTCTGTGTGTTAGGCATAATTTGTTTCGCTGATGTCAAACTTTCTAATCTCTGTTGAAGCTTACATTTATAAAAGTGTTACTGAAATTGGCAACACCTGTTTCATCTAGTGGAGAGCTGTGTGGTGGTCATGTGAACCACTGGTATCTGGAGCAAAGGGTCAAAGCATGGGTCAGTAATAATTTCTTGTTGATTGCTACATGGGATGAATAGTAAGGTACAGTGATGAGTTGAAACACTGTTTTGGGCAGATGACCAGTACGCATTCATCTGTAGCTTTTTTATTATTGTGTAGATCGGTATTCTATGACTTATTCTACATCCTGTCGTCACTTATACTAAATTTTGGGTCCATGGATTTTATATGTATATGTGTCCATAAGAAACATCCACTGTAACATATATGCAATGGATTTAAATCCATTTTGTAAAGTTCCTCTAGATGGAGTGTAATTTTGAACTTATAAGAATTTATGCAGAATTTTTTAGTTAAGAGTATCGCAGAAACTAGAAACTACTGGATTCAGCACAGTAAATGCAGTGAATGTATCCTTTAATGTCACTAAGCTTGTAAATTTTGTGCTGCAAAATACATGCTGCTTATGTGTGTGCTGTTGGAAAATTACCCACCATTTTTAATTTCACAGTAATTTTGTCCACTGCCAGGTGCTCCTGTAAAGAATACCAAACAAAGCACTGAACTTGTCAGACAGTGGGAGAGTGAGGTTGTCATCAGTTTTGCTGAAGATTTAAGTTGTCTGGGTTGTGATGCTGTCTCATTGATGTTTCAAAGGACCGTAGTGCTGGTGTCTTCAGGGTCAGACCATCTAGGATGGCTTGGCCCTGAAGATGAAGGTGCTACAGTTGTTCAAAATGTCAGGAAGTACTTGCCCAGCAACGTGGTGTCATGTTGTAGGTGACATTAACCTTTGTTTCATATGATACTACCATAAGGGCAGTCCTGCAGTAACAGTGAATTATACAAGATGTTCCATTGGCCACAGGCAGTGATCTCAGCTGCAGTATCATAACCATGACTGGGATGTGAACTGTTAGAGTGATGTGCTCTGTGTCTGTGTCAGTCCATGGCGGTATTGTATTCATTCTACTGAATGTTGGTCTGACATAGGATCAAATAATTCAATGGTAAAAACAGTGGAAAATTTGGAAACTCTGGTATATTGATATGCACCATCATACACTGAGGGATGGCACCTTGGCTTATGTGGTTAGTTGCCGGTCTGTCACCACACAGTTCCGTATTGAATCCAAGGTCAGTCCACATGGGCTAAGTGGCACTGGGACAGGTTTTTCTCTGAGTTAGGTTTTTCCTCTGTCAATGTCATTTCCCAGGTGCTCCATACTTATTCATTCATCTATCTGCCTCTGATGCCACCTGAGGAATACACAGCATAATTAAATAACATGCAGGATGTGTGTCTTCATATAGAGGCACTGCTGCATTGTAGGTTACAATTGGGAGACAACAGTATGTAATCACCACTACAGTGTTAACAGTCAAGCAGTCTGAAAGTCACTTTACCATGCAGTCTGCAGTCTTGAACCAAAAATCCACTGCGCTACATGGGCCAACGTATCAAATGCTTGATGCATGGCCACAGAACAGGGTCACATTGCTTGCAGTTTTACAGCAATGCAGTCTGATCCCAGTCTGGTTTGCCTCTGCTCTGCATTCTGGTACCTGTAACTATGCTGGTGGCCTCAGCTATGCTCTTTATGCTATTTGTATGTTGTTGAAGTGTGCTGTCTTGAAAAGCCAAGCTGAGTTAGTTGTTTATGAGGCCGGCACAACTGAAACCTGTTTGAGGATGCTTGCAGGTGAACATGTATTTGGGACAGGAGTCCCATTGATGCAAAAGTCTGTTTATACCTTCTGAAAAGCATTCTTGTAGTGCTGTGCAAACCACTGTAACACAGTCTCCTGCACAGTGCCATCTGAGGTGAAACTATGGCTTTTGAGGGCTTTTACTGTATTGGTCTATGGATGTGAAAATTGTTTGGTAATGAAGCTGGGTTGTATGTAGGATGGCAGAGCATTTGCAATCACGTGGCATTCAGATGGTGCTGAACTGTGTGGGCCATGCAGGGGTGGGCTTTGTCATGCTGCAGGAATTGGTGTGACATTTGTTCTTGATCTTGATACTGCACAGGTACTGTAGCATTTGACAGTAATTGTTGGCACTGATTGTGTTACATGATCTGCAGTTGCTTGATGCCTGCCTGTCCTATTTGGTTGGATTCACCATCTGGTACACTGGTATTAAGCAGTGCTGTTATTTGAACAGTACAAGTCACTGTGCTGTTGTATAAAAGCATTGCAGTGTGTTTGCTGGGTCAGACACACTGTTGGTTCATCTGCACTGCAGCACCATATGTTGTGAAGGGCATGATGCCAGTACAGAAGTAGTTTTGTGTTGCTGTAAATTCTTGGTCTGATGGATTTTGTATTGTGTTTTAGCTGCACAGGTTTTTAAGTTTTAACCATGAATGTGTTGACATGTGAGATTCTTTAAAGAATGTTCAAACTGTTACAGTAATTGAATAAAGAGAGACCAACTTGATGTCACTTGCTTTATTATTTCGTTATTTAATGCTCAACATGTTTCGGATGTTAATACATCCATCCTCAGGAGCTTGCGACTTATTTGATGAGTTATTTCATGGGCTGTATTGTTGTGGTTCGATGTGTGTTGGTGTTACATTGTTGTTTGGCTGGGGTTGTGTGGTATCCATATGCAGGCTTCAGCCTGCATGGATGTATTAACATCCAAAACATGTTGAGCAGTAAATAATGAAATAATAAAGCAAGTGACATCAAGTTGGTCTCTCTTTATTGAACTATCAAGATGATGCACGGTCCAATAAACATAAGTGTCACAGTAATGTTGTGAAAGTGTCCATACTTACTTACTCCATGGTGCAGAGTCCTTCTTGAGAAGCTAACTGGTTTGCAGCTAGTCAAGAAAGTCCCCCATTTTATGGAACACGAAGGTTCATTACCGTACTCACAAGCATCCGCCACCTGTCCCTATCCTGGGCCAACCCAATCCAGTCCACATACCCACATCCCACCTCCTGGAGATCCATCCTAATATTATCCACCCATCTAC
>Ga0136643_10019705_pt1 | contig 10197 bp, 4 predicted proteins | sample TergutLab28metaG_FD_96883 | JGI IMG/M metagenome (GOLD analysis project Ga0136643, IMG submission 96883) | Labiotermes labralis P1 segment gut microbial communities from Petit-Saut dam, French Guiana - Lab288 P1 (version 3) (version 3) | ecosystem: Host-associated > Arthropoda: Insects >... | reverse complement strand
TTTTTTTTTTATTCCCCTACCCCCCTAACACAATAAATATATATAAAAAAACATATATATATTTCATGCAGTGAGCCCTTTAAATGGCAAAACAGCCATTAAAATGGGGGGGGGGGGGGGGATTTAATTCCAGCATCAAAGATTTAATTCCGGCGCCAAAGGGTTAAGATTATGGAGTTCTAGGATGTGATACATGCATGCGGTAGACAGGTACTGATGTTCCAGAGGAACCTGCCTACTGAACTACAATGCATCAGATACCAGAAGACTGTGATACCAACTCATTACTGTGAGGACTTCAAATCCTCTACTCTGTTGCATTCTGACAGCTTCATGCCCTTCCTCTCTGTTTACTACATACATGAGACAAGTAATAGGATTTAAAGTGCAGTGAATGGCAATGCTTGTGAAACTGTGCATAGTGGGTCATATGGTTATATGAGTGAGTTGTTTTGTGTTCAAACAGTTGGTGGAACTGGGTTTCACTGTCAAAATACAAATGAGAAAGTGATGAACAAAGAATCAATGTGACACTTTTGGTGAAAATGGACAGAAAAAGCCAAGGCATTTAAAGAATATGAAGCAATATTTATGCGAAGAAAACAATATATAAGGACACAGGTTTTGGACAGATTATGCAATTTAAAGTCTGAGAGAAAGATATCACACATGTTAAAATACTTGGCTGACAACTTGGATAAATGATCTTAACGTTAAAAAGTGATTAAATGGGGAGAAATGATTGTTTATCAACTGCCAGGAAGGGAACAGAAAACTTATGACAAGAAAGTGAACAACTGATTTTCACCAAAGATCTGAATATAGGAAAGTATGTTTCACAAGGATAATAAACAATTCCAGAGGTGAATGAAAAAATAAAAGAAAAGGAGACTGCTCAGATACAACATGATGCGTCCAAGAAGAGCCAGCTTTCTGCAGAAAACGGTGACAAGAAATGGAGCCTTCCAGTATAGCTCACAATCAAAAGCCCACAGTATCCCAAAATGAAGGAAGCAATAATATCAAACTTGTACTCACATATTATTTGGACATTAAAAGAATTACCCATTATGAGTTTGTTCCAGTAAGGTCAGGAATATCAATGGCAGCAAATGTGTTTAACAACTAAATCTCTGGTGACAGAAGTGTATTTCACAAAATAACAAAGAGGCTCCCTACACAAAACTTTCAGTGAACTCATGTTTGGCCAAAAAACAAACATTAAAACACCTATGACAGCATCCTGCTTTGGTCTTTTGTGACTTTTTATGCAATATAAACAAAAGATCGGACTGAAAACGGTCTCATTCTGTCACTTTAAGAAATGTTTTGACGTATTGAAAGGACACCCACAAAGTCATTGCACCAGTGTTTTCAAGCATGACAGAGGCATTGGAATGTGTGTATAGAGACTATGGAATGTGTGCATGAAGTTACGAGGCAAGTACTTTGGAGACGATCTCATTCTCTACCAGTTCAAGACAACATACATATGTATATTCATTTTTCACACATTCAGTCCAGTTACATAATTACCATACTTCATATAAAATTAGCAGCCCTCCACTCTCTTTGCTCTGTGTACTCACATTCACTGATTTTATAATCTTTTCAAGGAACATTCTAATAATCAAAACAGGCAATTTCTTAACAACAATTAAGCAATTATGAAGACAACTGACAGTTACTTGCTTAAGAGAAATGCCTAGAAACTGTACTGTATGAACAATAGCTGAGCAATGGCTATATGCAAGAACGAAGATATTTTATTCAATTCAGTTAGTAAAAACTGTAAACAGTGAAGTTAAAAACTCTGAGTAGCAGAGAAACGTCTATAATGTAAGTAGGAAAGAAGCCTTATACAAATTAACATACAATTTCATTCAATGAAATGTATAAAAAAGAAAAGTAAAGATTAAATTTGTAGGAAAATATATTTGTTAACTTTAAAAAAAATGAAATGTGTAGCAGTTACACATGAAATTCATGTCACAGAATACAGTAATCTTAACAGTCACTGCTGCAAGAATCCAAACCTTACAATTTATATTATGCCACAACTCCCATTATAGAACTATAATAACATTCCGTTTCAGTATATGTAACTGAACTGAAGATTTGTGGATGTCTGAAGCGCTCTGCTGTTGTTGAAATAAGAAACTGTCATGACAAAATTTTGAAGCTTTATACACCTTGTATACCTTCGCTGTTGAGAAACCTGTCCAGTTCATGATATGAAACAAATGACAACATGCAAAGAAATGTACTTGTGTACAGGACTAAACATGAATGTTTCTAAGCAAAGTTGATATTTTTATTTTCAATGTACATTCTAATAATTTACATCACTCAGAGAAAAAAATTCACAGGGGAAGATCTCAATATGATCAGTCACATGTATTTTCAGCTGATTACATTTGAAACAGTATGGAAACAATTCACTGCCTTCTTGAACCTACTGAATGATAGTCATAGCTTAATTTTCACTTGGATTTCTTATAAATCCTACACATATACATGTTATGAGACTAATAAAGGGGAGAAAGAAACATCACTGAGGAAATTATACTTTTGGCACTGGATGTTGACGGGTAATGTCTGTGGGCATGGCCTACCTAAGATCTGTAAAACGATCTCAACTTAGTTACTTTATGATATGAGCTAAGGTTATGGTGGTATTTCCAGAGAAAAGGAGGCAGAAAAAAAAACTAGTCTGAACCACATAAATATATAGGATTATTAAAATAATCAGTACCAACAGATATTATCTGGGTACACATACAAAGAACACTTTCATTAACTAATCTAGGAATAATCTTAACATTTAACATACCCTGAAAGTACCAACCAAACCTAACAAAACCGACAAACACACACTAAAGCAAAACACAGGAACAAAGGCAGGCGAGCAAAACATTTTGCACAGAAGGAGAAATACAGATACTTCTGCAATGTTGTAAAACTTCTGCTGTAAGAACGGTGCTGCCAGTATACTGCCTACTATGCTCCTGACACTAGACAATGTTGGTAACCATGAAGAGCTTCCATACATAAGCAAGCACTTCAGCCAACTGATGCTGCCTGGCTAATATGTGTGCCATCACATTCCTTGCTGCAGTGCATTTGCAGCCACCCACCTTTATTCTTGCATTTCAGTCTAGGTCACTTCTTGATTCCAAGTATATTAGTCTACATTAATCATTTATGATCTTTCCATGAGACAGAAAAAAAAACACTGATATTAATGCTAAAGAAGACGTGCTGTAATGTAAAATAATTAACACTTCCATAATGGTGGCATATTTCATTCAACAACCAATGGTTGTGTATGGAACTCCTCCACTCATAACAGGAAATTACAGGTACCTTTCCTCTGCTTCAAAAACATAACTGAAGATAGCATTGGAGTATTGAAAGTAACACACAGAGAGTTTGATCATATTACAAACTAACCACATTAAGCCCCATTTTTTAAAGCTCAGTCCTTCTTCTGAAAAGCAAATGTGCTGGTATTCAAATATGACATGAAGAGGTAGCAATGTGTTAGAAATGAATAAAAGCAAACTACTTGAAACTAAAAAAAAAAGTTACTTTTCTTTGAACTGCTTGTATTTCTCCCCTTACATTAATATACTCTGTATGTATCTTAATTCATGGGTTTTCAGAAACAAATGTGCCTGTTCAACATACTCTTGAGTAGTCCCCTGCCACCCCAAAATACACACCAGATTAAACTAATATGAATGGTACCACTAGAAACTATTTGGGAAATGAAACTCATGACAATCAAACTATTGTCACCATTATGTTTAAGAATTACTTTAAATTCAAACATATGAAACTTTGAATAAACCACTGACTGTACTTCATAACTCTCCAGCAGTGGGTTCAAAAACAAGTTAAATGCAATTAGTTTAAAAGCAGCATGTAGCAAGCACGCATTCTGGAAATAACTTAACACACTTGCATGCTTACAAATGCTCAAGCTACACCGAAAGGAACTGCAAATTAATTGCCATCAGATGGGATGCTAACTTCCCTCATTCATCATGTTATTTTACATTTAAAAAATAGGGCATAACAATAGACACATCTATACAAAATTTCACTGTATGGATGGGTGTGCAGAACACCCTAGAATTGTAGTCAGGTGATGTATGGTGCAAATCTTGGCCAGATTATTGGCTATCCTGAGTTAACATTTTCATGGTTGTTTCTCAATCACTGTAGGCAAACGCAAGGACCATACCTCGATTAGCCAATGACCACTTCAAAATCTTTTAAAATACAATACTATCATCCATGTTAATGACAACACAGAAAAATAAACCATGAACCACGATATAAAATTACAGGACCCTAGTCAGTGATGCTAGTGTAACAACACCTCAGAAATCTGCAAAGCGGCCATGCTGGTATCATTCAGCCAAAGGAATTCCAAAGAACAGTCAAACCTTGATATCACACAATTGTTTGTTGACTGCAATTCATGATGGTATATCAAGGGTGTAAGTAAACTGAAATACTGTATAATTAGGATTTCTGTTCACAGACTTTCATGGCTGCTAAGTAAGGGTGGTGTTATATCGGAGGGCACTATACCAGGATTTGCCTATAGTACAGTCCAGTATTCTCTACTAGTATGATGTCCACATCAAGTTTAATGAAAATATGTCTGTTGGCTCAAACTTGCCACAGGAAGACATACAGACATGGCACCATAAATTACCCTTTTTTAGCATGACTCATCAAAGTGAAATAAACATAAAATTTCAATGACTGTAAGATGCCAAGCAAGTTTGATAGTAATTCAGTAATATTTCCAATGCTAAAGACCATATATACAGTCCTCACATTCCATTACCTTTTAGAAATTAAAATTACATAATTTTAATTTCTAAAAATAAATTCTTTCCTGTTTAAAGGGATGTAATTAGGTACCCTGTCAAGAGAACATGAATACATATTCTGTTTCCAGACTCAACCACTGTTTCATACACCTTCACTTCACAGTTACTTATACAGTAGTGAAATAAACTCTACATGCAATCTTAATTCTGTGAGTATTAGGATGTAATTGACATTAACCATCCCTCTTTTATTACATCAGCCATTCAACGCAGAGGTTATGTGCATCAAAATGTAGGTTACCTTGTCACTGTGGTAAAATTAACAAACATTAGAGGCAGACAAATGTATGAAATTTTAAAACAGCTATAAATTGCTAAAGCACAGGCTATAGATGAATGTCCCATATACTGAAAAATGAACTGCTTAATGTTTTAATAATTAGAAACCACATTAAAACACCTTTATTCCGATATTTTGGCATGTTCTTTTGGGCACATAAGAATTAGTTCAGCTAATTTCCATGCTGGTTACTGAAGCAAAATGTTTACTAATATGAATCTGGAATATATCTGTCACTGCCAATGGATTTAAATAATGTTTTATTTTAACTCTGTTCAACAAACTCTGCAACATTACTGTTCCATAAAATGTTCACAAAAGCAACAATCGGCATTATCAGTACAAAAACACAACAAATCTCACGAACAAATTCACTTGTAAAAAACACAGAATATTTTGTACTTATTACTTGACCAGACTCTTTCACTAAAATTCATATGTAAAGATTCTATACCTTTGTACATTCATGTACTATCATCTCATATGGCAGTTGCATTCTGTACAATTACAGTTATACACAATATGTTATCTGTCTTTAAAAAACCACTTGTTAGGTAATGCATTTATAGTAACTGATTACTTCTTAAACATGATTGTGCAACTCTTCATACAAGCCCTACACAAAGAATAAAAGATTATTATTTTGTAATAAAAGGTAAAAGGATGAGGTTATCCCTATACTTATGCACCACAACATATGACCTCTTAAACTGTACCACCTATGTGTAACACCTTAGTTTCAATTACACTTAAATTATATTACACCAGCAAAATCAAGTTACAGATCAATTATTCAGTTTCCTATTTCTCACTGACTTTGTACTTTTGCCCTAATTTCTACTAATTATATAACAACCTGACATCATCCAAAAGTATTATGTATCAACCTTTCAGTTACTAGTCTGATCTATAATTTATACTGGGCAGTTTAAATTGTTCCGTGATTTTAAAAAATGAACTTTTTTAATCACTTTTGGTGAAAGTCTTGTCTAAAAGCAGCTGCAAATTTTCAAATGTGTGTTTCCAAGCATGAGCACGCATTTAAGAAACTGCAGAATTTCAGTTCCCTGAGAACTGAAGAATGGTTATCACATACACAAGTATGATACCAAAATGTGATACATCTTCATTATAAACAGCAAAACAAAAATGTCATTATCATTAAGAGGTGACACACAGCCATTCTCACTTTTAAAGTTAAATAAGCTAATACCACAGGACAAGAAAACTTCCTTTCTTCTCTTATTTGTGAGACTAACTTATTTAACAGTCAGGATGATAGGATGATCATGTGCCATCTGTAATGATAATAGTACTTTAGTTTTTCCATTGATAATAAACGTTTCCAATGTCCAAAATGGAGAAGAAAATTTCATATATTAATAAAATGTGTTTTAAAATACATGAAGTAAAATTTAAGAATGTCTTGCACACATAACGTTCAGTTTCATTTTAAGAAAAGCATGTCCACAACATACAATTAAACACTAAGCAGTGAACAGCTGAAATTAAACAGCATGTAACTGTAAGTCATTCAGCAGGTAAAGGAACCTGCAGTACGCAGTAAACAAAGACACTTCTAGTCACCGTACATTACTTTGAATAACAGGAGCAGAAAACTTAATCTTGAAGGTGCTGAAGTTTAACTGTTAAAACTTCCATTCAAGTTAGACTTTACAAATAAAAATGTGGTGGACAAGTTTGAGAACAAACTCAGATTCCAAAGTAGAGTAAAGAAACAATTTTCAGACGACAACTAGCTGACTTTAAGGCAGAGAAGATAAAGAAGTGCACAAAACAAAAAAACACTTATATTGTGCATTCTTCAGAAAACCCACTACACATTCTGCCACTAAACTTGAAACAACTAACACTGCAGAACTATGAGGACATAAACTCTCTAAATAACCAATTTTGCTCAAAACATATCTTAACCACAGAACAGTTAACAGTGGTACCAGAAAATTTAAAACCATGCGACACAGCAGTATGTGAGAAATAGAACATGACACTGAAGTCCAACACTTGGGGAGTTGGTATGTATCAGATATGCAAGTTCTGTAATTTTTAGGTAGTGGAGGGTTTAAGAATCGCTGTACATTACAATCACATAACACAACCATGACAGAATAATGTAAGGTAAAATATTAAAAACTGAAGTGAACATCATGCACAAAAACTACACAGACAAAAAAAAAAAGCAAAACAATAATAATTAACAGAATCATAAAAGCCTGGGCACGCAAATGACTAGGTGGATAAAAGTAACAGTTTAAAAATGCAAACAAATGAGTAACAATTAATGTAAACCTGCAGGTGGATGGTAAGACAAGATTCGGAAAGTGGTATTGAACGACCAGCTTGAGCCTAACATAGTGTGTACTTCACAACACAAATAACGCTGGCTATGATAAATGATCACTAACAGTTACAGCACTGTATACTGACTGGCCTACATCAGCATTATACTACTACCCTGACAAATAGATGTTCCACAGTACCTAAGTTCATAAGAGTCAATTCCAAATAAATTTTAATATGCATTATAATTCTTCAATTATATACATATATATATTATCATCATAAATTGAAATCCATAAAACTAACAACAGATACATTTTTTAACTAAAATATGAAAATTAACTGTTAATTTCTGTTCTGTGGCCTGATAAATTACTGATTGTGTAGTAATAATTTAGCAAGAGAAGTAATACCAGAACCTGTTAAAAATGCTTCACTTCAAGCCATCAGACAACAAATAAGTGATGCAGTAATTATTTTGTTGATCAAACAGAAAACAGAATCAGGCAGTAATCTTTCTAGATTACAGAAATAAATACGACTTGGCACATTTGCACACAAAAATAAATTACTGAAGCTGGCCATTTGCAAAACAAAACAAAAAATGGACTAAACAAACATTTTAATGAAACCATTGGTACTAAACTAAAGTAAAGGAATGATATCAGCTGAGCCCAAAAAAGGTTAAACATGTACCAATACTGCATGGATGTAGGAAGAGGTCCATCTTTACTGACGATTAATTCAGCCTCCAAACTCCTCTAAATTACCAGTAAAACCATTTCAAAAATAATTTTGCACAGCACCCTTTGTTTTTTTTTAACAAAATTCTTGGTGCACAGAACAAAATATTAATAAAAGATGGCAGTAAGAAAATCAAACAGTACATACAGCACAATATACTTCATGTGCATTGTGAATATTAGGCCTCAATAAGTTTTTAGTACATTTCAAGCATTTCTCTGTTGTGCTAAATTATTACAACTTCTGAGTTTAAATTCACAATTATCTCTAAGTGTCATGGCTATATGCTTTATCTTCCTGATAATTATAAAATAATATACAGCAGTAATACTGTTGCAGTCTCATTTTTTTACAACTGTTAGGAATGTACCAAAATTAGATTGGAAGAACAGTTTAAGTATATGTAAAAACCAGTGGTCCAATACCACTGTTATCTGATAAAAAAAATAGCATACTGTGCAAGTTTGTGAAGTATAAAGTAGCTCTGCAAAGTATTCTCAAGTACAATTATTATGAACTGTCTTTCTCTACCACCCCTAACTTTTGAATGAAACTGGAATGCATACATTACTAACCTAACTTTATTTTCAGTCCATACACATAACTGACCTGCTTTCAAGAAAATGAATACAAAACTTGTATAACATTATGGAATAATAAATCTCCTAAAATGTTTTAGCAAGATCACCTCCTTTACAATTCTTGCAGTGTGTGTTTAATGTCTGCATTAAAACAGTGCCTAAATTAGAGATCCTTGGAAATGTTGTTCCAAAAATCCATAAAAATTTGCCTGAATAATCTCATAATATTCCTGATAGGTTTCACCAAGCTTCCAGAACTCTGTAGACATGGAATATTCTCTAGAATCTTGCTATAACCTTCTAGCAGACACTGGTTCGCCACATTAATTAAGCTCACATAATCTACAAGCAGTCAACTTCCAGCACACACCCACAAATTAAGCACCTAAAAATTTTAACTCAAGGGGTACCCTGTTGGATGAGGGTGTTGTGATAGTGTTGAATGTATGATATTGCATAAGAATATCCTTTGTAAGATAGTCTGCCAGCATCAAAACACGTAGCATCGAAACATGTCCATCAGTCTTGTCTTACCATACCAGACTATGAAACAGATGGGCAGGGATTCATATAGTATGAGATCAGCCAAGAGGAAGATGGGGCCAGCGGATTTTAGCCCAGATACGTGGGCAGGCCATTACGGAAATGCCAGGATGTGCCATCCATAGCTGAAATGCACAATGATATAGGAAATACAATACACACCTCATACTTTCTTTACAAAATGAGAAAATGGCACCCATCTTACCAATTCTCAAATTATTATGGAGAAAACACAAATTCTTCCCATAAGGGTGCACTTTAACTAGAAGAAAACGTTAAGGCATGGAAACTCATAACTTTACAGACATATATTAAAGCTAATCCCTCCATTTTTATAGTGGAAATAGACATACGTGTTATATCAGGGTTCTCCAAACTACATCCCAACAGTCACATCTGGCCTGCCATACATTTTAACTTCCAGAGGAAAACTATACCTAGACTATAAGTTTTGTTTATGGCTGTGTTTGGTGTTTACTACAATTTAATTCTATGAAAACATTTTCCAAAATGAAATCTGTAAAGTCTAATTACAGATAACCTTTGCCCCATAAACCCTAATGTGACTTTCTTTTCTCGCCTATCAGTTCCACTCCTACCACCAAAAACTGCAAGTAATATCTCAGTCCATAAAGTTTAAACACACAAAGTATTCATTCATTCTTCATGATGATTTATAACTTTTTTTAGGTTCTTGTGACGTGCATCATGGAATGTAGGGTGAAGAGAGATAAACCAACAAGATGCAACTAATCCGATGTTTATTATCAAACTTCTATCTCAGCATGTTTCTGGCATCATTATGCCCATCATCAGGAGAACAAGACCGTGTATTACT
>Ga0136643_10019703_pt1 | contig 10198 bp, 4 predicted proteins | sample TergutLab28metaG_FD_96883 | JGI IMG/M metagenome (GOLD analysis project Ga0136643, IMG submission 96883) | Labiotermes labralis P1 segment gut microbial communities from Petit-Saut dam, French Guiana - Lab288 P1 (version 3) (version 3) | ecosystem: Host-associated > Arthropoda: Insects >... | reverse complement strand
TATGCTGTTTCCATTCGTGCATACCTAGACTCTCTTTCGCCGAGATTTGGATATTATGTTTAATGTTCCCCCAAATCCTATTTACATCCTCGTCCTCGTTTAAGGTCTCCAAAGCTGCAAACCATACAATGTGTAAATGAAAAGTGTTTCATTGAGGCAGTAGACAATTTATCATGTATGTCACTAAGTCTGCTTACTGTACATGTGCCAGCTGTAAGTTATTTAGCTTCGTGAACCAACTGCTATCAGTGCTGAGTAGTCTATCTCAATTAGCCCCGCTAGTTTTTAATTATATCTTTATAGACACAGCTATATTTACTTACTTACTTACTTACTTACTTACGTACATACTTACTTACTCACTCACTCACTCAATCACTCCATGCAGCACAGTCCTTCTTGAGAAGCTAACCGGTTTTCAGCTAGTCAAATTCTCTGCATTTTGTGAACCCGAAGGTTCATTACCGCATTCACAAGTGCCCACCATCTGTCCCTATCCTGAGCATAGACACAACGGTAAGACACCCATAATATTAAGGGAATGACTGTGCATCTCAGCACGATGCAGGGGGAATGTATAAAATTAAATGCTTGGTCCCGTGTTTCCCAACCTATTCCCCATGGATAAACCCGTAAAATAGCTTCTTACATCCAGATCATCACCTGCCTATGAAAATCAAGATAAAATAAACAGGCAGTTGTTGATGCCTGGAGGTTACTCCAGTATTGCCAGTTGAAAGACAACCACAATATTTTGAGGGATATTTACAATTGTTTGCGGTATGTCAAGTTTTATTTATTTACTCCATAATTTCTCACAGAACCTGTAAATATGTTATGTGGAACCTTGGTTGGGAAACGCTAGTTTAGACTGTGAAACGGTCTGCATAGACCAAACTGGCAGAGGTCTAAAGGTTAGGTACAAGAGGTACATGCTAGGTGTGTAAAGAGAAATACCAAGCAGTACAGATAAGCTAGATGCATACACAGCAGTGGACATAGTGATGGACAATGTGGGAAGTACCATGAGTGCGAGAAAAGGATGGGTCAGTATTACACAGGAAAGCAAGTACTGTATTTATATGCATAAACAGAAACAGGGTCTAATGGAAGAGCAAACATGTGTCAAGTAGAATATTCTTTTTGAAATAACACAGGAAATCCATAACACAGTGTCATTTGCACTGGCTTTCTGCTCTAATGCACAGTTACATCACTTGTCAGACACAGACCGGAACAGCCAGGTCCACGGCTGTTACACACTGCTGCATCACCACCGTAGAACCCAGTAACCCAGTCATGTATGTGATTGGCAGTAATGACAACAGTTAGCACTACCATAGGTGTATAAAAACTGGCAATTAATTGTGACTTATATTACCACTTGGCACTGACAAGCCCCGCCCCCCATGAAAGCAGAAATGAAAAGTGACAATTAGTGGCATTCATACTGCAAGACAAGCTAACATTCACATAACACTGGAGAAGACAAATGGGCTGGACGCACAATACAGGCCATTATATTAAAACAATGTCTTCTTCTTCGTCATCATCATCTCCTCCCCCTCCTCCTCCCCCTCCTCCTCCTCCTCCTCCTTCTTCCTGTTCTTCTTCATCCTCCTCCTCTTCCCCCTTCCTTCTGTCTTCTTCATTCTTCCTTCTTCTTTTTATTCTTTTTCTCCTTTCTTCCTCTTCTTTTTTTCTCTTCTTTCTTCTTCTTCTTTCTTCATCTTTCTTTCTTTCTTTTTCTTCATCATCACCATCATCATCTTCTTCAGCATTATTGCCCTTTAATATTGGCCTTGCCTTCCATCATGACAGATGCCCATTCTGTTACATCCAAAGCTCTTGTTCTCATGTATTTACACCCATATTCCTAAGCATTCATTTTTTTCTCCCTCCCCCTGGTCTGCCTCCCATGAACATCTTTACTGTCCTCTCACCATCCTGTCTCACAACATGCTGAAGCCATTCCAATCTACGTACCGTAATTACATTTTTTTTCAGTATCTGGAGGTTTAAATTTTTTATAAATTTCTTTATTCCTTTTCATTTTCTAGGAACCATTTTCATATAATGGCCCATGTATCTTTCTCAAAATAAAATAGACAGTGTATATACAATAAATGAGAAGGCAAGTACAACGTAGGTGCAGATCATAATTTAATGGTACAGTTATAATTAGAAAACAGCAGGACTAATTAATGTAAACTACTCATGAATGAAATTGATAATTCACCAAACAAAATAATGTAAAAGTAGACGACATATTGCATGGGGTGTACAACCTGGGTGACTAAAATTTGGTAAAGTGGCACCAAACATGTGTATCCTCAGTACGGACCTATCTTTCATTTGTTCCTATGGCATGTGCAAAATGCAATGATTCCTTGCCATTCTCAGGAGCTTCTTCCATTCCTCTCTGTTATGTAATTTTGCCTGCCACCCTTCTCCACCAACTATTCTTCCATCCACTCTCACCTCATCTTGCCATCTGTTTCTTGGTCTACCTCTCAATCTTGTTGTTCCCAAATTCATATACAGTGTGTCCCACTCACTACCGAACCCGGAATTTCTTTAATAATTTTACTACTAATGAGGATTTTGCAATGACTACAGACATATTCCTCTTCATTTCTCTCACAACAAATGTACTCCTATTCAAATTTCATTTCAATATCTTCATTGGTGTTAGAATTATTAAAGAAATTCCGTGTTCAGTAGTGAATGGGACACCCTATAGTACTCTTTTGGGAATTCTTTTTTCTTCCATTCTCTGTACACGACCAAACCAACATATGTAGGTTATTTGGAAAGTAAGTTCCATCTGTGCATATCTCTCACGCATCCTCGAGACTGTCACTATGCGCATGTGCAGTGACTTCCTCTATCAATTGAGAAACCACAGATGCCATTTCGTGGAATTCATGTTATGTTTGTGTTTGTTCCTGTGCGGTAAACATGTTTAAGACAATTGAAGGGGCTGCCGACTGTGAAATACGGTCTGTAATTTGTTTTTTGAACGCTTAGAATATGCTACCAAGTGAGATTCTTCACCAGATCTGTCAAGTGTATTGTGACAATGTGATGAGTGATGGCATGGTTAGGAAATGGGTTCGGATGTTCAGTGAAGGACAAGAGAATGTGCACAATGAGGCACGAAGTGGGCGTCCATCTTTGGTGAATGATGATTTGGTGCATAAGGTCAACGAAAGAGTGCGTGACGACAGACTTTTCATAATTTCTAGGTCACAGTGTACATAGGTGACCTTGAATAAAATCACTGATGGTTTGAAATATTTTGTTTTTCAGATTTATGTCCTGCCACCTATTGATAAAATCCCCGAGTCACATCCACATGTGGAAAAGATAAGCAGACTTGTGGCTGAAGAGAAGAGCAAGCTTAAGGATGTACATGATGTGTTGAGTAAGACTGACCTGGCAACAAATTGTATACAAGCAGAGGATCTTGCATCTCAGCAAATTAGGGTCACTGGCAGAAAGTCAGTTCAGACAAAACATTTGATTGCCAAAGAAAACATATCTACATACAAAGAAACAACTCCAGGTGCTGACAGTGTCATGGATATGGCATGTTCACCTGTTATGGATTTTGGACATTGTGGTACAGCTCAGCACCCCGAAAACCTCTCACTGAATACTCAGGTACAAGATGGAGGTTTGGAGGAGCAGCAGCAAGTATCAGAAATAAAGGCGGGAGGGAATTTTGTACCACTGGATGGGGGTGTGTCATGCTCATTTAACAGCATTGTGAAAATTCAGACATGCAGCCAATGCCACAGGTTGTTGTGCAGGGAGACACAGAAGAAGGGTAGTTCAGAAGACATCGAGGCCATTTGCGAGAAGTGTACGGGCAACAGAATGACTTCAGACAGCAGCGCAACTGACAAAGTTGTGACTTTATATCGGTGTGGCATATGTTGCGTGGACTTCTTTGAAAAGGATGCTCTAGCAACACACATGGATGAAAAGCACAAGGTGTCTGTTGAAACAGTCTTCGATACAGTGGAAGAAAATTCTGCGCATACTACTGTTACCAGTCAGAGGCAAGGTCCTTCCTTGTCAACCAACATGGAAATGCTGTGTCCACCAGAAAACCTTCTTCTGCAGAATATTGTTCTACAGTTGAGACCACCAGTTGAGACGCTACCTCTGACGTTCACTAGTCCAAACATTCTGGTGAATCCAGCACCTCTGTTCACACTTCATCCATCGAATGTTCCAGGAGTGCTGACTTCACCTCAGACTTCAACAATTGCAGCTCCAAAGAACTTGATATCCACTCCAAAATTGTTACTACAGTCCCCTGCAGAGGTGTTAGCTGACACAGGAAGAGTCCTGCTACTGGAGCAGCCTCTTCCTAAAGTGGCCATACCGAAGCTGAACTCTGTGAATAAAGCTACCAGTGACAGCAGTGCACTCTCAGATGATAGTCCTGTTCAGAAGACACAAGTCAGGAACTGTGATAATGAGTCACCAAAGTGAGTTCCATCCTTTGATTACAATACATGCAAACTCCTGGATTCAGGGTGTTTCTCAAGCAGTTGGTATCTCGCTTTATGTAACTTTATGCACCCAAACAATCTGTCACCATTATCAAAGTTTTTTCACCAACTGATGCTCAGTTGAATAGCCTTAAAAACAATTTTATGTTTACATTAAAATTTACATTAAAAAGCTCCTACATGTTACCATGTAAATACCATCTTCAGGGAGTGCACTATTTGAGCTTGCTAAAGCAAGCTCAGGCTATTTAGTGTACATCACTTCTTCACAATATTCCGTTGTGACGTCAGACCAGATCTTGTCCAAACCACTTACAGCAGTCCAATGTACAGTTCATACTGCAATTGTGTGTTCAGCCTGAAGATGGCTGACAAAGCCTAAACATGTCGCTGATGATAAAGTTTTAATAAAGTTGTGTCTAGACTGCTAAAGCAAGCTCAAATAGTGCGCTTCCTGAAGATGGTGTTTGCACCGAAACACGTAGGAGCTTTTTAATGTAAATTTTAAATTGTTTTTAATATCATGAGGTTCGTCATCCCCGTTGTGTTCTATGAAATAACTAATGTAGTGTGTGTGTACTCACCTAACACAACTATATTTATTGGTAGAATATAAAGTATTTTCTACATAAGGTACAGCTACGTGTTTCGGCGCTTGATAATGGCCATCTTTAGGTTGTACATGAAATACTTATTAAGCAGTTATACAGAACATACATGGGGTGTTTATATGGGGTATGGAGGAGGTAAAGTGGGCACGAGATCTCATATCTGTCAGAAAGGTTGGGCGGTGTGGGTTACATGAGGGGTCCATGCTGTTACCAAGCTATGTCTAAGCTTATTATAGTTAAATCTATGGTAGGTACCATATTATGTCTATGTGTACTGTGTAATTACACTAAAGTATAAAATGTACAATGTGCAATAATATGTAGCATCTGTGGCTATAATTCTAAGTTTATAAACTTACTCTAGTTGTTAGCAGTATACTACTCATATTAGCCTGATTTATGTAAATCAGCAAGATACTGCTAACAACTAGAGTAAGTTTATAAACCTAAAATTATAGTCACAGATGCTACATATTATTGTACATTGTATATTTTATATTTTAGTGTAATTACACAGTACACACAGACATAATATGGTACCTACCATAGATTTAACTGTAGTAAGCTTAGACATAGCTTGGTAACAGCATGGACCCCTCATGTAACCCACACCGCCCAAACTTTCTGACAGATACGAGATCTTGTGCCCACTTTACCCCATCCCTACCCATATATAAACAGCCCATGTATGTTTTATATAACTGCTTAATATGTATGTCATGTACAACCTGAAGATGGCTATTATCAAGCGCCGAAACATGTAGTTGTACCTTATGTAGAAAATACTTTATATTCTACCAATAAATATAGTTGTGTTAGACCAGTACACACACTGTACATTAGTTGTCTTTAAGACTATTCAAATGTGCATCAGTTGGTGAAAAAAAATTTGATAATTATCAAGATGCACGGTATGTATATGAAAATCTGTCACCACTTTGTGCCATGTCCTCGGGTTCACAGCATTAACACAGTTTTGGATTCAGCCTTCCCATTGCATTACCAGAACTATGGATTCAACACATATAAACAGTCAAACACAACCGTATGTATTTATTGTACAAAGTAGGCTTCACACAGTCACGTTACATGTTTTAGCCACACAGTCATAATCAGGCGTGTCTTCAAAAAAATGTGCAGGGAAAGTAAAATAATATGGAAGGAGGCCTGTCCCACACAAATATCGTTACACAGTGTGTGACGATTTACGTGTACCTTCAATTTGTGTTTTGTGTGGATAGGAATAGTAATGTTTTTAATATATTTCAATTATCTTTTTGAACATATTTTGGAATCAATGTAATGTTTGATAGTAGCGCCACCAAATATTATACAGGGTGCATATAAATTATCGGAGGATTTTGCAAAACCATATTTTCACAAATACCGAACAGAAATGCGTGATGTGGGGTTTCGTCAAGGACAATGTTTACGTCCCACCACTTCCAAAGACACTACCAGAATTGCGAGAGCGCATCAACACCGCGATTGGGAACGTCACACAAGACATGCTTGAGTGGGTTTGGCAGGAATGGGAGTATCGCCTGGACATCTGCCATGTCACACAAGGGGCGCACATCGAATGCATTTAAGGTCACTATGAAACTGCAAACATTCCTCTTTCAAATGGTAGTAACATATGTATTTCTGTTCAGTATTTGTGAAAATATGGTTTTGCAAAATCCTCTGATAATTTATATGCACCCTGTATAATAATATTACTCCTTTTTTAATGTTTTGTTGACTGTGCATCTCAATACATCCCTGTAATGAAAACCAACTTGATGCACTGTTTATCATCAGTTTATTTCGTCAATCATCCTCTACTTTTTTTTGACGTTTTGCTGACTGTGCATCTCAGTATATTTATCTCAGCAATTAACCAACTTGATGCACAAAATTTTGTTTTACAATAAGTTTTATTTCATGCCTCTACATGTTTCAAGCACATGTGCTCGTCATGTAGAGGCATGAAATAAACTTATTGTAAAACAAAATTTTGTCCATCAAGTTCATTAATTACAGAGATAAACAGCCTCTACGTGTTTCGGGCATATCTGTAGCCAATCATCAGGAGGTGTACTGTATATATACAATTGGTACGTGTTGTGCTTTTTAATTGACTGTCTATTGGCTAACAGACAGGCAACTAAAAAGCACAACACATACCAATTGTGCATATATATATATATATATATATGTAGTATACCTCCTGATGATGGGCTACAGGTATGCCTGAAACATGTAGAGGTTGATTGACAAATTAAACTGAGGATAAATAGTGCATCAAGTTGGTTTTTATTGCACGGATATTACTCCCTTTCATATAAAACGTAAATTCAAGTTATGTTTAAACTCTTTAAGTTGGCACGTCCCCACTGCCTTATTAAATATTAACAAATGTTTCAAACAGCAGTACATTAAGAATTAGGCTTTTGAATGAGAACTGCACTCTTCTGGGTTATTACACAGCGAGTAGTGGTAATTTCTTACCGACATTTCGGAACAACCTATCAGTCCCATCCTCAGGGTTCAAGAATGAGGATGGGACCGATAGGTTGTCCGGAAACGTCGGTAAGAAATTACCACCACTAACTGCCTAATAACCGAGAAGAGTGCAGCTCTCAGGTACTTCACAGCAGAAGCCTGAAATAACGCAAGACTTGTGTATTCTTGTGAGCCGGGTAGCTCAGCCGGTATAACGACTAACTACAGGCTGGATGGTCCGGGATCGAATCCTGGTGGGGATGAGATTTTCTGCCTGTCCAGACCGGCCCTGGGGCCCACCCTGCCTCCTGTAAAATGGGTACTGGGTCTTTCCCAGGGGTAAAGTGTGGCCGGAGGCATGCTGCTGACCACTCACCCCCTTCTAGTGCCACGGTCATGGAAGAGTAGAGCTATACCTCTGCTCACCCTCTGGGCCACACCAGGCCCGTAATGGGATCACTTTACCTTTTTTTTTTGTATTCTTGCGCTTGGGCCTGATGTTGGCTAATCATTTTGAGCCAAAATAAGTTTCCTTGTTCTTACTGAAAATAATGTTGTTTTGACTGACACATGGATTTATGCACTTAAACAGCTACACGCCACATAAGGTCATCAGCAACGGAGAGACCTCTTTCAGTATTATTTCACTCTGCGTATTTTGATGAAGATATGCCTGATGACAGACAAGCAGCCAAACTGTGTAGCAAGATTACATGAAGACAGGTGTTTACAATAAATACACAGTTGTGTTGGACTGTTTCTATCTGCTACCTATTGACACAATGTTTCTTCATTCCAACATTATCCTCTGGCCAACATCAAGGCACTACTGCCTGTCCAGAAGGTCCCTGTTTCAAATCTTGACATGCGGATCAGCCGTATGGTCTCTCTCAGAAACTGGTACACACTGCAAAGACAGTACCTGAAATCGGGCCATGACCGTTTCCTTTAGTATCCTTTCCAATTATTTTTCACCTATTACCCCATCACCGAACATGGCGTACTGTGAACTATTGACATCATCATTAAATATGTCAGCAGTAATATAAACAAATAAATAAGTATAGGTCTCAGCGGTAGTCTTCTGTTTAACATTTTCCAGAAACTGTGTATTCTACTGTTGTTTCCTTCTGCATATCTCAGTGTCCTGTCCACATCTCGTGTCTTGATTTATTCACTGTAAAGAAGTGACGAAATTTCCCAAGATGTAATTTTCTCCATTCTCCTGTTACTTCCTGTCTCGTGTCCAAATACTGCTGTTAGCATCATGTTGTCATACATTCTCTTACAGTGAAAGTTACAGATTTGCACAATGCAATGCTTTTGTCCCAGTGTCCAGTATTTACTGCTTAACATTTGAAGCTTCAAGTTCTTCTCAGTATGTAGAAACTTAGTTTCACCCTAACAGAATACCCACTGCATATATACAGGGTTATTCGAAATTTATGTCGGGGTTTTAACAACTTATCATACACAGTACACTTGAGATAGGAGTATATGTATTTTTTATTTAATAGAACAACACTCCAAGTTTTTGTTACATACCTTACAGGTGCTCTGTATTTGCACCCTTTGTGATTCTACAAACATCAACATGATAATCGAGTTCGTTCCAAACTGGCAAGTTGTTAAAACCCCAACAATCATTTCGAATAACCCTGTATTACAAAGACAAGGCAGTTGAATCTGTTGAGGGAATCAATGGATGTGTTTTGTGACATATCATACACATAAACACGCACTGTGGACAAAATGCAGAGTGTTTAAGTGTTAAAGCAGCTGGCATATATAGTAACTATTGTGCTGCAAACTGTTAGTGGCAATTTGTGCTTTTTTGTACCAGAATGATGTCAGGCTGGTCGCATATAAGACTGACACTGTGGATATTCCACTTACAGGCCCACAGAGATACAACCAGTTGTGACGGAGTATAACTGCAAACAGTGCGGGAAGAAGTTCTTCAACAGCACAAGGTTGGAGCGACATCTGAAGACACATGCAGGTGTGTATTGTGCCATGTTTAGATATTCCTCAGTACACCGAATTTTATACGCCAACGTTCTTCAAACTTGAGTCACGCACTACTATTTATTGGGTCACTGCTGCCATTCTTTCTGTCTTCTTCAACTAATTCATATTCTTTAACTCCTCACCTTAGAATCGCCTGATTTTCCTATCAAAGCCAAGGACAATGTACATTTTGAGGCTGACGGCTGAAGGATTGTTATGGGACAATTTCCAGAACCTGCTAGAATTCAAAAAAAGAAACTTTATACAACCCCACAATATGCAAACAGAATTCAAAGAAGAAAACTGAGAAAAGGCCCACAATATGCAAACAGAATTTAAAGAAGAAAACTTTATAAAAGGCCCACAATATGCAAACAGAATTTTTAGAAGAAAACTTTATAAAAGGCCCACAATATGCAAACAGAATTCAAAGAAGAAAACTTAGAAAGGGCCCACAATATGCAAACAGAATTCAAAGAAGAAAACTTAGAAAAGGCCCACAATATGCAAACAGAATTCAAAGAAGAAAACTTAGAAAAGGCCCACAATATGCAAACAGAATTC
>Ga0136643_10019702_pt1 | contig 10198 bp, 9 predicted proteins | sample TergutLab28metaG_FD_96883 | JGI IMG/M metagenome (GOLD analysis project Ga0136643, IMG submission 96883) | Labiotermes labralis P1 segment gut microbial communities from Petit-Saut dam, French Guiana - Lab288 P1 (version 3) (version 3) | ecosystem: Host-associated > Arthropoda: Insects >... | reverse complement strand
CGGTTGTCCTTTATCGCTCTGTTCATTTCACGTTTGGCGTCGCGCTCTGCCGCACTGCTGCGCTTGTCGTGCAAGTGCTTTCCTTTACAGATGGCAAGCTCCATTTTAATTTTGCCGCGCTCGTTGAGATATAGCGCCAATGGAATCAGCGTCATGCTGTCTTGTTGAGATTCTTTAGATAACTTAGCAATTTCACGTTTGTGCAACAGCAATTTCCGTACGCGTAGGGGGTCTTGATTAAATCGATTGCCTTGTTCGTATGGACTGATATGCAAGCCGCGTACGAAAGCTTCGTCGTCTCTGATAAAGACAAATGAGTCTTTTAAGTTTGCCTTGCCAAGACGTATGGATTTGACCTCAGTGCCAACGAGCGATAGACCGGCTTCATAGCGGTCAAGTACAAAGTAGTCATGGAAGGCTTTGCGGTTTTCACATAGTTTTTTCATAGAAATATTATACAGGCAGAGTAGGGGGCTTGTCAAGGCGAAACGTGGCGAGTTGCGCTGTATGCGTTAGGTTGTACGAATGAGGTTCTTTTTTTGTGGATGTCTTCATAGCTTGTATCACGATCAAGTGAAAGAGAGTGCACATATTATGGACAAAACAACGCCGTATACACAATCCGCCATTGTTTTGCCGCGCATTCTACGTGATGCTGCAGCACGACTGACAAATCACGATGCGGTGAATGCCGAAGAGTTCCGTTTGCGTGTGGGACAGGCATTGAGTGTCGTCGTAAATAACAAGGAAATCGCGCTGCCGGTAACGGTTGAACGGGAGCATTTAGAGTTACTGATCGAGACAGTTACGCGAGGATCATACTACGCTGTCAGTGAGCAGCTGCGCTGTGGATATGTCACTATTGAAGGTGGGCATCGCGTAGGATGGACAGGCACGGCGGTAGTAAAAGATGGAAATATTACGGCGTTGCGTGATTTTAGCGGTGCGTGCGTGCGAATTGCGCGGCAGGTTAAAGGCGTTGCGGGTTCATTGATGGCGGCATTATGTCCTGAGCAGAAGTTTGTCAGTACGCTGATTTTATCCCCTCCAGGTGCGGGGAAGACAACGCTGCTGCGCGACATTATCCGCATGATTAGCGGTGGCAGTGCCGTTTGTGCTGCCCATCGTGTCAGTCTCTGTGATGAGCGCGGTGAGGTGGCGGCATTGTGGCAAGGCAAACCTTGCTTTGATGTCGGCGCACGCACAGATGTCCTTAATGGTGGAACAAAGGCAGAAAATTTGCTTATGTTGTTGCGTTCAATGGCGCCGCAAGTCATCGCGCTTGATGAAATCACCGCGCCATCCGATGCCGAGGCGTTGCGGCAATGTGCTCATTGCGGTGTTGAGCTTTTAGCGACCGCGCATGCCAATAATGCGGCGCGTTTTTTTGCGCGGCCGGGGGGTAAGGCGTTGAAAGAACTGTTTAAGCGTGTTGTGTTGATTGACAGACAGAATGGGAAACGGCGATATAGCGTTCGTGATGAAGCGGAGGCATTGATATGTTGAGGATTATCGGAGCGTTGTTGCTCACGGGCGGAACAACTGCATTTGGATTGCAAGCAAGCGCGCAGTTGAGCAAGTGCGTGAGCGTTATTGCGGCGTGGCGTATGGCGGTGGAGCAGCTACAGGCGGAGATGAGCTGCCGTGTGCGTGCTTTGCCGGAGTTGGCGGCGCATTTAGCGGATAACGCACCGGCGATATTGCGCGGAGATTTTCAACGATTGGCGGATATGTTTGAACGGCCCAACGATGAACGGTATGCACAGATTTGGACACGTTGGGCGGAAGGGTTGCCGCTACACGCCGAAGAAAGCATTATTATCATCGAGTTGGGCCAACTGCTGGGACGGTACGAGCTAGACAGCCAGTTAGCGGCACTTGATAGTGTGGAGGCGCGCTTGGCGCAGATTGAGGAACGAGCACAAGTTCGTAAAGATAAATTGTCACGGCTGTATGCTGTGAGTGGGTTGTTGTGTGGGGCAGCTGCGGCAGTAATTTTGCTGTAAGGTTATTGTTTTTAACTGATGGTTAAAATGTGTTTCCTGTCAAGGGCTGGTTTTTTGTAGCGGTGTGCCGTATACTGTTATTAGAATTGGCTCGGAATAATATAAAAGGAGACCGCATTTTATGAGCATAGCCATTGGCGAAAACATCAAACGTTTGCGGAAAGCTAAGAACATTACGCAAGAAAAATTGGCGGAATACCTGAGCGTTTCAGCCCCGACAAGCAAAAAAAGGGTGGACTTTACTCCGCCGTCGTGGTATACTCATGCCGTGGGTAGAAACATTATCTACACCATACCACTTCGCCCACGGAAAGGTCGGTAGTTTATATTTTGTGCACATATATTAGGAGAGCGCAATGAGCAACAAAAATATGGTTGATGAACGCTTTGAACTTGCGGCTGTAATTTGCAGACTCGCCGAGCGTCCCGAATATAGTTCGCCCGATTTTAATGCATTCAACACGGACCATCATAAGGAAATTGCAAAAACATTTGCGCCTTATGCAAACCATGAGGCAATTGAATATGCAAAAAGAATGTCAAGCATTATTTGTTATGATAAGCCATTGCGTTTCGCTGTTCATATCAAAAAGGAATGTAACAGGTTTGATCTCATTGATGATATATCCTCTCTATATGGTGCTTGGACTCCTGACACAGCAACTGATTTTTTGAGGCTGTACAATCAGTTTTATGCTGACACAAACTATGTGGAATTTTTCAATAAGCACTTATTATTATTTGAAGAAGCGACAAAAGAGTTTGTAGACAGATTTTACAGTCACATTGATTTTGACTGGTTCGGCAAGTATCTTGACCCGTCAAATTTAAGGTGTATATTATCGCTATCGAGCGGAAACTATTTCGCGTCCGTAAACAACAAGATATTATATTGCTTAGTGCAAACAAATAATCGCGACCGTTTTGACGTTCCACCAATTGTCCATGAATACTGCCATGCGTTTGCTAATCCACTTGCTAAAAAGTGGTATAACGAAAATGCCGTATTCCAGAAATGGTGCGATGATTCCGTAGACTCTCTGAATATGCCATTTTACAACAACGGTATATATATGGCGTATGAGTATGTGACGAGAGCCTATAACGTCTTGTATGAAGTTGAACATGGAAGTGATTACAACGAGTGGATTGCGACTGTAAAAAAAATGGAAACCAAAGACGGGTTTCCATACATGGAGCAAGTTTATAACATGATTATAGCGTTGAAGAAGTAATACCCAAAATAAGCACTTGATACCCTAGCGGCTAACCGCCGACCCACGCCGTGAGTAGGTATATTTTGAACAATAAATCCCGCAGGATAGGCAAGCCCTATTTTGTGGGATTTTGGCGTTTGTACAAAAAAGTCCTTGACAAGTGGTTGCAGGAATATGGAAAAGAACTCTTTTACCGAAGCGGGAAGATTCGCACAAAACTACTCTAACTCTCAAACCCGCTAAATAACTAACAAAATCAAAAGACGATGTATAAAGATAACAAGAGTTAGAGGCTAACAAAATAGCAAACAAAGGACGTCAGCACATTTGCCGACGTCCTTTGGCGTTATCGGATATTATGCCTCTACAAGCTGCCTTTCCAATCGCTCCAAATTTGCTATCCTATATGCTATATGGGGGTGTGACGATTTCAGTTGTTCCGACCAACTCAATTTTGTGTTCATAGATATTTTTTGAAACAGATACAACCCCGAAATTAGCTCCCTACCATAACCTATTTCAAGGGCGAAATTATCTGCTTGTATTTCATTAAATCTGCTATTTGAAGCAAGTATCACTTGACCTAGATTGATAAAGGCAAACACGCTTACATCAACAAGCAATCTTGCAATGAGTGTAAATATTGCAAATATAGAGCCGATATAATTAAAATTGGCAACGATATTAGAAACAACTTGTGTAATAAATAATATCGCTCTGAAAACCCATACAAGTACAGTAAAGAAGAAATTACCGATAACAGACAGCAAAAGAGCCTTTGTATGTCCATGTGTGATGTGTCCTAGCTCATGGGCTAAAACACCTTTTAACTCGTCCGCTGAAAGTGTTTCCATTGCCCCTTTGGTAACGGCAACCGTCTTTCGCCCGATAGCAAAAGCATTTACATACATTGCGTCCATAATATAAAGCCTTATGCTCTTATTAAGTTTTGGGTTGACTTCTTTTGCGTTTTCGTAGACTTCTTCAAACATGGGCAATAGGTAGTTTCTTTCTTGTTCGGTTGATAGCTCTCGGCAGTTTTCCAAAATCCGCAATATCGCCTCCCCAACAGGTGATAGGGCAATTGTGATAGATACGCCGTATATAATCGACACCCAAATAAAGCTATCACGAGTACCGCCCAACATTAGACTTGCTATGAGGAAATACAGCACAAACCAAATCAGATACAAAGAATTTGAAGCTGTGAATTTTAATGCTCGCATATAACGTCTCCCAAAATAAATAATAGCTAGGGCAAATCCTAGCTATTATTTATTCTAGTATTTGTTGCTATATAACTTGTGAAAGTCAATAATTGAGATTTAGATATCCAATGCCGCTAAATCCTAAAACTTGTACAGGAATAGCACTATAATCCTTCATGCCCCTCGTTCCATTTCCGAGTTGTCCAGTACTATTACTCCCCCAAGTCCAAACAGTGCCATCGTCCCTAATCGCTACTGAGCCATCTGCTGCTATGGCAACTATATTACTAAGACTTAATATCTGCACTGGCTCTGTGCGTCTAACCCTTGCTCCGTTTCCGTCACCTAGCAAACCTTCTCCCCAAGCCCAGACTGTGCCATCGCTTCTTAATGCCATAGTGTATGACGCACCTGCCCCAATCGCCACTACATCATCAAGGTTGTATACTTGCATAGGTCTCCGATTTACAGAAAGTCTGGTAGTACAACTTATCCCTAATTGACCACTGCTATCGCTTCCCCAAGCCCAAACGGTGCCATCACTCCTAAGTGCTACGGTATGTCGTCCGCCTGCCGCAACTGCTGTTACATCATCTAAGTTCTGCACCTGCACTGGCGTTGTACGCGCTGTTGTAGTATCATCTCCAAGTTGGCCAGCGCTATTACTCCCCCAAGCCCAAACGGTGCCGTCATTTCTTAACGCAATAGTATGAGCTGACCCCGATGTGGCACTTGCCGCAATTGCTATTACATTATCTAGGTCTTGTACTAACCCAGGTATTGTACGATAATCGTCTAGACCAGAAGTGCCGTTGCCCAGCTGACCAGCACGATTATTTCCCCAAGTCCAAACCGTACCATCGTCTCTAAGTGCTACTGTATAATGCCAGTCGCCCGTAGCTATCGCAGTTATGTTGTTGAGCCCTTGCACTTGTACAGGAGCTCTGCGGTCAGTTGTAGTGCCATCGCCCAATTGACCAGAATGATTACCTCCCAATGCCCATACAGTCCCATCATTGCTTAATGCAACTGTATAAGCAGTCCCTGATGAGATAGATATTATATTGTTAAGATTTTGTATTTCCATAGGGGAGTTATAGGAAATTTCAAAGCTATCATTTATCGCACGCGACATATTACTTCCCCAAGCCCAAACCGTACCATCTCTGTGCAAGGCAACGGTATGAACACCGCTTGTTGAAACCATTGGCGTTGTGACAAAGTTTGACGGTGGCGGTGTAGGCACCCCAACATTAGCCCCACCACCAACATTGCCAGTCTCTCCACCAACAATCGCACCTTGCCCAACATCAGCCATCGCAACAGCCACCCGCACAGCCTCACCCACGTTGATTATACGATTTTCACCCTCAGCGGTCTCAACTATAATTTGCTTGACTTCATAGCCTGTAAAGTCGGGATTTATGCCGAATAACATAGTAGCCAATCCCGAAACAAAGGGAGCGGACATTGATGTGCCACTATCGTGCTCGTATTCACTAACTCCATCTACTACGCTCCATGTGCTATAAATGTCAACCCCCGGTGCAGAAACGTCCATTCTGTCGCCACGTTGACTAAAATCAGCTAATTCCCTTTGTTGGTCAACCGCTCCTACAACAATAATTCTATTTCTAACTTCGGGATTTTGTATATGTGAAAGCGGGTCTAATACTGCTGGTACTCTTCCTTCTACTGGCAATTCTCCCTCTTCTGCTCTACGAAACCCAATATTATTATAACATTGGACAAAACCTCCGTTCCGACTATATTGATTTCCTGCGCTTGTAACAAATACAAAATCATTATTTAAGCTTTCATCATCAGCATTTATAATTTCAAGCAACCGTTCCTCGTAATATTTCGTGAATTCAGCAAGTCGATACTGTGCATTCAAGTTACCTCTTGTTGCTGCGAATTCAAGCGATTCAAATCCCATGCTAAAATTAGCAACTCTAACGTTTCTGTGCTGTACATAGTATTGCAAAACATCAAGTTTGTCCGTTATACATATGTCGTAATAAACCTCAAATCCATATAAACGTGCTTTTGGTGCCATTCCGCTAATGCCAACGCCATCATCGAAACCTGCACCAATTATGCCAGCAACATGAGTGCCGTGAGTTTCCTGCGACATGTTAGCGTATCGATTATTAAAAGTTAAGTCCTCATGATGTTTGTAAAACCCATTATCCATGACTAAAACATTGATATCTCTCATCATTTCTCTATATGTCCATGCTAATGGAGCACCAACTGCTATCTGTCCCCAATTATTCCCGCCAGCCTCATTCCAGTTATCCCACCGTGGGTCATTTGGGAGCGTAGAGGTAGGGCTTAATCCTGACCCTACACTAAGCCTAGCACTGTATACTATATCTCTTTCCATAAGCTGATTTGCTAAGTTATGTAGTTCTTGACTTGTAAATGTTTCAGCAAAAGTAAATGTATACCTATCACCAGAGTTTGCATTTCGTATATAACGGGTTATCGATGCATTAAATTCATAGGCAAGCTCTTCAAACTCGCTTTTGACAGCGTTAGGCTCTGCCACAAGATGAATTCTGTTGTTATAAAACCTCCTAGGGCTATTTTCAAATTCAACTAAATTTTCTGGATTCCCTAGCGTGAAATAGAAGTCATCTGAAACGTGAAATTCTCCATGAGATAAGCTAAGCTCAGATGGCGTAATTGAGCTTGTTTCGCTTTGCCAACTCACAACAGCCCACACCACCGCAATGCACAGCGGTATAGCAATCGCCAGTGAAATAACAATCTTTTTACTTTTTTTCATGTGTAAATCCTCATACCTTCCGAAATGATATTTAGCACCCAAACGCTGTATCATTTTGACAAACAATACATGAGAAACGTTGATTTGTCAAAATGCTGTCGCTTTTAAGCGTGCCTTTATAAAACATAATATACCACAATCAAGACATTTATACAATATATTTATATATTATTACACACTTATTATCCGACCTAATTTGGCATTAAAATCAATGTATCAAACAAGGGAAAAGGTGTGTAATATGCTATTCAATGACGTTTTTAATAAAAGGGAAAATAAGATAAGGCGAAACTATGAAATAGAAGATAGCCTATATACAAAACTAGAAGAACTTACAAAAGATTATGATGCCTCTGTTACTGATTTAATCAATGCCTGCTTGGCACACTTGATTGAAACTGAAAATATAGCCCTATATCAAAAAGCTGATGGCGAAATTTCAGTCACACATACTTTACTAATAAGAGAAAGTAACTTGTCAGGATTAGAAAAACTAAAAGCCAAATATGGAGTTAGCATTTATAAGCTAGTCAATATCGCAATTAGAAATGTATTGAATGATTGTCCATAAATAGCCAACGCCCCGCAACATCAAGCTGCGGGGCGCATATTATTCTCTAAAACGGCAAATTAACCTTAACTTTGCAATGATAGTTACTATCCCTAGACAGCAAAACCCCATTGCCTGTACCTAACGTCTTAATATCATCAGGGTGATATAGATACTCCCTAACCCTCTTAGCCGAGCCAAAGCCTGTTTCTGCTGTATTCAAGCCCTTTTGTTGCAGTTGGTATGTAACCTCCATCGTAGCCCTAGTACCAAGTATATTTGCCCATCGCTCGGCATTAACTGCGCTGTTCTGCCTCATAACAAGATAGTTGTTGCAATTCTCTATAATCTGCTCTTTGAACGCATCGCCCGCGGCATAGTCTAAATCGGACAAACTTTGTGCCGCCAGTATGCAAGTTATATTTGCGCTCCTAGACTTATTTACTAAATCAACCAACACAGGCGAGGCATAGGAGTTTATCTCGTCCATTATGAAAAATATCCTATCTTCATTGTTACCGAATAACTTACTCAACGCCTTTTTGCTGTCTATCAGTATCAAACGCCCTATAAGCGGCGAGGTTTCGGGGAATATAAGCGGGTTTAATATAAACAAAACAATCGCCTTTTCTTTTAGTGCGGTGTAAATATCTACACCCGTTTCATTGAAGATATAGCCTAGTTCACTTTCTGCAATTAGACTAAATCGAGCAAAGGCACTCTCGGCTATTTTACCGCTTGTTTTGGTTAATTCGATATTGTTTAGGTGTTCATCTTTTGTAATTAACTCTTGTTTCAGAAGTTGTCCGCTTAGTTTTGCGAACTTCTCTATATTCATATACTCCAAAATGCTTTTGAACGACAGCGGCGTTTTATTCAACGTCAATAGCTGTAACAGTCTTTGCAAATATCGCTCTGTGTTTAGCTTGTAATGCTCCTCGCTCCAATCGGTTAGGTTGATTAGCATATCCTTTGCAATGGTCGGCGTGGCGTTTTGAAACGGATTGTAGAAGGCTGATTTTAATGGCGTTGTGAGATTGACTACATACAGCCTTTTCTTTCCCTTTAATCTTTTAACAATATCATAAACGGAGCCATCGCCAGTGTCGCCCTTGCCGTCAACAATAAGCATAGGGTAGTCTTTCTCAACACCCGATTTGATGTAATTAGACAAGGCGACGGTTTTACCGCTGCCTGTCGTACCGCATATAAAAATATGCTTGGCATCGTCGGGCGTTCGTACTGCTCGCTTGCCCGAAGTCTTGCCTACCAAAGTTGAGTTGATGGCTTTGAGGGGCTTGATTTTCATTTTCTTATTGATACGTTTCAACTCCCTACGAAAACTAAATATTTTGTTGATGTTGTATGCTTCTTTTCGCGCGGATATAACCATAGCGACAAGTATAATCAACAACACACTCATTGTTATATTCGGACGTGCCAATAGCCCGATTACTAATCCTAAGTAATAAATCTAAAATTATCATTTTCAATCTCCTTTACACTTGTAATTTCGATATTGGGGTAGGATTGTTTGTATGCCTCTAACATTCTGCGAAGTTTAACGCCGTTTTCATCTGTAACCCATACCTGTACATCGTATTTTAGAAAGTTTGCCTTGATGTTTTTCTCTAATCTAGCCTTTGACTTCAAAGACAGCTCTACCTCGACACAGTATGTTTTACTGCCCTTTGTAAATATAAAGTCTGGCTGATGTATTCGCTCCCCGAAACCGTCTGCTTGATGTAGCTGCTTTTCTGTCGTTATCTCCGATGGGGTCAAACGTAGATACTTCATAAAGCAAATTGCAATATCTAAAACTACGGTATCATGTATGATTTGCTCTAATCGTATTTTCTCTTGTCTCTGATTTTCGAAAATAAGTGTCTTAGCTTTCCTTGTGAGCTGATACACGCTAGGAACGCCATATAGCACTTTTTGGCGGGTCAAAAAGCCCTCGGATAGCAACAAGCTCAATCTCCTGTCACAAGTCCTCTGTGATGGGAAACCCGCTAAGTCCCTTATATGCCTACCTAAGCAAAAACGCCAGCGGTCAATCTCTCTAAACACTCTATAATCTCTGTCTCTCAACTCCAAATTTGCACCCCGTTCCCCGTAACCCCCGTACTCATACTAACCCCATAACTCATACCCAACCACCCCATAAACCAACCCACACTCAACTACACTCACTACCACCACACAGCCCCCGCAACCCCTAAACTACAACTACATTTATTCATAATATATTGATAGATATATGTCACGATGTCAGAGAGGGGTCTCGGGTCGGAGAGCCGAGACCCCTCTCTGTCGAGTGATGATTAAATGTAGTGTTCTGGCGGGTTTGCGGGGCGCGGCTGGCTTTGATTATTTATATTAACTGGCGTATGTAATTAGTACACTTTGGGCACAAGGTTATT
>Ga0136643_10019700_pt1 | contig 10199 bp, 9 predicted proteins | sample TergutLab28metaG_FD_96883 | JGI IMG/M metagenome (GOLD analysis project Ga0136643, IMG submission 96883) | Labiotermes labralis P1 segment gut microbial communities from Petit-Saut dam, French Guiana - Lab288 P1 (version 3) (version 3) | ecosystem: Host-associated > Arthropoda: Insects >... | reverse complement strand
TGGGTGATCTAATCCCATTATCTTCTCACGGATTTCTAAAGCCTTCTGATACCATTCCAGTGCCTTGATATATTCTCCTTGATGAGAATACACACTTGCGATGTTATTGTAGGTTGTAGCGGTTTCTGGATGATTTAAGCCTAATATCTTTTCACGGATTTCCAAAGCCTTTTGATGCAATTCTAACGCATTTCCGTACATACCCTGCTCTTCATAAACTTGAGCTATATAACTATATATTGCAGCATTAAACACATTATATTCGCCTGCTATTTCTTTATTTATTTTTAATGCTTTTTTATAATGTTCTAATGCCTTAGCATATTCACGCTCTTCTAGGAATGCTTTCGCTAGATTATTGCTGTTTATAACAGCATCCGCACTTTCCTGCACTCGCTTTTCTACGGAGGAGCTTAATTGCTTATTGTCAATACTAAGTGGTCTTTTAGGCACAGTTAAAACCTCACGATCTATAAGTCTCACTACGGATTTTTTTATCCATATTAACTAGTTTTTTAATATTTTCCAAATTCGCATCAAGGCTACTGTCATTTGATTTCATTTTGTCAAACGCATGTTCAATATAATCATTAAAGTGATGTCGTATGATGCTACTATTATCACGCTTTTTTTTCAATACACTACAGATGATTATAAATGAAATACTAAGAACGTGACAAATAATTGAAGGCAAAGCATATCTACTGTTATACCATATCCAATCATCTCTACTATTGTTTGTAAATATATCGCTTCCCAATAATCCCATCATAAACCCTGCTGCAATATTAAGAATGTATGTAACAATGGGACGAATAAACAATATTTTTGAAGAAAATTTTTCCCATCGATTCTTCATGAATGTATTTCCTCACTATGTCTAATTATTATGATGATACTTTGCATTGTAGCCACTAACATAAAAAATTTATGGATACTGCAGGTTATATAGGCCTCGTAGTAAGGCTTATAGTTTTCATCTGATAGTAAATTATCTTGCACACAATAAATATATTTTATAATGAATTACTTTGTAAATATTTTTGTAGCTCTTTAATAATTTCTATCATAGTGTCATCAAGACTAGTTGCATTAGATATTCTGAAGCGATTTCCAAAGGGCTCATCTTCTAAAAATTGTTGAGCAATAGTTCTTTGTGTTTGCATAATTTTATCAATACGATTTTTATGCTTTTGTTTCACTTCGTCAGTGCGTGCTTTTTTCTCTAAACGTTTTAATAAAATCTGTCGCGAATCTATATACAAATTAATAAAAACAGAGCGCCCGCCTGTTATTCCTATATCGTTTGGAGATATGTTTATACCCTCAATAACAGTGCAAGGGTTTTTTCTGTTGTAATCTGCAACTGATACAATGGTTTTTGTTAAAACTTCACATTGCTCTTGATAGTCATCATGTCCATCAAGTTCATAAGTAGAGTCTCCTAAAAGGTCAAATTCTTTTTCCTTGTTAGCCTTCAAAAATAGATCTTCTCTTGAACGCAATGCTTGACGCAAATCATTAGTTCCAATAATATTGGCTATATAAAGTAATTTTGATAATTCAGATGCAACAGTTGTTTTCCCTACCCCATTTGTGCCTGTAATAAAAATTACTAAACCGTTGGATATTTTAGTTCGTACTTCTTTTACGGATGTTCCTACCTTTTTACTATTGTTAAATTTAATAAGAACAGGAATTCCGACTACTCCCATTCCTAGTATTCCGCCCAGTATTGCCACAATCCAATATATCTGTTGCATTATTTATCTCCTCCAAATATACAAAATGTAATTTTTCTTCATCCTCACACTATACCCATTCCTGCCTAACGAAGTTTATGGATAATGTGTAGTTACTACGTTAGCACAGTATACTTGCTTGACATGCCATATCCAGATAATTACCTTCCCTAGTTCTCTTATAAGTTTATAGCAAACCTAACTCTTCAGCTTTATCAAGGCAGCCCTGAACATAAACACGAGCATGGGAATCTTCTGGCATCTTCGCTTGAATCGACTCTATTTTTTGCTTCCATTCTCGTGCCTTATCCCTTTGACCTGCAAGTGCATATGTTAGGCACAATAAGCCTCTAATAAAATGTTTTCTCCTTTCGTCCGTAGTATTCTGATGTAGATCCCATGCATTTTCATAAAATTTTATCGCCAAGGCATAGTCATTAAGCCCTCTGTATAAATCACCCATAGATTGGAAAACTCGTGCCTTTCCTTCTTTATCGTTTAAATTATCGTATTCCCTCATGGAAAATTCGAAATATTCTTCTGCCGCTTCGCGTCCACCTAGCTCCTGCTTACCTTCCATAATGCCCCTTAATAAAAGCACTTCCGCAAGATTTTCATACTCCTCTCTTTCACGGAACAAGCTCTCTGCATCTCCATAGTGCTTTCTGGCAACTTCATAATTTCCTTTTCTAGCCGCATCTGCACCCAAGTCCTTTAATATTTTAGGTGCAAGATTGTTTGCTTCCTGAGAAAGTAAAGCTTTAGCTTCTAAGTCGTGGCTTATTGCTTTTTGGCCATATTGCTTTGCCAAGATGTTATGCAAAATATTCATATAGATCAGGATGTTGAGCAGTTCTAAATGAGCACCCAGATTTCGATACCTTCTAGCGGCCTCTTCATAGTATTTAAGAGCCTTTTCAATATTTCCATTTTTGTACTCTTCTTCACCTAATTCAACGCGCTTTTTCGCACGTAAATATTCTGCGGATTGCTTCTTCACATTCGTGCTACCTGATTCGCTCTTATCGTTTGACGATGGAGGTTTGTCCCCATTTTTTTTAGCTTTGAAAACTTTTTTAAAGTTAATAACTAATACTAAAATAGCTGTAGGCACCCCTATGATGGCAGTAATGAGTCCAGCAATGCGTATTATCGAATCCATCTTTTCTCCTCCTGTCACAAAATAAACTTGGTATGCCGCCCATACCAAGTCGGACAGCTCTTTGGGTACTATAGCAATTTAGTCCTAGGTATTATGGATAATGTGTCTCAGACCAAGATAAGTCAAGAAGAAATCTAATATCCCATTAGTTACTCAACAATGATGAAATTTCTTGGCATGTTATCTTGACCTTTGTCTTGTTTTCTAGTTTACCTATAAAATTGTTTCTTAACTCAATAGCAAAACTAATAAAATCAGGCGATTTCTTGTAATTTTCTTTTATACCTTGCTCTTTTTGCACTTGAGTTTTCAAAGCATCCCAAAATAATTGTCCAAATATCAAGCCACTTAAATATCGAATTAAATCATCAATGTCTTTAGAAAATTTACTACTACATAACTCAGACAAATACAAACTTTCAGTATATTCAATTTCATAATTGTATGGATCTCGCAATACCAATATAAATTCCGAATCATGCACTTGATATGCAAGAAATAATTCCTGCAAAAAGTTCTCAGCAATATTAGATTCAGATTTATCTTCTAAAGATTCTAATTTTTCAAATAATATGATTAAGGCTAAATACTTATTGTTTATTTTGTCGTGAATTTGCGTAATTATTGCGTTTAGATCAAGCAAGATTTCATTTGATAGTTGCTGTAAATCAAAGCCATCTATAATTCCCTTGTGAGCAATTTCATTTCTCATTATCGGAACCTCAAATGCATAGTAAGGATAAATGGCCAACTCATAAGGTCTATATGAAGTTAATACTTTTCCTGCTTTTTCAACAAGTGTTCCAGTATTATCGCAAAAGTTTTTCTTATTATTCAACACACAAAAGTCATGAAATAATCCTTCAATTTGAAGAACAGCTAAAGATATAAATGACTGATACTTTTCTTCATTGTACAATTTGCTTAGAGTACTAAAAATTTCACTTCGCTTAGAAATATAATAACTTTTCGATATTATATTTGATAAATGCTCTGAAAGATTTATTTTAATATTATTTTCACGTATCTCAGTATAATAGCTTTCAATACAAGTTTTTTTGAGTTTGGCATATTTTTCTATTATTTGAGTTGTTTGAAATATTGTTGCTCTAGGCGTAAAAAGGAATTTTGCCTCAGATGAAAAATCATAATTATAATCAAAATATTTTTTGTAATATGCGTATTCATACCTACTGTTGAGCGTTAACATTGAAAGAGTATCATCTTGACATAAGTAGTAATCAATATTTTTATGACTTAGTAAATATGCACCAAACTCCGTACTAATGAAAGATATAATCTTATCTCGTGCATTTTTATTGAGTTGTGAAAAATAACGATATTTTTTTCTTGTATATTCTTCTATGCCATCAACATCTAGGATTTTTAATTGTTTTATACGCTCCTCGATTTCAATTAAATCTAAACGAACTTCCTCAGAAATAAACACGTAATTCGATATAATATTTTCAATTTGTTTTTTAGAAAATCCTTCGGTATTAATGCCGAGTGTTCGTATTATTTTTTCAATTATTGAAACACTACCTTCATCTATTGACAATGAATTTATTAAATCTGGCTTAAGCATATCATTTAACTTTAGTAAGTTCTCATGATTCATAGTAATCCCCCATCAAATATGACGTAACAATTATTTTATATTTCTCCTTTGTGTGATTGCTTTTACCTCTTTAACAACCCCAGATTACACATTTATAGACACTCTAACTTTTATGGATAATGCGTTAGGGATATTTAAATTGATGATATTCACGTTTATCTAAACATTATGTTTGTAGGGTCGGTATGGTCATGAGAATATACTATATCAACCTTCATCTCATAAGTGCACAATTGATTAAGTAATTTTTCAAAGCATACGTTCACTTTTCCTGCGCAGTTTTAGTGCTATAAAACCCTTGCTCTATGTAACATTCATCCAATTTCGTTATTTTCTTACTCTTTATTTCTCCAGCCCATATTTCAAAAGATTTCGTCCCAGCAATCAAGAAAAAAATATATCCGCAATTCGTCTTATTAGCTTCAATAGTTGCATTCCAATCTTTCCAGTCTGTGCTTGATGGGATGGGATATTTTTGTGGATGAGTATGCCATGCACCCATGTAATAGCTGCGTCTATGTTTAACCCTCTCTAAAAATCCGAAGTGAGCTTCATCCAAAATTTCGCATCTAATCCTCGTTCTTATGTCTTTGGGCTGGGGAGTTGTCACAAGATCAAGTGTGACATTTCGAGTTCGAGAATGCTGATGCCCAACTATATACCCTCCAGCTTCTGGCATATCGGCTGCGTTTTGAAGCCACAAGGAAATCTCATGTACGACTTCAGCCAGTACATCAAGTATGCGTCCATCTGGTAAGTGATACTTGTAACATCTAATCTGAATCATTACAGCAGCCACAGTTCCTTTCATAGAATGGATTTTGTATTGTAGAGAAGGTATTGTCTGTCACGCTAAATGCAAAATTTTCTGTAAAATTGTTTGAAACAACATGCTTAAAAACTTCCAGCACAAGTGCTGTGGTTTTCAAGAGGATGGTGTTTCCATATGCAACTCGAACTCCACCACATCCATTTCGGATAATAGTCACATCATCCTCTGATGAATGATTTAGCTTATTTGGAGCGGAATTGCCTTTATCGTCTACAAACAGGCACTCAAAACATCCTTCATTTGAGTAATTTACCCCGAGTGCATGTCCGTGCCGTCCATCACCCTCTAGCCAGCTATATAAAACAGGCTTGGCATATCTAGCATCCGTTAACGCTTTATTGCAAGATATCTGGGCATCGCTACCTATGCCAGCAAATATCACGACATCTATTTCATCTGTTAGCACTTCATTAACGTTATCGGAATCAAGCCACTTATTTTTGAAATCAATTCTTATCTCTGGATGAAATCTCTCCAAATCAACAGCTATCAATATAGATTTGGGATGCCCAACACCCCAAAAATCTGAGCGATGTCTTAGTATATTATCGACTTCAAGTTTGTCACCATCAACCAAAAGTAATTTCTTCACGCCCGCTTTTACAATTTCAGATGCGATGTAGCTGCCAAGAGAACCAGCCCCGATAATTGCTACTTTTTTCTTAGCAAGCGATGTATCATTGCCAATTTGGCAGTTCAAATGATGATAATCACATCTATCTATGTCCAAAAAGACTAATTCATCACAATTGTTTCTCAATTTATCCATGAGCTTCGCAACACCTTTATTTTTGAAACGAATCTCACACCCAAAAATCAATTCATTTAATTTGAACACCAGTATTACTGATTTGTGGTAGTAACTCTCTCCTGTGATATACTTGTATGCCTCATACGAAATGCGCCGAAGTTGTTTATTGTCAACAATATCAAGGATATTTTCGATTCCCCATGTGTTCTTGCTGTGAGGAGGGATTATCTCGCTAATATCTTCAATTTTGAGAAATATTGCAGCTTTATCTTTTACGGCTACCCATTTGTTTTTATATTGTTCGTTTATAACGATATTTGGGTGCAACATGATCATATGTTCATCTTTAGCTTTATAAATCTCTAACAAACCAAAGGGGCATTCGTCTTCAAGATAAACATCGTATCGGCAGTTGTTTTTAACACGGCTATTCCAATAATATAGAAACTCCTTTTGATATTCTCTTTCTATCTCGGACGTTGTTAGGTTAAGTAACCTAAAAAGTTGCGAAATGCAAAATTCTATTTTATCTTCAACTGTAAAAAGATGGGCAATGTAATGTTCACTTTCGTACAAACAAATCCTCTTGAACGTCTTATCTCCTACGATCAGTTCATTCAATAAAAAGTGCGGTAGTGATTGAGCGACATCAACGGCTGTAATAAAAGGCATTGATGTTGAATCGTTCGAGCTGCTCGTAAGAATAGTAAAATTCATATCCTGAATCATAAAATCAATAACAACATACTCATGGACTATGCGTGAGCTTACGATTTCAATACCATCGAATTTTTGCATTGTATCTATACAAATTTCCAATATATCATCCAAAGCTAGTCTCCCTTTTGCCAATCGTACTCATTGCTTGTACAGCTTCCTTTGGCGGCACGTCAAATGTGTCGCCCATTACCTTTTGGACATATTTGGCAGCTTCATGTTCGGACTCCACATTGCAAGCATTTTGCAAATTATCAACCGCTTTTTTCCATCGCTTGTAAAATGTTATGCCATGTGCATTACTCTTTTTCATTTTGTAAAACACCTCTGAGAAAGGCGTTACAGGCAAACTGCAATTCATTGTAGCAGAAGTGATTTTACCATCATAGTCATATGATACTACGAAAGCATCCAGTATCTTTGCCATAGTCTTGCAAAGAGAGGTTAGATCGTCATAATTACTCCCTTCCCTACACTCTATAAAATGCTCACAAGCCAATATAGTTAGAGCAACACTCGGCGGAACTTCATGTGAATTTGTAGAGCTTGAATAACACTCTATTTTCCATTTTTTTATATATCTGATTACCCTACGCAGTTGTGCATTGTCTCTCAATATATCAAGAAAATATTTATTTAATCCTTCGGGATCTGATTCTTCCCAACTGTAATTTATACTGTGTTCCTTGCCTCTTGCCAAATAAAGAGTATCATTATACTCTGCATACATAGGAAAATCAATATGCAACCATTCCTCATCGTTTTGATAATAAGCAACTGTAACACAAGGTTCTTTAATCCGCGGAATCCTTCTATTCTCTATCTCTAAGATTTCCTTTGCTATACCTTTCAACTTCCTCGGGTCATCATGAGTAACTATATTCAATGGGAAGATGACAGCTATATCCCTATCAACAACTGGGCTTTTAATCACAGTATCAAGTTTATAACTGCCTTGATCAATAAACCGTAGGTCGCTCTTATTTACTGTAATGCCTTCAAGCGCACATTTATCCGAAAAGTTATCTTCAAAATTGCGTTGCAAAATTTCTCGCTTCTCTCTAAGTTCATTGGCTTCGCTACCTATCTTGATAGACTTATGGAAGCTATCAAATTCTTTTTTTAATTTCATACTAATCATCCTCCAATTTTAAGTGCATAAATAAATCCTGTGCTCTTTATATAGTCGTATATAAGCATGGAACTATCTATTTTAGGCATATAATCCATTCCAAAGCGAACAGCTAACGAAACTGGCATTGCAGGGAAGACATGCAGTTCTGTTAACTGTCTGTAGTCATGTTTAATCTGTCCTAATAAACTGCGAGATGCCTTTATAAACTCGTTAACAACGGTAGGGTGCGTTACAAAATCCCTGTTTGGTGAAGAAATAGTCAGTTTGTAAATTACCGTGTCTTCACCAAGAACTTCATATATCCCATTTTCTTCAATATCAGTACTCAAAGCAATCGAAACAGCGACTTTTTTACCTGTTGTACCAATTTTATGTGCCATAAACTCAACAGGCATGTATTCTTTTTCCCATTCCCAACTATCTACATTACGCCCTTGCCGCTGAAACACATCTATAGCATATTTGTCATTAAGCATACTTCCTAAGTACATTAAAAGTGGCATAGGTGCAAAAGCAAACACTGAAACATGACTGCCCTCTTCGACTATCCTACGAACATCTCTGCCAAACGCTCTATCCAAATTCCTCATATTTTCCAAATAGAACTCACTTTCATTATCATCAATGAAACTTCGGGCTATGCTTAAATCAATGGGTGAGTTGCTGGTTGGGTATCTGCCGATTTGAACTAGAGCTTCTTTTGCTTTAGATTCGGATATGGGCTGTCGATTACCTGCAATGTTAGCAGCATATAATAAAACAGTGCTTTTTCTGTTTGCGTCTATATCTGTCACAATAATTATGCGTTCTTCATGCTTACGTTTCATTTCAAACAAATAATCTGCAGTATACTTGTAAGGGTCTCTATCAATCACCTTGTGGCACATAGGACATACAAGCATTAAATTTTCAAATTTATTTACATCAATTAGCTCTGGATCATAACGTGAGCCTTTAGGACTTACCGCATGAATATGTGCTTTTTCTGAAAAGTTACCTGGATCATCAGTAACTTCATGCCTATATAGTGGTTTGTTGCAACCTTCAAACTCACAACGTCCTGCAGCAACTCCCCACAACAAGCGTTGCACAGGATTTGGAACATCCGTTCTGGCTGTGGACATTTTATCAGCCCCTTTACTTATAAATATTTGATTTCCTTTTGATAAACCGTGAACTACAAGAACACATTTCTTTTGCTACTTTATAGATGAAACTGTATACCATATAATACAAGATAAACCACACATTATAGCCATTTTATCCAGATTATTATTCCTGTTTCGTTATCAAATTTTATTATCATTAAGCCTGCTAAAAACACTACTTGTCATATTTTTGTATTTTTTCTAACTGTGATGGCTCTTTCATTATCAGATTTCATGACCCTTATACTTGAAAAACTATTTATAGGTTCAGTTGCAATGCACATCACATGTATAATCTCCTTTATAAATTTTTATTGTCTCGCAAATCAACAATACCAAAGCCAAGTGTATTAGGGAGTTCTCGCCTGAACTCATTTTCAAACCACATAGGTATTTCCGAATGACCAAATGCATTGTGTTCTCTGATGATGATGTCAAGCCAATTCGGAATTTCTTTTTTGCTGTGCGAGTTTCCCCATCTTGTTTTATAGTCATACTAAAAACTTATAGACTCATGCCCTTTAGAGCAACTTAGAGTTTTTTTCATGCAATGCTGATCATTAAGTAATTCCAAATATTTATTTATTTTTTCCGTTGCTTCGTCATCAGAAAAGCGATCATGAAAATAATCAAATGAGCATAATTTTATTGATGCATTCAATAGAAAATCATCATAAATCTCTTTCCTTTCTTCTTCAAAAATCATATCATAAATAGTTTCAGCAGGTGAAATGAAACTAGCACATTGTCAACCACCACACCATTCTATTATTTCTTGCAATATAGGTTTTTCATATTTTTCTAATTGCTTTTCTACATCTGGTGAAGAAGTTGAATAGAGCATATAAAGCGGGAAAGCAGAGTCTCGTTTTGCGGATTCAAGCAATAAATCAATTTGTATGCCATTTTTATTGCCATAACTAAACGAAGCCCAGTTATTTTTGTTAGTGTGAAGCTTTTTTGCTTGAACTCGAAATCGATATGTGTTGGTATTTATCAACGCCCACCAATCCCAATCAGCACCAATAAACGATTCTTCGTTTCTAGTAAAAGCAAAATATTTTATGAAGTTGCACTTCTCGCTAAGTTCA
>Ga0136643_10019699_pt1 | contig 10199 bp, 8 predicted proteins | sample TergutLab28metaG_FD_96883 | JGI IMG/M metagenome (GOLD analysis project Ga0136643, IMG submission 96883) | Labiotermes labralis P1 segment gut microbial communities from Petit-Saut dam, French Guiana - Lab288 P1 (version 3) (version 3) | ecosystem: Host-associated > Arthropoda: Insects >... | reverse complement strand
AGTATATACAAGGTGTACAAGGATAAATTACAAAATTGTTCCTGTAACCAGTTTCAATAAATATGTACTTTATGGAACAAGTGGAAATGAATAATATGTATATAAATATAGGTGTAAATAACAGCAGTGAAAAAGGAGCAGAAAAAACACTGTGGCTTCTGGTAAGCTAATTAAAGCAGTGTATAGTTTGTATGTATATATGTTATGTGCAAGGTAATCAGGTCGGGTAGAGTATAGCACTGTGGTAGTTGGGAGAATAGTTAGAGGAGAAGGTGCTGGGGTCATTTGTGTATGTATTTCTCATACTGGCGATGGAGGTCAGCTAGGGAGTAGTTTCCTATGGAGTGGACGAGGGGTTTAGGGAGGGCAGAGCAACTGTCGAAAAAGTTAACGGTCAAATGATAAATGAAGTTGCGGATAGGTGCGACGTTTGATGTGGCATGAAGACGTGGGATAGGGGTGCACCTGGGGTATAGTTGCCGATAACGCGGAGACATTTGGACTGTAAAGTTTGCAGTCAGCGATAGTTGGATGATGTGTTGCTCCAAACAGGGGCAGCATATGTGAGCATAGAGCGGATAAGTAGTTTGTACAGAGTGATTTTATTGGGAATGGATAATGTTGAATCACGTGCAAGGAGGGGGAAAATTTGGAGGAAAATACCAGTGGCCTTTTGTGTTATGGAGGTTATATGTCTCGTAAACAGAAGTTTGGGGTCAAGTAGAAGACCGAGATATTGGACTTGTGCGTTCCACGGTATTACAGTGTGTTGGAAGTGGAGAGGTGCTGGGGGAACAGGACGGCGTCGAGTAAATAAAATGGCTTCTGTTTTGTGAATGTTGACTTGAATTTTCCAGCTGGTAAAATAACGAACCAATACGCACGTTGCATGGGTGAGTCGGTGGAGTATGGTATCAGTTCGCCAAGACTGAGTAAGAATGGCGGTGTCATCGGCATATAACACTAGTTGCATGTTAGGGGGGTGAGGCATGTCGGAGATATAGAGCGCAAAGAGAGTTGTGGATAAAACCACTCCCTGGGGTAGGCCCCGGGGGGACGAGGGCATTTCGTGGAGATGAACAGTAAATGAGTGTCCTTCCAGGAACGCTTTGAGAATGAAAAGAAGATACGTCGGTAATTTGAAAAAAATGAGTTTATAAAGGAGGCCATGTATCCAGACTGTGCTGTAAGCTTTTTCTAAATCTAGCAGAACCATGCCTGTGTGCTTGTGGAGATTATAGCCGTTGGAGATGTAATCTGTGATTCGAGCCAGTTGGCAAACAGTGGAATGTTTTTTATGGAACCCGAAATGTGCGTGGGGAAGGAGGTGTTGTAGGTTGACAAAAGATGTCAATCGGACGGCTATGATGCATTCAAATAATTTTCTGAGTGTGATGAGAAGACTAAATGGTCTGTATGAGTTAGGATCAGTGCCTGGTTTGTTGGGTTTAGGGACGGGGACGACTTTGGCTTTCTTCCAGCAGGTGGGAAAGTATCCTAGCCGCAGGAGATGGTTGAAAAGGTGGGTGAGGTGGGTGAGGGTTTTGCGGGAGAGGCGGCACAGCATCAAAGGGGTGATTCTATCGTTTCCTGGTGCTGACCGGAGTTTCATGGAGAATATTTTCCATTTGACTTCATAGATGTTTGTGAGTTGTAGAGGGGAAGTATGAGGAGTGGCAATGCAGAAGAATCTATCAACAAAGCGAGTTATTGTTGTGGTGTAGTGAGGAGTGCCCATATTGAGAGTGAGATAATGGGAGCACTCAAATTGTTGTGCTAGGACTTCTGCTTGAGTGGGGTGTGGTAGACTTGCACACCCTGGTGAATTGGGGTGGGGGGGGATGGAAGACGGAGATTTTGTGAAATAGTGTGCAACTTTCCAGAGTTGATTAGTCCATGTATGTAAAGAGTCCGAAAAAGAGGACCATTTGAAGTTACAGAGACGTATAAGGTGAGTCGAGAAGATCTGGGTGAAAAGTTGGAAGAGGTAGTGGAATAAAGGTAGGTGGGACCGTTGGTATCGGTGTCGGTAGTAATTCTTGAGTTTCAGCACATAGCATAAGTTGGGTGGGAGCGTGAGTTGGTTACATTTGGTAGTGTACACAGGGATAGCGTGAATAGCTGCCTGTTGGACAGACCGGGTAAAGGTGGCAATAGTGTGTTCGAGTTTGATTGTAGTTTGGATGGGAAGGTCTGGGTCAAGGGCAGTGTCTAGGGAATATCAGAAGAGTAACCAGTTGGCGTGTCTGTAATCGTATAATATCCTGGTTGCGGAAAAATCCGGGTGGAGGTGAACCTTGAACACTATAGGGTTATGGTCGGATGAGAGTGCCGGGACGGATTGGGGTTTGGTGGTGGTACAAGGTTGTGAAAGTGCTATATCAAGGACGCTGGAGTATGAGTTGTGTGGGAAATGAGTAGGTTGATTAGGGTAATTAATAGTGATGGCTTTGTTTAAACAGTAAGACAGCAGAGTACTACCATTCTTGTTTATGGAGGCATTATTCCATGACACGTGCTTGCAGTTGAGATAGCCAGCGAGGACTACAGTGCCATGTAGTGAGAGGATGTACTGCTTGAAAACTATCCTTCCCTTGAATTTCACAATGACTTCATCTACTGCCAAATATTCGGAAGGGTTGTAAAATTTTGAAAAGTTCGTCATTATAATTTCAAACAAGTCTCGTATTTTCCACAGTCTGTCATCTGTTCTGTCAACTCCATTCCTATTATTGTATATCCTATTATAGCGTAGTATGTGATAGTACCTAGCACGTGCCATCGTTTGTCCACAGAATGGAGTGCGAAGCTGTTCCATCTTCGTCCAGTAGTCCTCCAGTATGCCTTGAACTGTATGTCCCATCTGTAATGTCAGAGCCAAAAACGCAAACATTTCCGCTTCTGTCACCTCACGTTCAGGAGAATGTCCGACATCAGAATTTTCTAAGAACTGGTGATAGTAGCAATTCGTCTTGACAACCAGCAAAGTAATAGTTTCCGTGAAGAACAGCAGCAGAATGCTAAGTGGAGTGGACTCGCTCATTATGTGTGCAGCTTCCCTGCTTTTCCCGTTGGGAGCCCCAGTAAAAGTGTGAACTACACGCCTTCGGGGTTGAGGAGGCAGTGTCCACAGGCAGGGTTGTGGCTGTTGACCTGCCATATTACCAACATCATCCTCATCTTCAGAGCTGCTGGCGGAAAAATCTGGGCTTGGAGGCTCTGATACTGAAGACTGTCGCGAAGGTGGGCATGGCTTGTCGTCCTCCGCATCCTCAGAAACGTAATATTTCTCCTCGTCACTGTCTGAATCCATTACGATTTCTCGTATTCGATTCTGAGACAGCAGATGAGCCCGTTTTACGCGAGAAATCTCACGTTCCATTGACGAAAACTCTAGTGCGACTGCTGGGTGGAACAACAAACTCTCAAGCGACATAAGTCGCTTCTTCTGCAAGACATTTGGGGAAAATGCTTTTCCCCCTACCTAACAACCGTTACCAAACTGCTACCCAGCTGCATGTTACTAAAATAACATAGTTTTATGACCCAACATTCCATTCCACTATCTAAATGCAAGGATGAACTAACTGCGCAATACGCTTTCAAGACTTATGACAGTTATGCATTCATGGCTAATTAGGGTAACCTTGCTAGCTGGTAAAGAGTTTACACACAACTGTGACACCGAAAACCACTCTGCATTGATTCAGTGTTGAAACATTGTGCAGCAAATAGAAGGGGATGGCTTTCAGCGTTGCCAAATGTAGGTCCATATACATACACACGACGTTAGCATTTCTGGCTTTACTAGGAGCTCCATATATATACGACATTAGTAGCCTAAGGGTTAAATATCATGGAATAAAGAAAATGAACAGAGTCGTAAGCACCTACAATGTAGGCTACTGGCAAAAAGAGTAAAATAACAAGACAAGAAGGTTTAATATTAGCAGTAAAGGCTAATATGTACCAGACACACAAAATCTATACAAAATGTAGTATGTATTTTACATTATGTGTACATCTTTCATGCAGTCCAAGAAACTTAATTTTAGAAAATACAAACAAAAGTTAACCATTTTCAGTTACAAGAATGATAAGGTTCCGCTTCTTATACTTACTTGGTAGGCTGTCAAAATTTTTTGTCCCTCAGGGCTAGGAAAATATTTTTCAACCTCTCTTCCTCGCTGAAGATAGTGGTGCATATGAACCACATTAGGAATTTCTGAAGTCAGCAAGGGTGTCAGGAACTCTTGAAGTTTAGCACAAGCTAAACTATAGCGGCAGTGAATGTCTTCAAATAATGCTGACAGCATTGTCAATTGGGCCTAAAACATTACACTACTGTCACACATAATACACTCACTTGCTGGGTATTACACCAAATTAATATGATGAAGGCTGTAAAGAGTTCAAAAACTGTAGTATGATATCTCTTCAAGCCATCAGAGTAAGACTGAATTTAATGTTTAGTGCTTTTATGATCAAAACACGCACACTACACGTGCAAACATTCATGGAAATTTCATAGTACAACAAACTAAGAGAGAAACTGTGACAAGGAGACTGGTTCTCAAAGAGGAAAGTGTACTCTGATGTGACACAGTTCCTGGCGGAGTTGCTCCTGATGTTTCCACAAATCACAGTGCCTTCGTTTCAGGGTTAGACAGTCAAGAATCTTGATCCTGAAAATGAAGGCACTACAATCCGATCTACTTGGGTCATGACAGTGTCACGTCCCAGGAGACTTGCCTGTTCAGCAGCAGTGCTGTGAAATTTTAAAATCTTGTGCACACGTGATCCCCTGTTACCTTCACTCCCTGATTAAAAGCAAAGATGTAAATGGCTGTGGATAAGGGTGTATTATGAAAGTCACTTCAAAAACTTGTCTATACAAGTTTCATAAATATTTACAAACAGAATAGAATTTCTCATATTGCACTTATGTATTAAAGAGACACGCTTATTTGAGGCATGATATCACATACTGCTACAGGTGCAACTACATTTACACAATTTTAACTCACACAAATGAAATATAATTTCCTGAATCATAATACACAGCAAGAATTTAGCAAGCAAACTTACAAAATTTTTTTTCTTTCACATTTTAAGCTCAAACTCACAAATATACTCAACAAAATAACATTGCAGTTCATATGAAGTTTCAACTGGTCACAGAATCCTGTAAAATCTTCACTGCTGCTGCCATTATCAACGAACACCATTGTTACTGTCAGAACCTGCACTTTATTCAAACACTACAGCATCTTCAGTACCATCAAGGGCATTACTGACGTCACGTTTCTTGAAAGATGTCACAACTGTCTCAGATGTCACAGTCCTCACCTCTTTTGCCAAGAAAGTGTCCCAGCAGCAATGCTGTTTGCAACCTCCCACCCTCCTTCTTCAAAAACAATCACTCTTATAGCCACCCAAATTCCACTGTTTCTGTTGTTTCCTACCCAGCTCTTCACCTCTGATTCTAGGTCAGGCCATTTCACAATACTGTCTTGTCGACCTAGATATTATTTTTTCTGATAGAAGTGGACCACATTATCTGTCAGCTGTCATAATGAAATACTTCACCATACTTAATTTGAAATCTACCATGTCAGAAATCTTTGTCCATTTACCACACATTCTTTGATGAGAAAAACTCATTTACAATAAACTTGCTGCACAATACTGGATCAGCAAAAAAAATACTTATGCTTTGTTTCTCTCCCTCCAAACAGAAATGATGTGATAACCAGTTATACCTGCGTAGCTAATGCAGGAATCTCACCATCAGTTGCTTTGACAGCCACAATGACAAACCTTCAAACTGCAAGAAACTAAAGAATCTTACAGAACTTCCCAAGAAACAAAAAGTGTCTTATAGTCTTGAAAATGTAGTAATGTACATAGAAATAAAAATACACACTGATGCAAACTTATATACGCACCAAATTAAAACTGCCCAGTTGAGTGGACTACTGCATCTCCTTCCAAGCTGCACCCCACCAATGAACTGCATTACCACTACAGCAATGCTGGTCATGTTCGCAGTTTCTCTGACATGATGATACGCAAACAGTACATTCATAACCAAGTCTACAGATCTTACTTGAATATTGCTGTCTGACAGGCCTTGGGCTTCACTGGTCTCCAAATAACATTCACCAGGCAGAATAACTACATGTCCATAAAAAGAACCAATTGGAATTTTACATCTCGTAGTACTCATTCCATATCTTCCAATAGTTGTGATCTAAAACAAAAATTTCATTTTTTATTAACAGATGACATGAAACAAGATGCACACTCCAAAAGTGCATCTGAAATACCCGAAGGATGAAGCATGTTCATTTTATCCAGTATGATGTTTTGCTGTCCAGCTGCACCTTATATTTGAGATTTTAAATACATGCAATTGAAACATGTGTAAAATTACTGCTAGCTGATATAAATGTTCATGTCATCAGCTTTAATTACAGCTGAGTGCCACGTAATGCCTGCAATAAACGGATAATTAAAAATTACTGATCCCACAGTCCGTACTTTCTCAGTTCTAGTCATTTCACAAAGCAGTGACATTTTACTGTGCAATTACATTTACAACTAGCAACAGACCTGTCAAATTATGGAACTGCTCACAATGTAACATCCACGCACTGATTCATGGTATCTTCAGATCTGATCCCCACAGTATATTCTTAAACCTAACCATGTATTCAGATACATACTATAGGCCCTGAAGGACATTACAAAATTAAAATGTCACTGAATATCCATGTCATGAATTTGAAAAGTTTCTAAGAGACACCTACATACATGTTACTGGCAAATCAGAAGCCTGCAATGCTGACTGAAGCACAGGCTCTCTTGACCTATGTGCTGCTTCATAATGACATTTGTCACCTGATAAAACTACTATCAACTAAACAAACGAGCACTCACAAACCAGGCATATTACATTATATTTACGATCTCTGTTGTAATTTTTGGTTACTATTAAGCTCTGGAATTTAAATAACAATACAAGATTCAATACAAGATTCTGAAGAACAACATTCAGCTGTAAAAAATGGATTCTCTAGTAAATTAAAATACAGGAATACAGTCTTCTGGCTTATAACACTGTGTACAGTAGACACCAGATTATTATTGCTTGTTGGCACGGAAGTATAGTGGCAAGCTGTGTATGAACCATCCAGCATTTCCAATCCACTATCAAACATCCACACTGATTGCAGATATGAATGTACTCCTAACACAGTAAATATTTCTGAAGGACATGTAATGCCACCTGCCTAGCAGCTATACAGTGTGAGGGAAAACAGCTAGCAAATTATCTGGTCACTACTACAGTCTGGTTGGTGGATACCAACATTTTGCTGCTTTCCATCCTTGCTGCAGAAGTTCCAGCATGGAGCTTACAACTTCAAGGTTCAAGTCTGACCCCATTACCACCAGCTCAGGTTACAGCTCTCACCTGCTTACATAGTATAATGGTCAATATTCTACACTGTTATCATAGACAGTTCACAAGTTTTTGAGGAACCTGCTGCCTCCTTCAGCAGGGCAAAACTTCTATGCTGAATATGGAGGCAGCAGAAATGCTGCTAACTGCCAGTGCCTCAAGATAGTGTCACAAACACAGAAGATGACAATTCATAAACCTAAAGTTACAATATACCTTCAGGTATCGGCACACTGGAGGTGGCTGCAAATCGCTCATAACCAAAGACTTTGTTCCAATGTCAGAAGCAACAACCAGTCTCTGGCCATCTGTTTCTTCACCATGACACCATATGTCAATGGACAGTGACACAAGGTCAGAACAGGCTGGTATCATGAGATCAGTCAGGAGAATTGGGTTGCCAAAGTCCAGGACAATGAATCTCCTTGCACCTGAATGCATCCTCTCAATGACAAGCATATGCTGAGAGGGCATCACCAACAGCCGCTGCCAGGGCAACAGCATAGATCCCACTTCATCACCCTAGGAAACATGAACCAAAGCACTTCACTTACACATTACAGTCACATGCAACAACAGCTGCTGCCATGGCAGGCAGATAATCAGGTGGGTTGACACATAGTATCACAAGATGCAGAGCATATACGAGGGGTGCTGATAAGTCCTTAGCCCAATCAAGAAGGAAACAAGCTACAGTGACTAAACTCGGGATTTATTCAACATACTCCCCACGAAGCTCAATACACTTCTTAGCCTGTTGCTCTAACTTTTGTAAGCCACTCAAAGAAAATTCAGAAGGTTGTTCATCCAACCAGGTCTCCACAGCAGCAATGACCTCTGTGTCAGACAAAAGATGGTGACCTTTCAATTGTTTTTTCAGTCCAGAGAACAGGTGGTAGTTCAACAGGGCCAGATCCAGAGAACAGGGTGGGTGATCAAGACAATGGAAGCCCAAGTAGGCCAGTTTCTTCTGGGTTGCAAGTGCCCAGTGAGCCAGAGATTGTTGTGCAAGAACAAAACCACCTTGGTGACCTTCACGCGGTGTTTTTCCTTCAAAATGTCCTTCAATTGCACCAGCAGCGATAAGTAATACTCCGCGTTGAAAATTTTGTCCTTTGGAACATAATCAATGAGGAGGATGCTGTCTTGATCCCAAAAAATCAAGGCGAGAACTTTTCCAGTGGATTTTTGCACTCGGAATTTTTTGGGGCAGGGTGAGCCACTATGCTGCCAATCCAATGATTGTTGCTTTGTCTCCAGGTCATAGTCATATACCCAGGTTTTGCCCATGGTCACCAATCAAGCCAGGAAAACATTTGGATCGCGCCAAAAAAATTCCAAAAGTTGCTCAGACGACTGGCACTGGACATTTTTGATCCGTGTTCAGGCATTTCAGGACACACTTCACAGGGGGTTTCTGCATGTCCAAATCTTCATGAATGATGGACCCAACCCGCTCATGTGAGATGCCCAGTTGTTCGGCTATTGATTTAGCCGAAATCTGGTGGTCTTCCAAGATTAGCTCATGAATTTGATCAATAATCTGTTTTGGGTCGTCCAGGACAAGGTAAATTACAGGTGGAAAAATCACCATGTTTAACCTGGGTCACCCAGTTTTTGACAGTGGCATACGATGGTACATGTTCCCTTAATGTTTCTGTCAGAATGGCATAAATTTCCTTCAGTGCCTTGGCTTGCAGGGGGGGGGGGAGGAAAAAAACTTGATGACAGCTTGCGTCTCCATGTTGTTGAAATAGCGCGCATCACCTGACATGCTTCCTTTCTGTCTCTGTAACAAGAAAAACTTGCAATTCAGCACATGAACAGACCCCTCTTTCCAATGACACTATCGATTCCATCCTATGACATCAGGAAGTAGGTCGGGCTAAGGACTTATCAGCACCCCTCATATATGTGCCATAACATCACGACAAAATGCATTACATATGCATCATAACATCACAACAAGATGGACAGCATATATATGTGCCATAACATCACAACAAGATGCACTATATATGCATCATAACATCACAAGATGGAGAGCATATACATGTGCCATAACATCACAACAGGATGCAGAAAATATATATGTGCCATAACATCACACTATGCAGAGCACATATATATGTGCCATAATAAAATGCACCACATATGCATTATAACATCACAACAAGATGGACAGCATATATATGTGCCATAACATCACAAAAAGATGCAGAGCATATATAAGTGACATAACATCAAAACAAAATGCACTACATATGCATTATAACATCACAACAAGATGCAGAGAGTATAGAGGGTGTGCCGGGGGGAATGTGCCAGACTTTGGGAGAATGTTCCTTAAGTTAAAGTATACCGATATAACCCAAAACACCTATACCCGAAGTTGAACGGTTACGGAGATAATGGTGATAGAAAAGTGTGGTCTTCTTGCAGTTCCACATACTGTACCTGTGTCGCGCGATGTGTCACCCATACACTGCGCATGTCTGTCCTTTAGCCTACAGCCGGGTCAAGTGCATTCACGCTGCGAGTATCAAAAGTTGTCACTGTTACAGTTAATTGTGAGGAGCTGTAAAGTGTTTGGAACTCTAAGGACAACTATGACATTAGTGGGAGTGTTTATGTAGATGAATTGAATGGCTTTATGTCACTCAGATGTTAATTAGATGTTAAGTACAGATATTAACATTACAGAAACCACAAATTGCTGCCAGTTTTAATATGT
>Ga0136643_10019698_pt1 | contig 10200 bp, 5 predicted proteins | sample TergutLab28metaG_FD_96883 | JGI IMG/M metagenome (GOLD analysis project Ga0136643, IMG submission 96883) | Labiotermes labralis P1 segment gut microbial communities from Petit-Saut dam, French Guiana - Lab288 P1 (version 3) (version 3) | ecosystem: Host-associated > Arthropoda: Insects >... | reverse complement strand
TGGTTACACACTCAATACCTACATTACAGAAAACGCACTAGCATGATGGTTATAAACTCAGTACCTACATTACAGAAAACACAGTAGCATTATGCTTACAAACTCAGCACCTGCATTAAAGAAAACACAAGATAAAATCCAAATTGCAAATTTTATTTCGGAAAATACTCTCTCTTCACTGATTAAAATGTTAAAAATACGTAGATACACTGTGTGGGCAAAATCCGTAGTTTTTTATGTTCAAGAGGATGACACAAACTGCCAAAATTGTGCTTTAAAGCCATATATCCTGACAGAAATTATACTAACTAGATCCCCTAAGCGAAATTCCCATTTTTTTAAATAAATTTTTACCTTCTCCCAAAAACTTAGGGGTGATTACATTCCGTACCAGTTCAAAAGTGTAAGCGCATTTGATCTAAACGCAATCAACGAATCACAGTTGGGCCTAACCTCTACTCGTAGACAAGTATAACGTGACTTAAAAATTAAAACAGCCTTAATTCAAGTTTCCTATATTGATATGAAATCAGAGGGGCAGTGAAATGAAGTCATTGACCATAAAGCGATCGTTTATAGCAGAAGGAGTTTGGTATAGTTGGGGACCCCCATGGGTTCCGAGGCACACAATTTGCTCGGCAGGCAATATCAGCACAAGTTTGTGCGCAGTTATAATGAGCTTTATACTGATCTTACTGAGGGTCCCGGATTTTATTACAGTTCTGCGAAAATTACCAGTCTTATAAAATCAGTTTATGTGACTTTAACATGAGTGTTACGTAGTTCTGTAACTGAAAGCATTAAAAACGAAAACACAGCGTGGTTTAAAAAATTGAACAAATTATTGTGCAACTGTAGTCGATTTAGTATACCATAGCTTATATCCTGGAACATATACACTATGGAGTACATACAAAATTTACAGTATTTGTGGAAACAATTTCAACAGAATTAAATTGTACATACTGTACTCGTTAATTGAAAATTTTTAACAAAGGTGTTAGAATGACTAAAAAAATATGATTCCATATTATAAAGATTTATAGCTCTCTATCTCCACTAATATTATTATTTTTGTCTTATTTTACGTTTCAGAAATCTCCTTGCTTTAGTGCAGATACTGTAGGTCAACAGGTTATATTCATCGGACATGCCATCTACGATTCCCATTACGGTTCAGTTCATAATTGTTGACTTAAAAATCATGTTTCACACCACGCTCGTAGTTACGATCACGGTCAATCTGTCTATCAAATTTCCAGTTTTTCGCTAGTTAAAACCAAGAGCTTGTTGAAGTCAGGCTATGCTTGCTATCATTCGGTGCAGAACCTTTGTCGTTCAGTTTGTTTTCCAAAAATTTAAATATTATGGTTTACAGAATTATAATTTTGCCTGTTGTTTTGTATAAGCGCGAAACTTGGTAGCTGATACTAAGCAAGGAACGTAGGATGTGGGTGTTTGAGAATAGGGTGCTAAGGAGAATATTTAGGCCTAAGTGGGACAAAACAGGGGAGCGGAGGAAACTATATATGAAGAAGTTTCATGATCTGTACTCTTCACCCAATATTTTTCGGGTGATTAAATCGAGAAGAATGAGATAGGTTGGGCATGTATTACGTATAGAGGAGAGGAGAGTTACATAGAGAATTTTAGTGGGGAAACCCGAGGGAAAGAGAGAAATTTATACGGAGAAAAGGAAAATACAGACGGCACGATTACAAAACCAATAAACATATTTTATCAGACATTAAAATTAACTCATTTGTAAAGAAAAATTTCAAATTACATAAATAAATCTGCACATTTTCGGAAAATGAACAGAGACAGACTGTCGCACTTAATTATGAAATATCAATCGTGTGGGAAAGGAAGCAAAGGACGACCCCTCAAAAGAATTCTCGACAGTCAATGGGACCGGAACAGGTCACGAGGTCTGACACCCTGCAAGTTATATGATAATTATGATGACGATGATGATGATGATTATGATAATTATGGTGACTACGGTACTTTCGTACATTTAATTTACCCCATTCATTGTCATTTATTTCAAAACAGAGCACGTTATATAGGCTACATCGATACGCGTAATATCCCATTGGCTAGCTGTAATTCAATCAGCATGTGATTTGCAAATCGTATTGAATGACTAACACGAAAGATCTGACAAACAACACTGACGATTCCACGCGTTTTTTGTCGAAAAAATTGGACGTAAAATATTTTATACTCTCAATATTTGCAAGCGGTATTCCATATTTTGTAAATCTGCAGGTTCCTGTCGCGTGGTCATTATGCCCATTTGAACTGCATTCAGACGCATATTATTGCAAGAGAGTAAATTTGTAGCTTAACTGCAATTCGGCATGGAACTTGGATTTAGTATTCGGAGCTTGGAAACTCCCTGTAGTGTGTATTAATTAATTTGTACTCGCGCAACCGTGAATTCATACATATGCATGCACACATACACACATACAAATACACACACACACACGTGTGTGTGTGTGTGTACTGCGAATATGTAGGTAAAATATGGGTAAATTTTAATGTCTTTCAGTTAATGTAGACAAATTTCAGTAAAGTGTGAAGTGACCGGGTACTAGAAATACAGAGATGTTACTACACTCTTGACAAGCAATCTTGGCATATATCTAAGGGTTACGTGTGTGCGAATAATTATACTATTAACTTGCCCACGTCATCACCCCTTCTAAGGATATGGCATAGTAAAAGTTATTTTTGTTTCACAAAAAATTAAATTTATCCTAGCCACGTACTAATGTCTCGTGCCAGCTGAAACCTCTACTCGGTTTACTCGTGGTTGTGCCGACAGAAAAACTCAACATCCCTCCAAATATCCCCAGCATCTACTAGGTATATTGAGAACGTGCCAGGAATCACTGATGTCTCCAAACATCCAGCAAGTCGTATACGGAAATATTAGGACAAAATGAAAAACTTGCCTGCACCGTAAAGAAAAGTTTTATAAATATACATTTCTGTGGGAGGAATATGATTAACTCCATTACAAGATAAAAGAAAAGCATAATTAAATTCGTTTGTAAATATGTCCCTCAAATTTTATATTATGCTACCTGCATAATTAACCCATTTTATTCCCAAGCATTGATCATTCAGCTCTAGTACAGACCTCCAAAGAAAATAAGGATCATAACAGCACTATGTCAAAAATCTCTTGACATTTGTATTTGTGGTTTTGACATTTCTCTTTCTTAAAACTTCCAAGCTTACACACAGCACGTAACGAGCGCGTAGTGCATGACACTCAACTGGATTTATCTGGCACAGGACATTCTTATGCGAAATGAATCTCCGTGTCCCTTGAAAGGCCGGAAATTTCGAGAATAACAAGAAAGAATCTAGAGCAGGTTTTAGGTTCTTGTGACCGTACATCGTGAACATAAGGTGAAGAGAGAGAACCAAAAAGATGCAACTAATGCGATGTTTATTATGAAACTTTCTATCTCAACATGTTTCGGTCATCATTATGCCCATCATCAGGAGAATAAGACCGTGTCCTACTGCATGTGTCGTGTGCACACAGCTCACGACGCAGCTCCACAAGACCACAGCCAACCACAGTCTACACACCCAGGCAGTAGGACACGGTCTTATTCTCCTGATGATGGGCATAATGATGCCAGAAACATGTTGAGATAGAAAGTTTGATAATAAACATCGAATTAGTTGCATCTTGTTGGTTATCTCTCTTCAGCCTTAAATCTACAGCAGGATTTAATATCTATTCCCCCCAACCTTCCTGTGCTACATATTGTAATCATTTTGGCCTCTCATTTAATCACCTTCATTGTTTCGTACCATTACATTAAAATTCTTAAATCTTTATATCTTTATACAGTACACCGTGTACTCCTCAGCATTTTTTGGTTATCAGTTTGGATCGTGTTTTTTTCGAAAAGTGTTGCTCCCTTCTTTAAACTTCTTGTTCCATTCGGTATTTTAATGACACTTTTTAAGGTAAATTTAACGTAACCTGCATGGCCACTTTTCATGCTCACACGAACGTAGACTCCTTGTAATTAAATTTTTGCGGCTGAATGATTAAAAATTTTCGACCAAAATGACTGTCCTAACGAGACATATAAGTGATGATTCTAGTTCTGTCTACACTTTGTACCGATCATTAGGAGAAGCAAAGAAAATTGAGGGGAACAGCCCAGAGGGTATGAATTGATTTTGAGTGTACTAACCACAAAAAAAGAGCTCTATCGGTTGCAGATAGGTTAGAATGTACAGGGACAGGGGTGGATGATAATGAAGGGTGGGAGATCGGAGAAAAATTAATGGTTAGAAAGGGGTGAGAATCCTCTTGTCACTGCGCGGCTGTATGAGTTCAGTTCTGCATGAATGTACCCCTGCCTTGCGGAAGGAGGGCTAGCAAACTGGTCCTCACAGCATCTCTTCTGCTTCCCACTGCATAATACACCGAAATGCCTTCGGTGGAGGCACTGAGGCTTAATCACGACCGTCTCTGACTACAAATCGTGCGTGCTGGCAACTCGAGCAGATCGCTGATTCTGAACAGGTCCCCTAAGCAATACCGTCTGGATTTTGTATTTAGGGACACGCATTTACTTTCAGCCTTGGTAGGAGATCAAATTTACCTCAGTTTTTCAGACAAGAAAATATATCTCTCAAGAAATACTAATATGTCGTAACCTACACAATTCGTCAAAACGAGGTTCCTCATTACTGGAAAGCTGGAATAAAATCACACCTTCTTCCAAAACGCTGGATCCAGAAAAAAAATTTCTCCTTATATTTTCGTAAAACCACAACTTTTTTAAAATTTATTGCAAAGTAAATATGTACAGCGTATTCGATGACAAATAACAAAATTGTTCCAATTAGCAAAGTGAATAAATATTTACATAACGACAAAAGTGACATGAAAGTGAATATAAATAATAGCAGTGAAAAAGTCTAAAGAAAAACACTGTGCCTATCGGTGAGCTAAAACCATAACATGCTTAGTGTTAGTTGGTCTGTTAATGGTCTGTCAAGTTTCCTCTCTCTCTCTCCAGCAAAATTGTGTATTTGTGGGTTACGTTAAACTGCATGTTTTGTGTGCGATAAAATTAAGTGTATTGACCCCTTGTCATTAACATATTTAGTGCTGACCCACAAATGTATATTGATACTATTGCACATGTTGGTATAAAAATAGCATCTAAAACCCCTTAAAAACCTGTCACTTTCCAAGATGCATACAAATATCTTTATCCATCCAAAATACACCTTAGAATGCAAGCCTAAAGACTAAACTCATGCAAAGCTGTAGTTGTTTCTTTTGTTGTTATTGTTGTAGTTGTTGTTGTTATTATTGTTTAAGGGTGTCAATCTTCCAGTCTTGTCTGAACGAAAGAACACAATTCCCGACACACAGCGTTCTGAAGCATGGCAATGAAGAGAACGTGTTTATGTTAGGAAAAGGAAATAGAAAGAAACAAGAGACAAGCTCGTCTTGAAGATATTTACCATAGATGGAAAACCTGAAGCGAAGACCAGCTTGGAAACCTAGGCATAAATGGAAGGGAATTACCGGTTTGAATCCCAGTGGTGATTACGTTGTACGTACCAACCACTGTTGCACTAAATACTCTACACTTTTCCACATATTGTATTTATGAAAGCAGTACATAAATAGTAAATAAATAAAGACTATTTCCGCCGCATAGGATTAACCGCTTGGTGCTGAAAACAGACTTGGGCTGCGTACTGCGTGCAGCAGGCACTAAATATTTGTGAAAAGTTTATAAAATTTCGGCCTTCCATTTCATGGTGATCTAGAATGGCGGATTCCTTTAACCCATTTGAGGATCGTGTAATGGATCATTTACTTATGAACATGTCCTCCGATAAGGCAGCGGGAGACGGACTGGTGTAATATAAGTATCATTGCCTTCGTGCAAAAGCAGGGTCACATGAGAGCTAAATATTCAAAGGTTCTGGAATGTCCGTCGTGTCTACAGTTAAAGATTACCAGTCTACATGGTGTAAGAACACAGCAACACCGCTAGCAGGCCCTCAGGCACTACATCCAACCATCACACACAACTCCTACACTTTAACCATGCCTTCACACTTCCCTAGTTCAGACACACGCACACACACACACACACACACACACACACAATCTTTCATCACCTGGTTCTCCGATTGAAGTAGGCAATCACATATACCCTGATCTTTACATTATTTCTTATGCGTATCAATTCTCATAATTCTCGTTAAGTAACTTCCGATATCTGGATAATATAGCACGCGTGGCTCAGAAGAACAAAACATAAATGATTTTGCTTGAGAAAAAGGAAGGAAAAAGCACAATGGGAAAACCTAATATATATTGGAGGATATTATTAAAATAGATGATAAAGAAACTACATGGGACGGCGTGGACTGGATTGTTCTCCTTCAGGGTAGGGACAAGTGGTGGGGTCTGGTAAACACGGCAATGAGCACAGAATGCGGTGCATTTCTTTAATAGCTGAGAAACAGATAGTTTCTCTATGAATTCCTTACAATAGGACCGGATTACAACGACATCGGCTTGTGCGACATCTCGGTTGTAGCGTCAGATATTCTGTAGTAACAATTAATTTCTCACTGGTAACCGTAACATCATGCTACTCGGTTAGAACAACATTCCTTTATAAGGACACACAATATTTAATTCCTTTCATGTCGTTAAAACCGACTTCGACTACATTTATTATATCAGAAGAAGAGACATAAAGTAAAGGTAAAGGTAAATCAATCCCGTTACAGGCCTGGACAGGCCCAGAGGGTTTCAGGAAGTTAAGGTTCTCAGATTTCTTGACAACGGCACAGGATGGTGGTAGGTTGTCAGCCTTATGCACCGGCCGCCTTTACGACCAGGAAATACTCCTGGTACTCATTTCTGTTAGAGGCTGAGTCGACCCCAGGGCCATAGTGCGATCGGAAGGATTTTAGAGACATAAAGTAGTGTAAGTAAATTTCCAATAAGAGACACAAATTTCTTGGGGTGGATTACCTGCGCGCTTGAGAGGTAACGTCAAATAGACAACCGTGCCAACAAACTCGATCAGCATCCTCGACCTTACCTGTCAGGGACCGTTAACTTTAAGCAATCCTTATTCTCTGACCAGATCAATAGTCACGTGCAACAAGTCTCGTTGCCTTTTTTCGCCTTTTCATCTACTGCCTTGTATATATGACGTCAGGTCCACGTGGAGGAAGCAACGTACCTTGACACAATTTTCTGATTCACGAAAATCACCGTACGACATTCTCACTCGGCAAGCCATTAAATTCATTGTGTCTGACAGCAGAATGAATAAAGTTCATGCTGACGCTGACAAGCAACATGCTGCCTCCATTATTACGGTGGCCAATTACGTCAAAGCAGAAGCTTCAAGCCACAATCTTGCACGAGGCTGAAGACTCGAAAGCTACCGTCTGATCAATAACCTCCATTAAAGCTAAAAATAATCTGTATTTCAGGTTGGACATACCAATTTTCACAAGCTGAAATTACAAATTCAAATAAATTCACGCCAGTTCTAAGAAATTTATGTCTTACTGCCTACGTTCCTCATATTATCCATTATCATTTTTAACGTTTTACATTCTTCAAGTTCTGTGCATCCTACATTATACGTTCATATTTACCTTGTGAAAGCTGAGACCTCAAACATGGAATAAAGTTGTAAGATATGCCTTTTGTATTATTGTAATTAATCCAGAAAATGGCTAATTCCTTTTAATCGAAACATCCAACCTTGATTTTTATAGAATAAAAATATTTTCCTGACTGATCGCAAAAGCTCATTTGTATTTACTTGCCCAGCAGCTGCATGCTTTATGTTCGTCGTAAGTTCTTCAACACAGAACCTTCAAATAAATTACGTCGCCTCAAAGCAGCCTTGTTTACCGAACTCCAGATTATTGACGTCACATGCAATTGAGTATCGCCCTAGAACAATACTGACTCTCCACTTCAAAATACATGCTTCTACAAAGTAACTTTACCACAAAAGTGGGCTGTACTTAGATGGATTTCATGCTGACGTTTAGATAAACTGACATGGGGTTAGGCTGCGTGAACAACCAGCGCCCCAATCTCCGCCTGTTGACACGACACATGAAATAGCCAGCTACCTGCATGCTACGACAGCGGTCAGGCGCAAGGAATTAATTGTAATGTTTAAGAATGACGGCTTAGCTTGATCCGTGGTAAAAGTATGAGAGTAAATTAAAAATTCAATATGAAATAATTTGGCAAAGTCAGAAGTAAATAAAATGTAAAGTTTTCCCTATAAACCCGATGAAGACACAGAGGGGAAGCGGAGGTATAGAGTCCATAGTTCTTAACCCTGGCACTAGATTGAGGTGAGTGGTTAAATTCACGCCCCGGCCGCTTACCCATTGGAAAGAATGCCGGAACCCATTAAACAGGAGGCTGGGTGGGCGGAACAGCCGGTATGGATAGTTTGTTCACACCAGATGGTGACATTTGGTTACAGAAGCTCAACGCTTCTTCGCCGTTTACACAACGCAATGAAGCTCCGAATTTTCATGGTCACGTGATACGAAAACTAGTTAAATTTACGAAAGAATTGCGGTTAATTGTAGCAATTACTGTAGAACTGCAGGAAAGTGTAAAAAGTGTAATTAACAATTATTCTATCAAAAGACAGTGGCGACCACAGGCTGGAGTCGAATAAAGAGAGACCAACTTGATGTCACTTGCTTTATTATTTCATTATTTACTGCTCAACATGTTTCGGGTGTTAATACATCCGAAACAGGTTGAGCAGTAAATAATGAAATAATAAAGCAAGTGACATCAAGTTGGTCTTTCTTTATTCAACTATCAAGATGATGCACGGTCCAATAAACATAAGATAGGTTGGGGGGTGCTTTAACATGAAATGACAAGGCAATATGTGAGAAACGTTACCGGCAGCATTCTTTTTCAGTATCAAAATTAAAGATGCCTTCCATTACTAAGATTGAGTGAACACATTGACGGTAAATGATAGGTATGAAGCTTTGATGGGAGGGGAAAAACCAATGTCCTCGAATGCCAGCTGGTTTTAGTGCCAATTTGTTCACCATAAATCCCCCTGTACATTCGTCTGGAATCTAAAATGTCTCTCTGTGGGAAGAGAGAGAGAGAGAGAGAAAGAGAGACAGTGAGGAAGGGGGGGGGGGGCGACTGAGCCACAGCACAGCAAGGCTCTTTTAAGGTTCGAGATTATTTCCCTGCATATTATTAAGTCTCCGATCACTGTGATGGCAATAGGCTTGCCGTGTGTTTTGATACACGAAAGTGAGAGTAGCTACATATGTTCCTGGCAAATCACTGTAGTGCATTTATCATCTAATGCTGCATGAGAGAATTATAAATGTAAGATCAATATTTCGTAATTTTTACCATATTATTATTATTATTATTATTATCAGGGACTTAATCACATTTCTTCGCATCTATGTGATGGGAAACCCATTCCAGATTTTCGGTGGGACAAGGCTCCGTCAGGGTAAGGAAATTTATCTTATCCTCTAAGGTCAAGCAGAGTGTCCTACGAATTTTCGTACTGTATGACATGTTTCTAATGGTTCTGATTTTTAGCCCCACTCTTAAGATTTTTTTTAAAACTTACATTCTATAGACATTTTAGCAAATTTTTATTGACCGCTCCTTCAGCTGGTATGACTAGGGGATATACAGATATGTTGTTAAACTTCCAGATATTTTTTATTTACACGGTCAAGTTATCATATTTCGTAATTTCCTGTGCCTCAGTTTGAGAAGGTTATGGGTCAAGGGAACAGCTATATCTACAACAAGTGCTGTGGTATTTTCTCTGTCTAGGAGCACTATACTAGGTCTATTGAAATCTAGGGTTTTACTGTTATTAATATTATTATTATTATTATTATCATCAGTAGCAGTAGTAGTATCTTTGTTATCACCTTTATGCAGCGTATTTACAATTATACGCCTGAAACAAACCATGTTTCTACGGTATATAGTGTGGCAGCTGTTCTGTATTTACAATTTGTGCTACATGTAATATCATTTGGCCGTGATATATGTTTTGTGCTTTTACATTAGCACTTTCCGCAGTATGTGTGCAGTGCCCAATACGGCTGCTTTTTGCAGTT
>Ga0136643_10019696_pt1 | contig 10200 bp, 7 predicted proteins | sample TergutLab28metaG_FD_96883 | JGI IMG/M metagenome (GOLD analysis project Ga0136643, IMG submission 96883) | Labiotermes labralis P1 segment gut microbial communities from Petit-Saut dam, French Guiana - Lab288 P1 (version 3) (version 3) | ecosystem: Host-associated > Arthropoda: Insects >... | reverse complement strand
GCCGATATCTCCGTAACCATTGAACTTTGGATATAGGTGTTTTGGGTTATATCGGTATAGTTTGACCTAAGGAACACTCTCCCGAAGTTAGGTCCTTTCCTCCTGGGACACCCTGTATATACTTCAGAAGTAAACAAAATCAATACATTTTGTTGTAACAGTACACACACACACACACACACACACACATATATACATATATAGGGGTCACAGTTTAAGACCTGTTCCTTCCCACGTCTATTTCAGGTGGTGTTTTATTTGAACAGGCTGAGTCTGGAGTCATACGTAGGTGGGAGATAAGTTAGACTGTATGTCTGGCTCTGTACAAATGCTTTCTTGTCATCGGGTTCATGATACACTGCATCCATACCTATTGGAATTGCAGAGAATGTCACATATTAGGCAGTCATATAATGGAACTGGAGATGTAGACATAAAATAAATACACATTCACAAATCTTACTAAAGCTTACAAAGTTCAAGTATACTTTCATATGTGATTTGTATATTAAGAGTTTTTGAGTTAATTAAGGTGTACATGCTTGAAATATATACTACTTATGGGCTTGAATAAGACACCAATATCCGTAACTCAATTTTTGTTTGAAGTATCGTTTGTCATGCATTGTGCCAACATGCTTTTCCTAAGCCCACATTTAACACATCGTAAGATGTTTTAACGATTAAAAGAACTATAGCACACTAGATGCAAGAATTACAGTGTAGATAATTAGGCTTGTCAGGTCACATACAATGGCACATACACGCCATTCACCGCAGTAAATGGTTGGTTATTATTTGAATTCTCTGGTATGAAACTCATTCTGCAGTTATATTCTGCACTTCATAGTTTATTGTATACGCATTTTAGCCTCCATTCCTTCTATGCCTAAGTAATAGGGGAGTTACTGCATTTCTTATAACCAGTGAACTTGCAGGCAAAATAAAATTAATAAACAAGCATTTCCAAGCAGAACTCCTAAAGTCTGCTTTCCTATTCTGTCGATGTCTGTCAACACTGATGCATGAATTAATAGTGTTATTTAGTCAAGACTTTGTGTCTTCCCTTGTTCCCCATTGAATTATGTGAAGTAATTACTAACCTTCACAAAACAGCATACAATTATTATAATGGGGTTTTTACAGTTTTAAAAATAAGAGGAATATAATTTATGGTTCACAGTAAACAAGACAGGAAAGTTACACCAACCCTGGTTTTAAATAAAACAACTGTATGCCAAATTGGAAGCAAGAAATGAGGAACAAAGGTGCATGTGTTGATGTGAGATTACTGAGCTAACCTGCTCACAGTTTTGGCCAATTGTATGAGCTTGGCAATGCGGATTTGTAATGATAATCATAGAGCTGAGCTTGGATGAAAGCTTCTTTATCCTCTGGTTCAGGATCTGTTGAGGCCATTCCTGGAAAATATGCCTAATATGTAAGAACATCTTAAAAAATGCTGTAGTATGCTTGTTCATTTGTGCATGAAAATTCTCCCCAGTAACACCCCATTTAATACCACCATTCTCTCTCATGTGGAACAGCTTCATTCATATTAATTATACCAATGAAGGAGGGTCACTGGTACATTGTCATTCACAATGTGTCCCAATTATGCTCAGTAAGAATGGACCCCTTTTTATTTACTTATTTGTTTCCTGCTTTTGAATATCAGATCTGTCTTAATCTGGTAACCAGTTTAATTAAGCAGTCAGAGTATTTTGTTATGATAACTGCTGCAAATATACCCCAGCACTAGGTCTTTAAGGTAGCTAGACATGATTACTGAATTCATCAAGGCACTATTTCATACTTCAAATGTGATTCATTCAGGTAACATTGTTCATGTTGACACAGTAATCTCATGCTAAATGTTTGATCTGTAATGCTAAGGGACGTCATTCAAATTGGCAAGATCCCAGATACTAGGTTAGTGTATTCATCTTTCCCACTTTGCAGACAGCACACCCAGTACAGTCAACCAGTAGAAAAAGATGCAAGTTTCCAGTCCTTCATTGGCAGTGTAAGCCATGTTGAACATTTAACCGGAATCTTAACCCATTCATGTCCTCTTTGAAACTCGGTCCCAAGTTTCAGAAATATTCTGGCCAAATGTAAGCAATCTCACAATTTTAGAACTAAAGGAAGGTAGATCTAAATACAATCTGATAGTTTCTCAACTTGGGCCAGTGTAATTCAGGTGACAAAAATTGAATACGAAAGACTAAGAAGATGAAGAAAAGTAAAGTAGGGGTGGTGGTTAGAAGAAAAGTAAAGTAGGGGGGTGGTGGTAGGTCAGACATAGCCTAGTGTTCACAGAATACATGAGATCAATGTTTGACAAAAATGAATGGGGGAAGGGGGATTGGCATTAAAGTAAAGTGTTCTATTTCTCGTTGCAGGCAGTATTCTGTTTCACCACGCAGCCTTTGCATATGCAAGGCAGCTCCTTAAAAAATTTTAATTTTTAACTTCCAGAACAGAGTATGAAATGTACTTACCAGTTCTGTATGACTTCTTAATTTTGTTTATTAGATTATATGCAGTGTTCCATTACATGTGTATATACTACTTTGGGACCTCATATGTATTTGTTTTTGTGTGTGCTGCTGACACCTTAATTTCGTATTATTTGAACACTCCATCAGGTCAGTGTGTTTAAGGGTGAAATAGGAGTGGGACCACTTAAAAAAAACCAAAAAGCTCATGAATATATTGGCAGAAGGCTAGTTTGAGATATTTACTCTGCACTTCAGGTTTTTTTTAACACACCAAATTGATGTAATGAGTCCATCCCACTGCCAATGAAGTTAAGAACTTAATAAAATTATATTTATGGAGTGGTGTTGCATGAGAGCCTGCAGCAATATCCACACAGGAAGTTTCATGCAACGCACCTTGCTTATATGCATATTCAGCAACTCTTGCAGCAATTTTAAGGGAGCATTTCTGGATGATGTTGAGTGGTGGATAGATGCTTCCTTTCTCCAAATCTGCTTCAGATACCAGGTCAGCCAAGGCCTACAATATGAAGACAGTATTATTTACACTGCATTCATCTTAAAATGTCCTATTCTTATGAGATCCAAACAGATAATAGAAAACCCTGACTTATCCCAGTGGTTGTGAGATTTACAGCACACATAATCTGAGGCTAGTGAAATACTGGAATTGCACATTCATGCACATTTTTCATGTTTTCTGTGTTCTCTTTAAATTGAGGTCTTATGAAGGTTCAGTCCTCCAACCTGAGGAGTCCTAATGGATCAGAAAAAAGCCTGGATCTTAATGGGCTCCACTAAATACGAACTCTTTCCTTCCTTACACCTGGTGATGGAAACAGATCCAATTTCTGAAATATTGTGTTTGAAAAGAACATAAGGTGGTGGACAGTGTCCAAAATAATAGCCATACATCTGGTAACACAACTCTGTAAAATCATACATTCAGAAATACAATTGTCTTGTAAATTATAGCATGCGATTTGGAATTAATAGCATAATTTAGGTAAAACCGTTACTCACAACTGGTGCAGTTTGAAAATATGTTCACTGCATCTTAAGTGCCAAAATGAATACCTCTTATTGTTTAAGATCACCTACCTGGGCTGCAACTAGAAAAATCTGATCACTGATGTGACGGATGGCAGTACAGATTACACCTAATGCAACACCAGGGAAGATATAAGAGTTGTTTCCCTGTCCTGGGTAGAAGGTTTGGCCTTTGTATGTAACAGGAAGGAATGGAGACCCACTTGCAAATACACACCGGCCCTGCACAAAATAAAGTTACTGTATGTAAATGTATGTGTAGGAAAATGTGTGCACACAGATGTCACCCAATGACAGCCATGAGAACGACGACGAGACAACAACAATTAGTATGCAAGAATATATATGAAATTCTATGCCTTTCACATGTGGTAATCCTGTTTTAAACTGTTATATCCACCGTTAAGGTCATGTCACATCTACAGTGTTCTACTAACATGAATCTTTACTTGATAAGACCTGAGATACCACAATATATAACACTGATTCTTATGTAATTAAATTTCAGGCTATTTCCCATATTGTTGTACATTCTCCACCAAAAAATGAAAGTGAATTTTTTAGCTTTTGCAAATGTTTTTCCAGTATCTGAAGTAAATGTATTTTTCATATCTGATAGAAATAGTCCCAGGTTTATGTTGTGTAGAGAGAAAAATGAAATACATGAATAATTCAGAAAAGCAGGTAAAAAGTTATATAAATGATACATAATGGATTCCAACTAAGTCTGTAAAGTAGTGCTTTAGTTATTAACTGCAAAAGCTGATGCTGATATTACAAAACACAGTAGTACTTTATGTAGTCCCTTATATGTTCTCACTCTCTCTTACATCTGCTATATCAATGGTTTTACTGCTGGTCACAGAGGACTGCACCTCTGAACTTGTCAGTCATGAGGATGTGTCTGTCCCACTAAGAGGATAAGTTTTTCTGAAGCTGTGGAGTAAATCTGCTTGTTGCACTTAGTGACAATACAACGAAGGGCAGATATATTTCACGTATTACACCAAAAAGGTTATAGGGATTCCTAATGTAAAATGTGATCAGTGTATATTCACAGCAAGTATACCAATGTGTAGATGAGGAATACCGTGTGGCACAAGTCATACAAGATTTATGCACACCTCAAATTCCTGGAACAGAAAACAGTTTCTCAATATTTATTTAATGAAATAGTATCACATCACATAATGCTGCCATAGTTGAATAGAATTGCCAGGGTGTGGTAAATAGACTTATCAGTACAAATTATGAGCTACTGTCTTCAGCCCTGTGTTCATAATGCAAACAGTTAGTCTCGTTATGCATGAGTCTTAATTTAGCAGGAATAATAAAAAGATGGTAGGCATAACTTACATCTGTATTTGTATAGGCTGATTCTGCTGTGCATTCGGCCTTTATGGTTGGATTGCTTAGGGCAAATACAATGGGGCGCTTGTTGAAGGATGCCATATCACGTAAGATCTCAGGGGTGAACACTCCTCCCACAGCAGCAGCACCTGTTAATGGATTACTTGCAACCAACTGCACGAATGAGAGAGATAAACTCTTGTTCCAGCTGATGATGCATTTTTGGAGCTTAATGTTTCATATAGTTTTATGTTCATTATATTGCTGTAGCATTTGTCTGTGTACACAAACATCTAGTGTAGCATTTGATCCACTTCCTACATATACTATACAGAACATAATACAGAGAGAAGATCTGTAATGGATTGAATGCTACTCTAGATGTTTGTACATGCAGACATATGCTGCAACAATATTATGAACATGGAATTTATAACCACCCCCTGTGATTTCATTTTTAATATTTCTACCATCAACTGGAAAAATCAATGTATGTATGTAACACTTTTATAATGTTTTTATACATGAACCACCCTTAACCTAGAGTTTTGCTGTTGAAAGCTGTAATATACCAGCAAGTTTTAAATTTGAGGTATGAACTCCTGAAGGTGGCACAGATGTGCCAAAACATGTAGTAGCAGTGAAAGGACATGCTTTTGAATGTGTTCATAACTTGTGCATTAAGCTGGTTTTATAAAAGAGTATTAAACAAAATGCATGGAATAATTTCAAAACTGATACATTCACAGTCATCTGTTTTTACTGTTGTTGCTGTAGACTTCCTTCAAACAAAACTTACTGTTTTAGAACTTCGTATATTGGTGGAGAAAGGCAGTATTTAATATTACTCGTAATTTGCTAATTATTAAACAGCGTATGTTACACTCAGTTGTATGCAGAGGGAAAGAAAGTGAGAAAAAGAAACATCATCTGCACTCTGTATTTTCACCATGTTTGTCATATGACTGGGGTAGCTCACTGAGGTGCCAGGTGGTACAGTGGTTTTATATAATGAAATGGGAATGTGAGGTTCGATTTCCCATGTCAGTGACTATGAAAATCACTGTCTTTTGGAATGTGATACCATGTAGTCTGGTAGATGTGTAGATATATTACTGTAATAATGAGGGAGCAAGTTCCTCTGAAATGTCACTACACATATATCAGAGTATATGACATCACATCCCAAAGGAAAAAAATGGTGGATGAATTGGGAAGATGATGAAGGGTATACTTGTGGCCTATTTTGAGAGATTTTTTCATCAGTTACTTGAAGGAACTGAGGAAATCTATGAAACCCTCATTGGGAGTAGCCAGTCTCTGGGCCTTCAGATTGGCATCTGGGGCCTTGAAATACATAGCAGGAATGGTAACCACTATGCTGCGACGTTCAGTACATCACTTCCTTCCAAGTCAAATACAATAGCAGGATAGTACTTCTGCAAAAGTTTCAATGTTTTGTGGTAAGTTGTGAGCTTGGTGATAAGCCATGTCGGTATTCAGTATAAAACAACAACATTTTGGAGATGGACTCTGTCACCATCATCATGGTTGGTTTAGGGTGACACAAATGTTCCTAAAATGCTGGTTTTCTGCTCAACACTGACAGAGCTGATCACCTAGGGCAGATGATTCTTGCAAGCTTACCACTTTTGTCTGATGATCTCACACACAGGAATAGCATCTATTAAAAAAAAATACTAATAATTACAGTGACTAGCTTGATGATATATTTAATAGCTCACCAATAAGAACAGAAGGTTTCACTTCTTTGACTACTTCTTCAAGGTTCCTCATTGGAGTGTGGTTCTTGGCATACAGCACCTTCTGGCCTGTCACTCCACCTTCTGGTCGATCTTTAATAATAAGCCCCTTTGAGTCTACCATCCATATCTTGTCTCTAGCATCTTCTACAGATGTACCCTCTGCCTCCATAGCCATCACACACAGTTGAGCAATACCTAAGGAAGCCTGTGTGCAGAGTAAATCAAATGCTGAAGTAAGAAGCACAAAAAACTGAAATGGCCAATTCTTAAATGTTTTCCATATATTTATACTACATTCATTCCACATTGTTTCCTTTTTTAAATCATGCAGTCATTAATGACTACACTGCTCTTCACTTTGAAACTCTTCTTTTCTTTCTTCTTTGCCCTCATTGTGCCCTGCCTTTTACAGAATATATTTACATTTTAAATTGTGTGACAATTTCTACCAGCCTTTACTGTTGGAAAAACTTTAATGGTGTGTTAAAATTAACCAGCTACAAGCAATGTTCCTCACAACGTTTTAAAGGTTCTATTGCAGAAAATTATTGAACAAATAAATATGGGAATCATTTAGTCACTGGAAAGATGAATACGTTCATATTCCTTATACTGTCAGCCACCTAAACAACTGAAGCACTGATTTTATGGTGCTTTGGTCCTGATGAAAATGTATGGTTCTTGCTTTCCCATTGAATACACCATGTCCAACCTATCTCATATTCTTCACTTAATTATCTTAGTGGTATTAGGCATGACTATCATACTCTGAATTATGTAATTTTCTCTGTTTCTGTCAGGTAAAAAGATTCTGCCCTGCACCTTGTTCTTGGGCATCTATACTGCATGTATTTTACATGTCATACTAAGTCTGAGAAAGAGTCTGACATCCATATAACAAAATCAAAGCTTGTATTATTTAAACCAGCATTAATGTGTGTTCATTCTCAGTGGTTTGCATCTTGAATAACTGCTCATAAATGGAGTGAACCAGCGTGACTGAGGCTTTCAGTTAGTGAAATTATTTGTAACTTAGAGAAAGTTCTATCTTATTTTAAACTAAAGAAGTTATACATTAAAAACAGTATCCTTTCAAGTAGAATTTAAATCCATGCTGTCATTTTGAACAAGGTGTAACATGTATCTGAGATATCAGCATTTATGCAAATTAGAATAATTTGCTCTTTCTCCTATGTCTTCCGAAGATCCTTACCTCTCCAGCACCTTGGAATAGGATAATATTGTCTGAAAGACGAGCATTGGTAATGCGGAGAGAAGCTAACAGACCAGCCACAGCAACTGATGCCGTTCCTTGAATATCATCATTGAATGTGCAGTACTTATCACGGTACTTATCCAGGAAACGGAATGCATTATGATTTCCAAAATCTTCAAACTGGAAAAATTAAAAGAATCATAAACTGAAACTTCCATACTGTAGACTGCTTACAGTCTGCTGAACACTTATTTCATGTTGATAAACTCCATCTTATGACATGTGCTCACCTGAATTAGAGTGTTTTGGCCATATCTCTTTACAACAGCCTGCATGAACTCATCAATGAAGTCGTCATAATCAGCTCCTGTAATTCTCTTTTGCCTTAGGCCTATATAAAGTGGATCATCCAACAGTGTCTGTAACAAGAAGCACAAACTAGTAACAGTAAATGAACCCTATTTGTCAATGAAAAGCATGACTGAACTTTCCTATTCATTGCCCTGTACTGTTATGCAGTAGTATGTTAATTTGTGTATTAAGATTTCTTCCACTCATATTGAAGTAGCATCAAAGAACACACAATCAAATTATGTTAATAGTGCAAGAGAAGTTCTTGCCACTTCACAGAACACTGCAACATGTTTGTTAAAAGCGTAATTTTTTTTCTATACATGTCTAACCCTGCTGAACACATGGACTCCATTAAGAGAAAGATTCTAACTGGGTAGCTTAATTCATCACACCTATAACCAACACCGTGGTTGCAGGATCCTTATAGAGAAGCTAGCTGATAACCACTTGGCTTCCCATTTTGGTTCCTATAAGTTTAGTATCATATTCACAACAGCCCACCACTGGACTGTGTTTTGTACTTTCATGCTTCAGTTCTTTATGAATCATTTTAATGTAATTTTCCAACCTATGCCATAAGTTTCCCAAGACATATCTTTTCTTGAAAATTTTAGTATAAAATTTTGTATATGGGTCTTACCTCTCCATTTGAGCTGCTTGCCCTGTCCAACTCATCCTCCTTGAGTTGATCACTCTCACAACATAATTCAGAGTGAAGATAAAATTGTTCCAGTGTGTACCATGAAGGCAAATGGGAGAGTGGAAGCATATTTCTGCTTAACCTTTAACCTTGGTGCTACACAGACTTGAAAGGTTAACTTCATTCCCCAGGTGCTTGACTTCCATGGAAAGTGTCCCCATGACCTACTGAATAGGTAGCTGGATGGCCTCAGAGCCAGTCTGGATGCTTTAGAGGAAAGAAAAATGTTGAGCCTGCCAGGTATTGAACCATGATTCCTTGGTTGTTCAGCCTGTACCCTAGTCACTGTTCTGGCTACACTACTCTGGCTGCCAATAATTATTAGTGAAAAATACAATTATGAAGCAACTCATTATGAAATTTTCTCTGTCCCCATCTTACTTAACTATTTTTTGGATTCAAATATTCTCCTAAGCACTTCCTTTCACAAGTGCATAAATGCCACTACAGTATAATAAATTTAAACCCAGATTTACATATTTATTTGCAGTACAAGTTTATGCTAGTCTACAAACGAAACCTCTCTTCACTGTTGTGCATTGATTTATTATAAGCTTATGTTAATAAAAAAACATATAACTTACAAGGATAAAATAAGTTTTGGAACACCAACGAAGGAAGTCTTTGCAGGCCAACTTGTCACAGCACTGCTCACCTGTGTATTTGTGCCCACATCAAGAGTGATGGGCAGGCACTGGTGTGGCTTGACACCTGCAAGGGCTGTGTACAACGCCAACTTCCCCACTGGAATGCCCATGCCATATGCACCCAAATCTCCTAGTCCCAGAATTCTTTCTCCATCAGTCACGACAATGGCACGGACATCAGATTCAGGCCTGTAAGTGGCAAAATTTTAGAAATTTATCATTTTGACATATGTCAAAGTGACTGCAGCTAACAAACTTAAAATATCTCCAGATCATATAGGCAGAAAATAAAATTTATGTGTATATATACTGGTCTATGAGGATCCACATCATATATGCAGTTCACAGTTCCAACTTGTCATGCTCTGTATCTCAGAAAGGACTTGTATAGGGGCATCAATGACTTTAAGAAGGGATACCAGCCTAGATGTAATATAGTAAAGGATGAGAAAGGCGACTTGGTTGCAGACTCCCACAGTATTGTGGCTAGGTGGAGGAACTATTTCTCCCAGCTATTCAACATGCATGGGGTTAAGGATGTTGGGCAGGCAGAAATACACACAGCAGAACCACTAGTACCTGAGCCAAGTGCCTCTGAGGTTGAGCTGGCTAT
>Ga0136643_10019695_pt1 | contig 10200 bp, 5 predicted proteins | sample TergutLab28metaG_FD_96883 | JGI IMG/M metagenome (GOLD analysis project Ga0136643, IMG submission 96883) | Labiotermes labralis P1 segment gut microbial communities from Petit-Saut dam, French Guiana - Lab288 P1 (version 3) (version 3) | ecosystem: Host-associated > Arthropoda: Insects >... | reverse complement strand
CTCAACAAATAAGTCGCAAGCTCCTGAGGATGGATGTATTAACATCCGAAACATGTTGAGCATTAAATAATGAAATAAAAAAGCAAGTGACATCAAGTTGGTCTCTCTTTATTCTACTATCAAGATTATGCACGGTCCAATAAACATAAAATGTATGTATGTCTGTGTGTAAAAGAATTGTTAACTGATGTTCACAGGCCATACGTGATGAGCCAAGACTTGGATGCCATGTATCGACTTCTTATATTCACCTTCTTTCTCCTTGTCTTTTCCGTCTCCGGCGCACTCCTGCGGTGCCTCGACGCCACAGCCACGACGCTAGTTCCGCCACATGACGCGCCAACTCTTGTCTCCCTATCCACGAGAGGTTGGCTTGCAGAATACTGATATTAAATTGTGAAGGACGAGGCTTAGAGAAAAGCGGCATACTATTGGGAAGTGACTTTTTACAGCCGTCGTGCTTATTTAACCGTTTTGAAGCTCAGTGGTTATTATATTTACCACATGGTCGTACATTAAAAATCTCTGCATTTTGCCCACACAGCGTATGTATGTGTTTGGTATTGTTCTCGAAACTAACAATGATGATTTCCGTACAAAACATTCATTTGTCTTTTTAAAGGAGACGCTTTTTGTCCACTGTGGTGCAGGAACTGAATTGTGTAGGCCTATTACATGAAGCCGGTCGCGGTGGCCGCGCAGTTTAAGGTGTGGTTATGCGGCATCTCGCTCCCTGGGGTTACGGGTTCGAATCCCGCCTTGGGCATGGATGTCTGTCGGTTGTGAGTGTTGTGTGTTGTCAGGTACAGGTCTCTGCGTCGGGCAAGTCGCTCAACAAGAGGAGTCGACTGGGTGTGGTGTGTCTGAGTATGATCGTGAAGCTTCGATAATGAGGAGGCTCTGCCCCGCTAGGGGCTGTTGCACCATGGAAAAAATTAATTGCTGACAAGATTGAAATAATTTGCCCATTTTTATTCTGATTCTTCCTGTTGTGTTACGTTGAATACAGAGTACAGGCGTTCCTAAATTAGTTACACAAAAATCTGCTATCATAACTTCCGAACTAGAAGTAACAATCTGGTCAGGTACGTTTTAAACGTTGCGCCTAGTCCTCGTGTTTTCATTCAAACCGCCAGATGGCATTCCACTCGTGCAGAGCTGCTTAGGAAATCCTGCCAGTCCTGCACGGTGGTTGCTTGGATTGGACGTGCTAGAACAGTAGTTTGGCCGCCAGGATCGCCTGATTTAACACCCCTGGACGTTTCTGTATGGGTATACGTTAAGGACAAATGTTTTTGTTCCACCTCGTCTTGCAAATTTGGAAGAACTACGGGCACGGACTACAGAAGCGGTTGCGACCATAGATGTGGGCATGATTCGTAGGATTTGGGACGAAATCGTTTATAGATGGGACATCTGCCGCGTGACACAAGGAAACCACATTCAACGCCTGTGAATATCTGTACTGCATTTTGTGATATGTACACACACACACACATATGTGTGTGTGTGTTATAATACTGTAAGTTTTCTGCTTTCTGAGTTAGTACACCTTAGCTTTGTATAATTTGGGAACGCCCTGTATTACAGTCAGGAGTTGCGTTGCTGCAATCCTTCGTTTGCCCATTTTTTTACGAACAAGACGAGAGTGTCGAATGGGAAGCGACATGTGACGTAGCCGCAGAGACTTTTATAAAATCGTGGAAGCACTTTGCTGTCCAGTGCTCACCGATTTCCTAAAGAGCATTGCTTTTTTTGAAGGCTCCTAGGCTTCGTCCTTTTGTCCTTGGCGTATGAGCAACATGTAGGTGAATGTTACGGGCAGTTACCCCTCTTCCATCGCAGACCTAATATTAGATATAACTGCGTGCAGTATAGTCCTTTTTCAGTAGCTAACAGTTCGTCAGGTAGCCAAGCAATACGTAACACCACATTTTATGGTACCCACCGTCTTGCTTTAAGAACTGTTTTAATATTATCCTTTCACCCACGCCTAGGTCTGTGTCGAGTTGGCCCATTAAAACTGTGTGCATTTCTGTTCTTTTTCATACGTGCACCAATCCCTACATCCATCCACCTTAATTTATTTGATCATCCCAATAATATTTACTTTATTGTATTCTTTCTTTTGGGTGAATCGCCGGCGCCTGAAATTTGGGTGCCGACGTTTCGGCACACACTGCCTGTTCCATCTTCGTAGGAAGATGGATCAGAGTTCTCCGAAACGTCGGCACATAAAATTCAGGCGCCAGGGATTCACCCTCAAGAAAGAATACAACATTCAGAACAAGACGAAAGTTTGAAATCAAGAATATTTATTTTGCTCATTTCTCTGCACTGATATCACTGTTTAGTATAAAACCCGACTAAAGCACGCTTATAATTTTCACATCAATTATTATCACTTTGTTATTTCCGAAACAGGTTGGAGTAACACAGTGCTAGGAAAGTGATGTGAATATTATAAGTGTGGTTTAGTCGGTTTTTTTAATTTGATATCCTAATAATATTTGGTGAGGAGTACAAATTATATGAAGATCCGCGTCATGAAGTTTTCGCCGGCGTCCCATTATCTCCTCTCTGTTAAGCCCCAAGTATCTTTCAACAGTTCATTCTCGAACAGCCCCAGAATGTGTTCTTTCCGTAAATGTGAGAGACCGAGTTACACGCCTACGCAGAACAAGCAAAATAATAGTTCTGTGTAATTTAATCCTTGCGTTTTTACGTAACGTGTACACAAAAGGTTTTGGACTGAATGGTAGCAGTCATTCTCGGAATTCAGTGTGTTCCTAATTTCTTTTTGAATTCAGTTTTTTATATGTTTCTGCATAATCGGTAACACAAAAAGTTGATAGAGAGCATTACTCCGAGCTCTTTTAAACATGAAAGGTAGCCACAACTGTTAAAGCTACCTGCAAATATTGTGATACGTTCTTAGGGCGATTTGAATCTTCATTTCCAATACTTTTTAATTACATGACTGTCTTTAGTTTCTTTTCTCGAGTGATCGTCTTTTTGTTGTGATATTCATAGGGGAAGTAACCACATCACGAGCGAAGAACGTTATACAGGGTCATTATTTTATCTGTCCCGTGTCCTTGGGACACTTCCCGCCGCGGTTCCTATTATTCATAAAATACTCCTGTTTCCTGTGTAAGAGGAAGCAACGAGTTCGTTGCAGATGTCTCCAGTCTCTCACCAGCTTCGTCTAGTATTTCCTTAGTACGTGTCTCGTGCGCCATTTGTGTGTGTGTGTGTGTGTGTTTAGAATGGACCCTGTCCCCAGACCTTTTTACGTAGTAGTAAATTCTTTTTCGAGTCTGGAACGGGCGAGACAGGAATTTCCGTCTGAATTTACGACTACACTTGTAGGATTTGTATTTTGTGTATGTATCTTGTAGAAACACGTGATGCTCCAGTGCGAGCCCCATTACGACTGATTAAGTGCCTGTTGACGCCAACAAATTTACCTAACTCTCTTCACGAACGCGCGTGTGAGCAGGCTTGCCTATTCGGCGACGTTTTATGTGATTCAAACAACTACAGGAAGTGGCCACGGATACGGGAGAGTGTAAAATAAGGAACCTGTGTGTACCACTTACTAATAGTGCCTTGTGAACGAACAGGTCGCCAAATACAAATGAGAAGATAACACATAAGAAATTAATTGTGCTAAGATAACAGAATTGAGCAGTAGGAAATTTTTTGTGTCATAAAATGTGAGTGGGAAAACCAAAAGAAGAAATTAGCAGGGAAGGTAGAGGAAGAAAATGGACTGTTGTTACAGGAACTGATGGATGAAATACCGTGATGTAAATTATATAGGTCATAATATTTGATGTACTGCAGAAAAGTAGCACTGTATTAATAAAACCGTCTTTACGCAACAATATAATAACAGTTGCAGATTATTGTTACAACTATTTAGCTAAGCAACATGTTTCGGCCTTACTCGGCCATCATCAGGTTTACAAAACAGTGGTGTTAGTCAAGGTACATTCAGTGGTTTTTACCTATGGGATCCCATGGTTTACAATATTACTAACAACCTTTCTCGAATTGCAGGTACTGTTTAAAAACATTATAATACAATAAAATCTGGTATTAAAATGTTGTGTTTACTTTAAAAGAGTGGGTGTTAGTGCGTGGTATACTGTGAATACATCAGTAATCTAGTTGTAGGGCTGTTCACGGGATGGTTGTTCGTGTATTTTCCGCACGCTTGATTATTCTCTCGGTGTGTGTGTGAGCCTATACACTACGTTTTTGCGTTCAGTTTTTTTCGTTCCGGCGTGATGCTGACCGGTACTGTTTACACTTGAACTGTTTATTTACAGTTTTGTTTGGTTGGCAGTTCACTTCCCATGTCATGTGTTTTAAAGTCTCACAGTTGTTTCGGTAGACAAATTAGTGCTGCGCGTGTCCGTATTGAGTAGCACACAGTCGTATTGAGGAGTCCTTGCGAACCCACGTATTTTGCTTTAGGTTTCTGTGACTGTGCATCGTGAGAAAATTGTGAAGTGAGAGAGAAAACCAACAAGATGCAACACTTAGATGTTTATTATCAGTACTTTCTCAACATGTTTCGGGCATCATTATGCCCATCTTCAGGAGAACGAGACGTGTGTTAATGCACGTGGTGTGCTGCGCTGGTTGTGTTGGATGTGGTTGGTAGCGGTTGTGGGGCGCTGCGCTACAACGCAGAACCAGCGCAGCACACCACGTGCAGTAACACACGTCTTGCTCTCCTGAAGATGGGCATAATGATGCCCGAAACATGTTGAGAAAGTACTGATAATAAACATATAAGTGTTGCATCTTGTTGGTTTTCTCTCTCACTTCACAATTCCACGTATTATGTTTGCTGTGTCCGAACTACTGTACAGGAATGGTTTTTGTCCTTACTATGGTGTTCCAGCTGTTGGAATTATGCCGTTAGTTCTTGTGCTTGGCCCAGCTATTCCTTGTTCTGTGCGTGTACACTGCCGATCACTGACTGTTGTGTAAAGACGGATTTATTAATACAGTGTTTACGTATACACAACGGGATGGAAACTATCCAATTTAGAGAAAACCTAGCGTTAGCATTTGCCACTCCTGAGAGTATATACTCGAGACTCAACAATCGTACTAATTTATACGAATGGGAACCAAAAATGAAAGTGAATTTGCCTGTAGAGGCGTTGCAATCGACGCACTGTGAGACCGAGCGATTGTCTCTGTAACTACCTACTGGGAATTGTTCCGTTGAGCCAGTGTCAGGTTTAGTTAGTATCGTGTTTGTTTGCAGATCATCTTTAAGATGGCGATACCGCTTGCGAATTGCACCGTTCTAGAAAAAACGAGTTGTGATAGTTTATGTGGCCTGAAATATATAGGATATATATTTACACCTTTCCACGTTCTGTTGCTTGTTATACCTGGATTCGTATTTGTGTCAATAAGTTCCCATCTTCCAGTTTATGACACAAGTCCTTTAAATAAAGCAGTCTGTGCGTCGTCTTTAAAGACCCAGTTCGTACCGCGCAGTAAACACTAAATCTCGGTTATAAAAACCAATCAGTTTTTGTCATATGGGACAGAAGTCGCAGTTGGTTCTGAGATAAATACAAAACATATAAATACGGTATAGGCAGAATGTATACTTTTTAAATGTTAAACCAGTTGGTGCACAAAACCAGTGGGCTTTAATAGGCTAATAACAAATTTGATAAAAACCCGTTCATTAGTTTCATCATTTTACACTGTAAGCACGGCTCACCACCGTCCACTCTGTGCAAAGAACGCAGGTACGTAGCATATTATTGTGGTGTTTCCCCTCATGCGTGCAGTAAGAACAAAGGGCCGCGTGCACTTTCTCCACACATCGTGTACGACTGATTATAACATGCGTTAGAAGAATTACCAGCATTATCACTCCATCCGTCGTTACATGCGTGTAAAGACTGATGTAATAGATTAAAAGTTACAAGGAGCACGTTGAGGACATATCCGCTACCTCGCTGTATGTTCTCTTAATGTCGTAGTTTTTGCTCTGCTCTTCTCTCCTGCCAGTTTAAGGAGATCATATCAGTTTAGAACCAAAAAGAAAGTGCATGTAATGGTATTCACCAAAGTGAGTGCTAATATTATCTTGCAGACTGTGGAGTCACGTGACCAAACAAGACAAACTGTTTCACAGTTCGGTAAATACGTGAGACGGTTTTCAAATGGGAAAAATTAAGGTGTAATGTTTTGCCAGTCACCCACTCGTCGCATCTACCTTGAATTGATTATCCTGTTAACTCATTGTTTGGCGAAAAATACAAAATTACGGTGATAACGTGCTCGACGCACACGAATGGTGGTTCGACTCCCCGCTGCGGCAAGAGGTGTTTCTGTACTACGCATCAACCAGATGGGCTTGGGCTGTCCAGTAGACGCGGGGAACTGTTTCGCTGGCGGTAAGGTGGCCGGGGCGTGTAGCTAACAACTCGCTTTTTATGTAGTGCCGAGGCCCCTGTGCCTTCATGGCATGATGTTTGGTCAGCACAGGGACAGCTTTTAACTTCTGATGTACCTTATTATGAAATTTTCTGTAATCCTTACGCTGCTTCTGTCTTCTTCTTCTTCTTCTTCTTCTTCTTCTTCTTCTTCCTCCTCCTCCTCCCCCCTCTCTTCTTCCCCCCCTCTCCTCCTCCTCCTCCATTGGCACTACAGCCCACTGTGGGCTTTGGCCTTTCGAACAATGTCCTTCCATTTTTTCCGATCTGCCACAAACTCTCTCATCTTCTCACTACCAGCACTTGACGATATCTTTCTACTTCCTCTTTCCATCTTCTCCTGGGTCTTCCCCTTCTTCTCATCCCTTCCAGTTCTTGAGTGAAGATCTTTTTGGACATCCTATCCTCCTCCATTCTCTCTAGGTGACCTAACCAGCTTATCCTTTGCCCTTTTATCCATTTTACTATATTTTCTCCTTTATTCATCTCTTCTACTTCTGTCTTCAGATCCACATATTCTTCTTAGTTCCTTTTATTTAATAATTCTCTCAATCTGTGCGTTTGTTTTTAGAATAACCACTTAATGTGGTTCAGTCCAACATAACGCACGCGCGTTTTATTCGTTAGCTGCATATTTACTCGAAGCCGACAGTCATCAGGCCATAAATACAATATTTAAAAAGAAGGTAAGAAATGTAATGTGTAACAATATAATTTAAGAAACCAACATTCATATCCGTACAAAACACTTAGAAAATAAAATTTCTATACATTCTGCTTTCTGTTTTTACGTTTTCGAATAGCAGACAGGATTTTAATCTGTCAGAAACATTCCACGAATGATATTTGCTCGTGAATTCAGTTTTGGTTCATTATTTTCTTTCAATTTAACCATATGTTTTTAAGGTTTTATTTTCGGTAACTTTCACAATAAAACGTACATATTGCAATATCTCCAGTGCCTCCGTACTCTACTCCCCGAGGTGCACGAAATACCAGGCATGCACTGTGTGGGAACGTTTTAGCTGCAGGTTTAGAATGCCAGAACGCCTGTTGTACCCTGCTGGTGGTTCGAATCCTCTAACTTCCGCAGTATAACTTGAGTACATTACCGCCGAGCTGACTTTATTTAGGTTGTGTATTTCGTTTATGATAAACGTGTTATCCGTGCGCGTTCTGCGTGGGCCCAGTACTAGCGTCGTTCAGTTCTGTAAAAAAATTTGTTTATTTACGCGTTTAAACTCTTTCGGTGGGATTTCAGTGTGTGCCGAAGTGCTGTATACAGAATTCGCTCATTGTGGTATTTGTCCCCTAATCTCAACATCATTGTGCAAGAGCAAATGATCGTATCAAAGTATGGAAGTGTATAAAATTGCATGTTATTTTTGACTGTAGTTATGAGATATATTTCACTTCAAAGACGAGTAATAATGCCCGTACCGAAGGAACCCAGAAATTGCGTCACTTTCCACGATTCGTTTACTTCCGCGTGACACCCATCACCACTCACGTAAGCAGTGGACCGCAATTAGTGCAACTTTTAAATTATGACTGGCGTCTTACAGAGCCATCAGATGACTTTCAAATCATTCGTCTAGTCACAATTTAAGCACGATATAAGCAGTCCTGACGGTGGGTGCAGCATTGCGCAAATGGCGAAGACTTGTCATTTTGGCTACTCTGGTGTAATTAATTAGCGCAGGCGTCACGTTGCGGGCTTCTGATAACACCGAGGAGAATTCTGAAAGAATCCAAAACAAAGTTTAACAGTCAACGTGATCCCCGCCACCCGTTGCGAGTTTTCGTGGTTACGTTGAACGCACGCCTACAACGATCTACCCACAAACATCGGCTTGTATTGTTTTAACCAGTTTAAAATTGTAACATTAGTGTGGTCGTTACCGATATCATTATGGGCCTAAGACTGTCTACAACACACAAAGTTCTGTACAGTTCTGTGCAGGGTATTGATTCAACTCGATTTTGTGTGATGTTAAACTATCTCATTTAAGCAGCAAGCTAGCATCCTGTTGCGTTATTCGTACGTAAGAATTTCCGTTTTACCTCACCAGCAGCGATTATGCTATCCCGTAATTTGTAACAATATAGGTAATGTACGTATAACGTAATATTGCGGCGCTTTCGCATGACCATTGTTCGCTACACAAGAGGCAGCTATAATTAAACTGCCACTTGTGTATTGAAGGGCGCAAAGTGCTGGAAACGAAGTAAAATTGAAAACTAATACTATCACGGCAAAATAATCGATGAAGGCAAACATAGCATGTAAGATTGGAACAATATGTTCAAAAAAGTAAATTTCACAATGACACACTCAAGACTTACCCGCGCAACACAACGGGAAAAAATGAATAACCATGACTAGTGGCAAGCCAATCACTCGAGTTAAATTTTGAAGTTTAATTTTTAACTGCATTTTATCTACCATATCCAAAGAGAAATTTCTTTAGAAATCTTAGATGAACATCGTAGTATTTACACAACCGTCCACCTCCATGATACACTACCAAAATTACAGTATTGTTGTAAATATACGCCATAATATTTGAGATATCTCTCAAACAAAACATTTTACTTCAATTTTTAAGATTTTTTAGAAGAACGCCTCATGATCGTTTTCGATCGGAACATGTAGCTTTTGAAGGAAAAAAAAACAAAATGTTGTTATAGACGGAATAGTCTATATCTGTATGATTATATGTACACAGCGCGATGGATACCATTAAATTTACTTTAAAACAGCCCCGTTCAGCTATCTGCGATGTTCCGAGTGACATCGGACCTCATGACAGTGTATTGCAGCTGTCCAGGTGTTTTGCCCCTTAAGGCGTGGTTACTGTATGCTCTGCATTTTTTAACATAAAAAAACGCATTTTGGCCACACCTTGTATTTATGTATTTAAAATTGTTTTACGAGAAAGCAGCGATTATTTGCTGAAAATTAAGCGATTGATTTTTTGTTTACAAAAGTTCAGTGTCAACTTGTTGCACATTTTCGTAGTGTATATGCAACACACCAAACACCTGATTGCAACAGTTTCTGCACACGAAGAAATATCGAAATGTTTGGACACACACGCAATTTTTAAAATTGTATTTAATTTCATATTTTTTAAATTGTATTTAATTGTATTTTAACTGTATTTAACTGCATTTAACCATGACGTCAATTTTAAAAATTGTAAACACGACAACAATTTAATCACTTGTGGAAATTTTAAAAGATAAGTTGAAACATACGCTGCATGTGTCATAGAAGACTCCCTGAAGATGGCCAATAGAGTCAGACCGAAAGATGTCAGAGAACTGTATAATAATGAAAAAAGTTGTGTGCTGCATGTTGGTATGGAACTTTTGTAAATGTAATATAGTTGCATGATTTGGGAACAACTTTAACAGATCAAAATTCCATTGCGGAAGGAATTAAGAGCAGATTGAGGTCAGGAAATGCTTGCTATCATTCGGTGCAGAAGCTTTTGTCTTCCAGGTTGTTATCCAAAAATTTAAAGATCAAGATATACAGAACTATAATTTTGCCCGTTGTTTTGTATGGGTGTGAAACTTGGTCGCTGACATTGCGGGAGGAAAGGAAGCTGAGGGTGTTTGAGTACATGGTGTTGAGGAGAATATTTGGACCTAGGAGGGACGAGGTAACGGGGGAATGGAGGAGATTGCATAACGAGGAGCTAAATGATTT
>Ga0136643_10019693_pt1 | contig 10200 bp, 8 predicted proteins | sample TergutLab28metaG_FD_96883 | JGI IMG/M metagenome (GOLD analysis project Ga0136643, IMG submission 96883) | Labiotermes labralis P1 segment gut microbial communities from Petit-Saut dam, French Guiana - Lab288 P1 (version 3) (version 3) | ecosystem: Host-associated > Arthropoda: Insects >... | reverse complement strand
TACAGCCCTGATTTGGCACCAAGTGATTATCACCTCTTCCTACACCTAAAGAAGTTCCTGGGCACCAAGCGATTTGACGACGATGATGACCTGAAAGATGCAGTGCAGAAGTGGCTAACATCGCAGGCGGCCGCATTCTATGCGGAGGGTATACAAAAACTTGTGCCCCTCTACGGTAAGTGCCTCAATAATGGCGGCGAATATGTGGAAAAATAGTTTGAAGAATGTAAAATCTGATAACAATAAAATTTTATATGAAACCTTACATGATTTTTTTTACAGTGAAACAGTAATTACTTTCTGAATAAGCCTCGTAACATCTTTCATCTTGTACTTAGCAAATCTGTGTAACTAACTGTATACAGTGCCATAACTTACTTCACATAAAATAGAGGATCAGCATCACTGGTAACTTTTTCATTGGCTCTGACAATCTTCTTGATTTCAACATTGATAAGGTAGTTGAAAGAATCTATATGTTGCTTCACTAAGCCTTTTACTTTCAGAAATTCTGAAACCAATTTCCACTTCTCCTGCAAAAATAATACAAGTTTAGATAAAATAAAGTGTATATGAGTTACTAGAAGGGAATTTTCACTAGTGCTTTAGAATGTGAAATTAGCAGGGTTCAGGAGCAGGAAGAACTGAAATGGAAAGAGAAACACCAAGTTCTGTTCTACAGTGATTAAGTTAATCCAATGGGAAAAACCATAAATAACACACACAGAAACACATGCAAGGTTAATTAATAACAAGACTGGTATAGGTACAGATGTCGAGACAGTGTGGTTAAGTTGAAACACATGTAAGTAACAGTAATAGATGAAGAAGTTTTCACAAAAAGTTTAGAAGGTTTTGAATTTTATGAATGCCTGCTATCATTCAGTCCAAAGTTTATTTTCTCCCCATGTTCTATCAAAATGCATAACATATAAACTAACTCCCACCATGGTGCAAAGTCCCTCTTATGAAGCTTACGGATTTCCAGCCAACAAACTCCCTGAATATTATAGCACCTAAAAGCTCATTACAATTCTCACAACAGCCCACTCACCAATGGTCCCCATTCTCAGCCAGACATAGTCCACATCCTTACATCCCATTTCTTTATGATGCATTTTAAATAATATCCTCCCTTCAATGCATAGATCTTCCAAGTGATTCCTTCCTTCATGTTTTTCCATGAAAACGTGGATGGCATTTCTCTTCTCTCCTATGTGCGCTACATGCTTCATCCATGTTATCCTCCAAGATTTGATCTTCCTTATTAGGACTGATAAACAGTACAAATCTTGAAGTTCAACAAGCAATTTTCACAAACCTCTTGTTATTTCCTCCCTCTCAGGTCTAAATAGTCTCCTCTCCACCCTTTGAATATCCCCAAAAAACAAATATTAAAATAACAATCATCACAACTTCATATGTACTTCTGCACTGATGTAAACATTTTTATATCATATTAAAGTAAAAACAAAGACTGAGGTTTGCTCACAGCAGGGTGCTAAAGCGAAATGTGTGGTCAGGGAAATTAAGAGCTGGATGCATGAAACTGCATTATTTGACCCTCAAACACATTACTCATAATGAGATATTACTGGCATTATCATATCCAGGCACATGATAAGAGCAGGACATGTAGCACACATGACTGTACCAGTTCCCAGGCTTAATGATGATGTGGAATTTGTAATGAATAAAGTGAAACAGGTGTAGACTCTTGGATGACATCAATTCTCCCTTGCAAATTATTCCACCAATGCTCCATACCCGGGGATCATCAGAGGGCGGTAAATCTAAAATAGGCCCATTTACGGGAACAGTGCCATTGAATCTCACCACACTCCTACAACCAACGTGGGTTCATTAACAGGAGAGAAAATTCTTACCACTTTTGGTGTTATTTAACGACGTGAGTTACTGAGATCATATAATGTCGGTGACAGATAAGTGAACGAATATGGAGCATATGAAGAAGTAATACTGAAGTGGGAACGACGATTCTATTAAAAATCTGCCCCAGTACTGTCAGAAACCGCGTCTCTGCGGTGTGCAACTGGTGATTACCCGCCTGAGACTGAGAATGGAGAAACTGCTTAGCTAAGCCACTTCTAGCATGTCAAGTTGCAATCAGTTCCACAGTGTCAAAAATGAGAGGTCAATATTTGGGCAACTAACCTCAATCGGCTTTATAGGATCACCCAGTTTCCTCGGATCGTTTTGGCAATCCCTAGATGTATTTTCGTTAATATATTCACCCATTTTATTTTCTTACAGATACATGTTACACATCATACTTGAAACCTAAACCTTGTACATACACTAACCACGCTTTACACTTCACGAGACGACCTCTGATATATATACGACACTTATTTTATGAACCGTGACTGGCGTTTGCAGCATGCGTTGCTGTTGTTATGTATTCACTGATTTCCGAACAGAGGGCAGCAGAAGTAGCACAACAAACAACGAAAAGGCGTTTTGCGTCTACGAAGTAGCACAGAAAAATTTGTCTGTTTACTTAGAATCACAAATTGGAATTTATACACAGTCCTGAAAATATCAAAGTGCGTATGTAATGCAGTATAAGTAATTTGCATATGGTTCAGTTAATGGCAATTTATGAAGCAGTGGTAGACATTTTCATGTAATTCGGACTGTACTGAGGTCATCCGAACGCCTGTAAAGACTTTGGCACTGGGTTTCAGTGAATGCCGGTGAACCATTTAACACTTATCAGGGATACTGGTTGTTAAGTGTTCGTATCGTTTGTTGCAGTTTTATATTACGTACGTCTGTTAAGTCATTGAAAAGTAGGTTGTGCAAAGTACAAGATATTTGTGATGTGAAGGTTTGACCTTTTTTTGGGGGACGGGGGATTCGATGTCATTGACTTCTAAATTAATGTATTTTGCTCTTAGTCATAATAACATTAATATTATTAATTTACAGTAATTTATAATATGTACTGGTCGTAGGTGACTGTAGTCAAATAGACCGGTTGTGTTTTGCTTCTGTGATGAATGTGCATGAACATGTTTGCAATAATATTTGTGTTCGAACTCACAGTCATCATGACCAGCAGTTTAGAACAGGGGGTTTTCTTCCTTATAATGTAAGTAATCCTCATTTCATGCCAAGGTATAATAGTGTAGTGTTTCTTATGACCTTTGACTGTTATATTTCTTCATTCACCAACATTACTGGATATGTTATGTCTTTAACGAAAACGCTGTTTATATATGAGTATGCAAATACGATAATAAGACGTGTTTTCCTGTTTGCATTGCATTCATCCAGTAGCTTACACAATTTTCTCTATTTGATGATGATCATAGAAGTTCAAGTCACTTTTGCCAGTACATTTATACATCGGACAGTTTAGTCCACTAGACTGATTCTTAAAATAGTCAAGTTTATGGTTTGGGTTTGTGTGTGTCCAGAACAAGGTGAGTCCTGAAGGTCCTGAACCATAGAAAGGTACAGTTTATTTCAAAATTTTTCATCAAAATATAGGAGGGTTAGGAAAGAAAGCTGGAGAACTGTTAACTCATCTGCATCCAGACTTCCCTCAAGTTATGTGCCTGACAGAACTTCATGTAAAGTATTTACAACTGGAGAAATATTACAATTTAGGAGCCCACTACTGCAGACAGCAATGTGAAAAAGTTGGTGTTGCTATTTTTGTCCATAATAGTCTAGGTTTTACCAACATTGATATTGCTCAACATTGTAAATATCAAGGTATAGAAATATGTGTTTTAAAGCTCTCATTTGGCACCCAGAATATATGTATATTAGCACTCTACAGAGCCCCTTCTGATAAATTTAGCGCTTTTTTACTCCAGCTCGACACAGTTCTACAATCCCTATATACACCTAGGCTACACTTCATTATCTGTGGGGACATAAACATTAATTACCGTAATGAGAGTGGAAACAAAAGCCAACTGGACAATTTATTACTCTCCTATAACTTGACCAGCATTATTAATTTCCTGATGAGATTACCAATACCTCTGCTACTGCAATAGATAACATTTTTATTGATATCTCAATTTGAAGGTTACACAACAACTTCCGTTATGAACGGAGTGTCTGACCATGATGCCCAACTATTAACTATTAGCACAGACTATTCCTACGTACCAACCCACAGGCCAGAAACTGTTAGAAAAATTAATAATTGCACAATTTCTGATTTTATTGATAAACTAAGCTGCGAATCATGGGATTCCATATTTAACAGTGAAGATGTAAATGCTATGTTGAATTCCTTTCTAAATATCTACTTGAGGATCTTCTATTCCAGCTTCACCCTAAAAAAAGTAACCGTAATAATAATGACAGTAATTGGATTACATTGGGCATTAAAACATCATGTAGACACAAGAGAGAATTGTATCTTATAAGCAGAAATAGCAATGATGGGAAATTAAAAAGACACTACAAAGCATACTGTTAAAATATTACTCATGGTAATTAAGGTGGCAAAAAATGATATTATGACACAAAAATTAAATAATCGAACAATAAACGTAAAGCAACTTGGGAAATCATTAAGAAGCTAACTAATAATCATTATTCCCACACCGACATACAAGAATTAATGATAGACAATGAACACTTAAAAGACCAACAAGATATAGCTGATGCCTTCAATGACTATTTCCCATCCATAGTCTGCAATATAAGTGAGAATAAAGTAAATAATAAAAATAATAATGGGAAGGTTTTTATGACCCAATATTATTTAGAACAAAATTACGCTCATCCGCCCCCATCTTTGATTATTAAGACATTTTCAACTAAGGAAATTACTTCCATAATTAAAACATTAAAAACAAAAAACTCGGATGGGTTTGATGAAATTTCTGCCAAACTCTTAAAAGTTAGTGCTCCTTACATATGCTGACCACTAACTCACATCTGTAATAAGTCCATCTTGTCAGGAATCTTTCCTGTCCATATGAAGTTTTCAATTGTAAAACCATTGTACAAGAAAGGAAACAAAATTAACCCAACTAATTACAGGCCCATATCACTATTGACTTCCTTCTCAAAGGTTTTTTAAAAAAGCATTATATATTAGAGTAACTGAACACTTAAATGCTAATAACTTACTAGTCGGAAACCAGTTTGGCTTTAGAAAAAGCAACGCGACCGAAGATGCCATTTTTAAATTAATGAATGAACAATAAAACATTGGCAGGTAGCATTTTTTGTGATTTAGAGAAAGCTTTTGATTCAGTTAATCATGATATTTTACTGTCAAAACTATCCTATTATGGAATAAGTGGCCAGGCTAAATCTTTACTTAAATCTTACCTTCAGAATAGACATCAAAGAGCTCTCATTATTAACTCACTTTTTAATTTAAACACAGTTTCAAAATGGACCAAAATAAAATGTGGGGTGCCAGAAGGCTCAATTTTAGGCCCTTTACTATTCCTACTATACTTTAACGACTTACCTAAGGCTGTTAAACGTAAAAGCTCTTCCTATCTTATTTGCCGACAATGCCAGTATCTTAATAACAAGCCCAAACAGTAACCAGTTACAGAGCAATCTTAATATAGTTTTTGCACAACTAAATAAGTGGTTCAATTCAAATTTGCTATTTTTTTAATTTTGACAAAACCCATTTTATTCAATTTAATAATGCAAGTAAATGCACCTCAGTTACAGAAATTAAATATGAAGATGAACAAGTAAGCTTAGCAAATGAAACAAAATTTCTAAGGCTATATATTAATAATAATCTTTCCTGGAAAACACACATTGAAAGTATTAAGAATAAACTAAGCTCAGCTTGTTATGTTGTGAGGTTAGTTAAACCATATGTAACAGCAAATACTTTGAAAAGTGATTTACTATTCCTACTTTCACTCTATAATGACCTGTGGTTTAATATTCTGGGGGAACTCCCCAGACAGTTTTAAGATTTTCAGGTTACAAAAGAAGATTATCAGAATCATGATGGGCTGCAGAAGTAGAGACTCATGCAGAAAATTGTTTCTTAGCTTGGAAATCTTACCCTTCCCTTCTCAATACAGTCTTCCCCTTCTATTGTTCATGATAAGAAACAAGAACCAATTCCAGGTAAATTCCAAGATACAACAAATTAACTCTAGACAGCATACAAACTTACACCAACCCTCTGTAAATGCGACAAAATACCAGAAGGCAGTACACTGTGTAGGTGTTAAGGTGTTTAACATGCTTCCCTTTAACATAAAAGCAGAGTCTGATAATCCAAGAAAATTTAAAGTATTGTTACAAAAATACTTATGTGAAAGTTCCTTTTATTCCCTGGATGAATATTTTGAAGTCCAAAGTTAAATTTTGACATATGGTCTGAATTGGCACATGAGGGCTTTGGGACACATGTTCCTTCTCGTTATGTACAAATTGTATTATAAATATGTCAGTATATATCCAACCACTATCTGTAATGGAGGAAAATTTCCTGCTTAAAGAGTACCGCTAATTGCTTCTGACTTACCCCACTATTTTTATTTTTACTTTTACTATTAATTTTTATTTTTATCCTTATTAGATTTTATTGCACTAAACATTTCATATTGTCCTATTTTATCATATTTATTATACTAACTAACCATGTGACTGTTGTACACACTTGTGTTGATGTCACCCCTTAATCCCAACAAATGACGATTTCCACATCCATATGGATTATGCAATCCTGTATGAATTTACAGAAGGAAAATAAATGATATGATATATCCCTCTGCAATGGTAACAGCTGTGTTCTGGAAAGGAAGTCTTGATGTGCTGTTACATACTTGCATCATCATCGTTACCAGTGCTAATATTTGTGTTAACAAATGTTTTGGAGTTGTTCACTTCTTGACTGGTTCCATTCCATAATTATGTTGGTTTGGCTTATTTGTATTTGTGTTCCTGTACAATTAATATTTATTTTCTGTTATTGCTTATCTGTTGCAACATTTAACCTTTAGTGAATGAAAGGGACAATGTTGTTTCACTAAGTCTGCATCATTTTGTCTGAAAGTAAAAACATTGTCCTACGGGTGGCATTTAAACTGAATATTTCTCCAGCAATAGCAGGAACATGGCCATTAAAAGGCTGTATGATAAAGGTTAAATTACTTGTGTTAGGTATGTTGGTTTAATGCAACCATTGGTTGTTATCTGAGAGATGATAATACATTACAAAAGTTTGCAAGAAGATACTTATGCCACAAATAGTACCCTCTTGCAGTTTTTTTATTTATCTTTTTATTGTGTAAGTCAGACTGTGTAGTGTCAAGTGGTAAAGTGATTGATAAATATTGAATTGTAAAGCATTTGAAAGAAGGCAACCATGGTCTAATCGATGCATGTGAGCCCTGTTCAACATACCTTTGGCCATCATTATGTAATTGTAGTGCAGTGTGAAAATGTTAGTTGGTGATTGTCATTGTGATAGTGATTAGTCATTCAGTTGCCTCTTATAAAAGATAAATGCTGATGGATCACTAGTATAAAATTTAATCTCTGGTAACCCCGTATGTTATTCACATGGTTAAGAATCAGTAAATACTGTACACTGACTCCATAGAGTAAAGATCTTCTAGAGAAGCCACAAAAATTTGTTTTCTTTTATGAAACACAAATATAATTACTGTCTTCTCCTCGCCCCACCACTGGCCATTTATCCTGGGCAAGAGAGAACCAGTTCACTCCTTCACTTCCTGTTTCCTTAATCTACATTTTAGCTTTATCCTTGCATGTTTAACTTTTACGTGGTCTCTTCCCTTCAGTTTTCCAAATAAGATTTTGTATTCATTTGTCATAATACCCATGCATACTAAATGTTATACCCATCCCATCTAGTTCTGTCATCCTGATCATGTATGATGAATAGAAATTATGAAATATCCTGTAGTTTCTCTAGCCTCCTGTTACTTCCTTGTAAGTTAAAATATTCCTTTCATCAGCTTGTTCTCAGATACATTCTGTGTTCCTTGCTCATGGTGAGAGATTTTCACACCATACCAAACAAAGGGGTAAAATTTAGTGTTTACATTTTTTAAGTAGGGGATGGGACATTAAAAACATAATCTTCATTCATGAAGCAATTTTGATTTTGTTTTCATATGTTTGAACTTAAACACATTTACAACAACAAATTTCCTGCTATGTGTTAAAAGAAAAGTATTGTTTATGTGTAACTGATGCATGATCCTTTACAGTGTGGACACACCAATCTTATGAAGCAGTTTTTATGATTTAAAGATAGGAAATATGAAATTGAGATTTCTTAGTCACTTTTCATTGAAAACAATTGTTGATTGAGCTTGAAAGGATCTGACTTTCACTTAATCAAGATGGGCAATGTACATATAACGTGACATTGAGGTGAGTTGGTGTAACCATTGTTGCTGTGGAAAAGCAGCAAGGATTAAATGTTACAAATGCATGTCTGTTTTCTTGCTTTAGTTACCTGGAATGTAAATTGCATCTTTTCCGTACCAAATTATATTGTCATCTGTGGCCTGTTTGGCTGTACCTTATTTTCACATTATCACATAAAGGGCCTAATTTTCAGACAACATTTTTTGAACACAGAATTTGTGTTTTGATTTTCTCTACAACTTTTTTCTGAAACATTTCTCATTTTAAGAAGAATTGAAGAAGATATTATAAATGTGTATAGGTCTTCATGTAAAGTACCCATTATCCTCATCATGTTTTGACAAAACTTGAATTTTTGTGGAAGATTTTCAAAAGTACTCAAATATTATATTTTATGAAAATCTGTCCGGAGGGAACAGAGTTGTTACATGTGGACAGGCAGACAGACATGATGAAGCTAACATTCACTTTTTGCGATTCTCGGAACGCACCTAAAAACGTGGCAGAGATCGTATTGGTAACATAGTTTTGCCTGTTTTTGATTAACGGCTTTATAGTTTTTACATTTAAATACAGTTATTGGGTACCAGGCTTTAAATTGTTATTGGAAGTGTCACGGTTTTTATGTGCATGCAGAATGATAGATGAAATCGTAGCATGGTGTATGGTTACATGCACCCCCCTGAGATCCTAAACTCACCTACTTACATTGAAATATCAGTGTTAAGTATTTCCATTATTAAAATTTTTTCTGATCAAGTTATATCTGGATGGAGAGATTAAAATTGTATTGTAATGGATAAAACAGTCTGAAGGACATTTAATTGTTTTGACAAGACTCATGCTTTTGGTAACTTCATAAGCTTCTCTGGACTGCCATGTCTTTCACCCTATTTCCCCACTTATAAAATTTAATTTAATTATAATCCTTGATACACAAATGTTTTCATCTTATTAAACTTATCAATGAATGTGATGTAATGAAGCAAAGTTCAAAAATATAAATAGGTTAAGTATTTTGATTACACAGTGTTCATGTGTACTTTGCCATTATAATGGTGCTGTTGATGTTTGCACTGATAAACTTCAGACAAGGGACAGTGAGACATTACTTGTGAGAGCATGTCAATAAATGGTAGCTCTGATGGCAAAGCCTGTATACAATCTAGGCTATGGGTTGGACAGCAGAAGAACTGTGGTTCCATTCCTGGTGGGACAAAGAGATTTTCTTCTCCAAAACATCCAGACCAGCTGTAAGGCCCACCCAGCCCCCTTTTCCATAGGTACAGGAGGCTATTTTCCCAGGGTGTGTATCTGACCATTTTTTCTGTCTAGTGCAAGAGTAAGATCTTTTGTCTTCCAGGTTGCTGTCCAGGAAATTAAAAATTAAGATATATAGAACTATAATCTTGCCGGTTGTTTTGTATGGGTGTGAGGCCTGGTCGCTGACATTGAGGGAGGAAAGGAAGCTGAGGGTGTTTGAGAACATGGTGTTGAGGAGAATATTTGGACCTAGGAGGGACGAGGTAACGGGGGACTGGAGGAGACTGCATAACGAGGAGCTAAGCGATTTGTACTCCTCACCCAATATTGTGCGGGTGATAAAATCGAGAAGAATGAGATGGGCAGGGCATGTGGCGTGTATGGGGGAGGAGGGGGGGCATATAAGTTCTTGGTGGGGAAACCGGAGCGAACGAGACCACTGGGGAGACCTAGGCGTAGATGGGTGGATAATATTAGGATGGATCTCCAGGAGGTGGGATGTGGGTATGTGGACTGGATTGGGTTGGCCCAGGATAGGGATAGGTGGCGGACGCT
>Ga0136643_10019692_pt1 | contig 10200 bp, 5 predicted proteins | sample TergutLab28metaG_FD_96883 | JGI IMG/M metagenome (GOLD analysis project Ga0136643, IMG submission 96883) | Labiotermes labralis P1 segment gut microbial communities from Petit-Saut dam, French Guiana - Lab288 P1 (version 3) (version 3) | ecosystem: Host-associated > Arthropoda: Insects >... | reverse complement strand
GTTTTAATTATTATTAGTAAAAAAGAAAAAAATATTTTATAGAAGAAATAAAAAAAAAAAAAAAAGAAAAAAAATTTAAGAGAGGGGGGGGGGGGGGGGGGGGGGGGGGGTAAATAAAGTTGGCTTGGAGTTTGTCAAAGTGAATGTGCCATTAAAAATAAGTGTCAAGTAGATGGAGAGACAAAACATGAACTCCTCATTCAATTAACCCTTTACCTGCTAATGTGGAGAATGTGGTGAGCTCCAAACAATGCCAGCAAAGGGCAGATAGGATTTAACTTGATGTTTTATTCTGTTCCATTCTCTCTGTAAAGGATTAATGCAGTTAATAATATTGGACGTACAACTGTAAACTACTCGTGTTACAAATATTGTGAACTAGTTTTCTCTCTTACATTAACGGCAAACATTGTCTATCCTTAGTTTTTAACGGGTACTGTCAGAACTCTGAGTGACAGAGCCAGAAAATTTGCTTACAGACTGGTGTTTCATCATGTAATAATGTTGTTACATATTGCCCCAAAATTTGTGAGTCTTCATACTACAACATAGGGTTTAATAAATAGGTTTAATAGCATGGATATTGGGTACATTATCCTTACTTTATTTACTCAATCTCTTCAGTTTATTCTTTTTTTCTTTCCAAAAATAGGTTACTGCTCAGAAAGGAGGTGAGGAAGTCACAGAACCAGTTGGTTTAACCTGCCTCAATATTTATGCTCATTTTGTGAAATTTCCTGCTCTCTTTTGGCAGCACATCAAAAAGACTGATTGCCCCTGTAACTAAGAATGTTTTTCAATTCCCAAACCATTATTTGTAGGTGTTGCTGGTATCTAGTCTTGGATTTTAACCCTAAATACTGTACAAGGGTACATGAGTTTCATTTTCTTGTCATCTCTGAACAATTGTTTTGGTAGTTTTTCGGTTCATATCACCTGCTGATGATATTTACAATTAACAGCATATGTACCCTAGTTAAAACCTGTAAATTTGTGTCACTCAAATGGGCAGCCACTTAGGAACCTATACACTTTAAAGATGGAAACATCCTTTTTCAAATATACTGTGTTTGAAAACCCCCGTGATGATGCACAACCCCAAATAAGTCACGTTAACCATTTTAAAAACAGAGTGTTAAAAAAAAGCCCAAGATGATAGACAGTCCAAAGTAATACTACTGTTTTCAGCTTTTCCATACTTTGCTTTGTCTTACTTATGACATAATTTCTGTTCCATTTAGTATTATACAACACAGTTTCTTTTCATTTCATGTGTTTATTATATATTTTACAAACATATTTACAATTTTTTTTTTCCAAGGTGAGAAAGTACAATTATTATGTGATCACCATGCTGTCTTGTGCCCTTCTTCCCCCCACTGCAAAGTTTGAACCAATTACCAGTATTCACAAAAACTGTCATTGGATTCTGGTTTCATAGCAGTAATTACGACCCTATCAACCAGTGGAGCTAGACATGTACGTAGAATTTGGTACAAACAAACAGCATAAATGTACTTACACATTATATATAAAATTATTGCTCGTAAGTCACCAACTATGAAAATGGCAACAGCCCAAAATTTTTTTTTATATCCAGTAGGTTTAACATGGATGCAATCTGTCTCTAAGTAATATGTTCTTTGCAAAATTCAACGAAATGGAGGAAATGATAATATCAGAACAGTAGAGAACTTCAAGAGTAATTTTTATTGCTTCTGTTCAAAACTCCATGTTGTTTTTATCTGTATCCATTGCCAGGCTCATTCTGAACAGTATACGACTCACACAATACACAAGACATGCTGCCACAGGACCAACTGAACGTAATGATGTAAATGACTGGGTGTTTTTTTAAACTATAATTTTAGCATGGAACAGTACGCTCCCTGAGGATGATCAAATGATCGAAACATGTAGGAGAGTTTTAAGTGTTTTAATGTGAATTTTATATCATTAAATGAATATATGTGCACTTGTTGGTGTATTAATTAAATTAAATATCCATGTTGTATGTTTCACAATCTAATGGTTTTTCTTTCTTAAGTTGGAGCCAGTACCATAGACACCTCTGGGAGACTCCTCTATAAATTGATAATTGGGGCCCTCCTGTAACTATTTGCAGTTATATCCAGATCTTGTAACAGGGATCCACTATACTGTCTTCTGTCAGAATGGAATAAAGTCCAAAAGAAGCCGCAACGAATTTTGGTAATCTGTACATTTGCCCCCTCCCACACAACCTATGGGGGTATTCACAAATCGCAGGGTCTGCAAGGTCCTTACCTTACCTCACCTTGGGGAAATGTGTACCAACTCTGTGCTTTTGAGATTTCATGTTACAATAAGCACAACAAACCTATTCATATCACAAATACTCAGCAACCATGCAAACAAACGAAAAACAGAGTCACAAACTTTTATCTTATTATAACAGACATTGTAAAGCAAGGGGCAGTAGATAATGTCCACATATAATGGACATATTTCTTAATTTATTTTCAGTTCATATTTCTACATGATTGTACATTCCTCTTCTCACCTCCATTGTTTTCATTTTAATTATTTTCTCAGATTGTCCAGTTCCCATCTGCTTTTGCAATTCTGTGTTAGCATCTACTTACCAGCAGCTAAACCTTCCTGTGTACTTTCACAAGAGGGAAGAAGTTTCTTTTTCTCAGGTTAAGAAAAAGAGATTGACTATAAGTGTGAAATTAGATATGGTATGTGCCTGAAATGTGGTCATCTGGGATACAACACAGTGAAATTTGGTAAACAGTTACTAACTTTCAGAGAAACATACTGCCTCCACCTTTAGAAATAAACAAAGCCATTTTGGGAAGTTGGCTGGGTTGATAACAGGAAGTAGAAAAGAACAATCTATACTCCATGGCCCATTTTTTTTCTCCCAGTTTTAAGGTATATTATCTTTACGATGGAGCCAATAGAGTCCTCTGAAATGTTGGTACCTACTTGCTGGACTATATGACATTATGTCCCAAACACCCATAACCTTAATAGAGACTGCTTCCTTACTGTTTCTTTGCGGCTTGTCTGAAAAACAAGGAATGCCTTTAAATTTTTTTCCATCTGTTCTGTGATACATCTTTTGTTAATCAGGAAGCAAATTTATCACTTATATAGCACTTCTTTGTCAAGTATTTTAAAAGGCAGCATAGCAACATTTTGTTGTAGCACCTTTTTTCTACATTCTTGGGCATATCTTTGGCCAGTATTTATTCTGTAAATATGACAAGTGACTCTTCTTGTATATACGCTGTATTGCAAGTCACATTTTAATACAAAAACTTGTGCCTTCAACTGATTGAAACGTGAGATTTTGAAAATTCCTACTCCTGAAGCCGTTAACAGAGCAGAAAAAGCAACAAAGAAAATGTTCCCAGTCTTCACAAAGTTTGTCAAAGTACTGTACTTGAACTATAATTCTTTTTGACAGTCTGCAGTAGGAAGACTTGCTGAAGGTGTGAATTTATATGCAAGTACATATTAATAACAAAATAAGCTGTGTTAGGCAAGGAAAACTACCAGATGCAGCCATGATGGTACCTTGTAAGGAAGCCATATCTGCCTGTCGTTCCATTTGTAACCAATCAAAGGTTTTCTCTAAATGAGAAGGATTCCATAGCAGTGTTGCTGAGGTATCAGGTCCTCTGTGATGTGACACTGTGTCCCTGGTTAATGCTTCCTGATATTTCAAAGGTGTAGTGCCTTCTTCTTCAAAGGCTTCGGGGTCCAAGAAAGAATTTTTAAAACTGGATTAAATTGTGTACTACGAAATACTATACAGTAAAGATTTTTAGGGTACCAGTTTTCTAAGAGGAGTAAAAGAATTAAATTTTCTATTTGTTGCACTACAACCAGACATTATTATGGAATGTCCATTGTGGGAATTTACATGGTGGGTCAGTAAGATTTCTAGAAAAAACAAAAGCATTAAAGAATGAGGTCTGCAGCAGTTTGGTGTCAGGTGCATAGATCACATTGCACTGTGTGAAATACACAATAGTGGTAAATAGAGGATTTGATGTGAATGTGATTCATCAGAAGATATTGCCCCACCTTTCTGGGAAGGGAAAAAAAATACTAGTCAGACCTGATGACAGATTTTAAACATGCATAAAATTTGGTAGTCATTTCACAGTAACATTGCACTGGCCAGTAGTGTAAATAAAACTCCAATACAGCCGAGCTTCTTGGCTGCCAGATAATGTAACTGTAGAGCAGAAATAATAAAGGAATATTTCTGGCTTCCTAAAGTATTATTTCATGAAATTAAAGAGTTACTTGGAAATGATGAAAATAATCTTTAGGAACTGTTTTCATTGAAACTGTCTGTGGAACAGCTACCAACTAGTTGTGCTCTCTGTAGAGTTGTTACATAACTCATAGTCTACGAGTCCATGCTCTTTCAATTATATTATACCGATAAATGCTTGTAACTTCCAGTTTTGCGTAGCTGTTGCATGCTAGCTACATATTCAGATGAACGTTCTTGTATAATACCTGCATTTTTTATTTAGGTTCCTGCCACACAAAACCCATTAATAATGTACATCTGAGGAAAAGTATTATGGTATATAATATTTAGTTAATCTTGTACTGTGCCACATGTAACACACCAAATACAACATAACCAAAAAGATATAAAACTTCTGAATTGGCTCCTGTACACACTGGTATTTAAAGATTTCATTTATTTTGCTATAGTGTGGTTGAAATAAACAACATTAAACAGGCAGTACAATGATTATTGTTGTTTTTTTGGTGATGGCCTGTCTATGGTTAGAATACAAGTCTTATAATGAAGAAAGCTAATTTTCATGCAAGATGAACATGCACTCTTTCAGACTTTTAGATATTTGTGAAGTAAACATGTGGGCAGACCAAACAAATACCAGTAGAGTTCTCTGTTATGATAAGTGGGCCTGCAGCATGATTGTTGTGACAAGCACTATTTTCTGTTCCATGTGTGTTGCACTCTTGTGTCACTGCAATATGGAGATATCCTGTGTTTGACAACAAATTTATATTAGATGAAATGTAGTGTCTTGTTAAGAAAAAGTTTATTCTTACAGTTAACTTTGCCACCATGAAGAACAGCCAAAATGAATCTGCATTTCTGCCAGCAATGATTTATGAGATTTTAAGATTGTAGCATCAGCTTACAGAATCACAATAACCTGCTGTTCTGAGCTCCAAAATACATAACATTTTGCTTTCAGAATACATGTGCCATCAGTATCCTCCAAATACCAGTAGGTTTCTTAAATACCAAGTTAACAAGTAGTTAAGGTGCATTCCATGCTGAAATATGTTGAGCATGTAATGGTATTCCTTATGGATGCAGAAGGTTGTAGGTTTCTACAATAATTTCAGTGAGTTTTTGGTTGAATAATTTTTATTACTCTATGACCATCTGTCAAATGCTACGGTCCTGTGGTATGAAATGTGACAGAACAGAATGAACGTGAATTATGAATTTGAAAGGATGTGAATGGAATTGCCCAAATTTATGGTCCCAGTTGGAACATGTGTTTGGCAAGACTGAGATAACCATGAACCCGCTCAGCATAGCATATCTTCAGCTAGGATTTGAACCAGGTACCTACTGGTTACAAATCACAAAACAGGCAATTATGACTATGCCACTCCATTCAGTTGAGTGAGTTACTGTATTACTAACATTGTGGGTATAACACATAACTGTATTCTAGGTGCTGCTGAATTCTGTGTTGACTTAAAAACTAACATTAACATCATTTAAGCATTTTATTGTCATTACCTGGTTAGTTAGTTGGACATTTCTTTGTTCCGATGGGCATTTATTGGAAACATGTAGTTTCCAGTAAACAAAAAATATACAAAATGTTTCTCATCAGTTAGTTTTACATCTTTTCCTTGCACAACTAATGCTGATGTAGTGCATAACTCCTGTTTCATTTGGGCCTTCAGATAAGTAAAGTAAAATGGAAAGAGGTAATGTTGCCCCTCTGTCTTGGCACCATGCTATAAAAGTGTGCAGGTTGAATGATAACTGCACAATTTCACATACCATCTTTTACCATAATCCATCTTGCCATTCCATCCATAAGGGTTATTATTATTTGCACATATAAAGAACACCAACACAAAAAGTCACGATTCAACAAACCATCCAAATATGAAACATTAATATATTTACAGAACTATAATATCACGTTTAACAAATGCTACAGCATTTAATATCATGAGGTAGAAATGATCTCACTATCTATCCTGAAGCTCTGTTCATGCCTGCTAAGCACAAGTACAGTTCTCACTGCATTGCAGCGTGTTGTTCTGTCACAGGCAGACATAGCACTAAAGCCATGGTCTTGATGTCATTCTGTGTGCACATAAACATCACAGTTTTATTAACACTACACATATTATATCATTAGAGAAAAAGATTTTCTGCATTCTACAGTAATATATAAAACTTCAATTTTTATAAACTTCAGTGAGTGACAGCAGTATATAAATGAGTATATCTGGCTGCACCAAGGACACTGTAAGGGCCATGAAACATCCAACCAGAACTGGAAAGTGGAATTTAATTTGTGCAGCAGGAGGAGGAATTTTTAAAAATCATTACTGCATATTCAGAACATTTGTTATAGAACAAAGCAGTTTCACAGGAACAGAATATGTCAGTAAATATTCATTCCGAGTACACTCACAATGTATACTCCATGTAATTCTTTATTTTTTCCAGCACACCCAAAATATAAAACTGGTGAGAATGTGGGCATTTACCATACATTCAAACATTTCAATTGTCACTTCACTGTGTGTGTGTGTGTGTGTGTGTGTGTGTGTGTGTGTGTATGTATATATATATATATATATATACATATATACATATACATATATAATTCATCCATGGCATACAAAGTAACAGCAACACAAGAGTTACAGCTTTTCAAAAGTAGGATAAATACCAACTTAATATCAACATGGTTTCCATTATACAAAATGGCATGGTATGTGTCTATTATTTACTTTAGACTTCAGTTCATTATTGCAGGACCTTGTTCCTTCTTTGCCACTTCCTTATTGGTCAAATGCTTACAATGACAGTTTCTAGTAAAACTTCTTATTCCTATCTAAGTAATGCATATGAAAATCCAGTTTTAATTTCTGTGTATGTCTACACAGGGGGATTTTTGTTGTTGTTGTAAGGATTACATGGAATTTGATATTTGTATTATTCTTATCATCAGCTGTAACTGGATTTTATATAAGATAAATTTTCCATTTCTGGAGAGTCGTATATATTTTTTTTTTATAAACTTCAAATTTGGTGAAAAAAGTGTTACTGAATCCACTTGAATTGCATTTTTGCAGTAACAGACATATTCTGAAAGTGAATTTAGTAAACCTTAATCATTGCTGTATGTCTCACAATTACAGTGAGTTACATCAAGTTCATGTGTGCTGAAATGTAGACAACAACCTACTAAGTGCAAAATTTGAGGTTCTCACATCAGTGACTGTGAAGATTAAGGACTTGGACGTTTGACACCAAGTCCTCTGTAGCTATTTACCAAGATTTTGGATGAACAAACTTCATTTTCAGGACATGTGGGATGGTCCAAAAATGAATTTACAAGACAAAATGTCATTTCAACTTGTCTTAGACTGACTGGAATTGTTGCAAAGCAATTGGCTATTCTCCAATGACAACACTGTGTTGAGGGTTATCACTCTGCACTGCACATGTGGTGACAGCAACCTGACTAAAACAGTGGTCTCAGCATCAGGCCCAGGCAGTAATATGGTCTTGGTGTGCAAGAAATGTGAATGCAGCATAAGTCTGTCATACCATCAAAGTTTATGTAAACATGATTAACCAACAGAATGCAGCAAAATGGAGTTCACATGTTACATCTTGATGAACAAGTACTGTACAAACAACTGTACCAGAAATGACAGACCCACAACAGCAAGTACACCAGACAAGAAAATGTGTGTAAAATGCAGTTCTCAAAAATACAAGAATAATGATCAGTGAAATATAACAAAACTTGACTTTGTCCCATGGAACAGTTTTCAGGATCATATAGGGGTTTGGATTCCACAAAGTATGTACATGATGAGTGCTGTACGCATCATCAGGAAAGCACAAAACAAAAGGGATGACTTTGTGTCCTCTCATTCCTGCAACAATATGCTGTTAGTTGCCACAAATTTCTCAAGCATATTGTCACTGGAGATGAGACACGAGTTCATCACCATACCCCAGATGAAATGTGCCAGCATGGAGCGTAAACACCTTGGGCCCCTGAAAATGAAGAAGCTGGCACCAAGCACCAAGTGACAACCATCTATTTCCTGTTCTAAAGGGTCATTTTGGTGGCTACAAATTTACAAGCGATGATGATGCGAAGACAGCTGTGATATGGTAGTTGCAACTGCTTGACACATACTTCTATAAACAGGGAATCAAAAAGCTAGTTTTCTTTTACAACAAATACATCATTCTTGGTAGGGATATGGTAAACAGCAAAGTGGCAGTCACAAAATTGCATGTATATTGTTTTATTAGTAGTATAAATAAAAAGTTCAAATATGAGACTCATAAACTTGTTTTTGGACTGACCCTTCCAGAATACTCTTCTAGAGTGGGACACTTAAGTTCCTCTGAAATGTTACTATACAACTAGCAGACCCCATACTGACACATCCTAGAACACACCAAACTTATTTCTAGCAGGTCTTGAACATTTTCCTGCTTTGTCATGAGACTGCCATGTGCTTCCTAAATTCATAAAATGTGTCAGTGTGTTACAGTCACAATGTGACCATTAAGGTATATTTACAATACAACAGTGACTAAATAATCCATTAATGTACTGAGTTCATTAATTACCATGAATCAAGGAAAAACAATAAAAAGAGACCATGGGGTGGCACATGAATATCATGACTGCCTGACACATGACACAACATGGCTTGTTAATCTTGATCATCTGGACATTAAATCCCAGTGCAGTTGATGACAGCTGGATTTATTTTCATTATTATATGCCCATGCCTGCATGTGTGGACAATGGCATTTTCTGTCTTCTGTGAAGAGTTACATTTAACAGGACAAGGACAAGAAACACAGCATATTAGCATCTGTTTAATATCAAGCTTTAACTAAATATGTGGTGCAGAGTCCTTCTTCTGAAGTTAACAAACATTTCAGTGCTCATGAATTTCTTTGCCTTTACAGAACATGAAGGTTCATCACTTCATTCTTAACAGACCAGAACTAATCCTGTCCTGAACCAAATGAAGCATGTCCACACTTTGAAACATAATACTAAAAGATCCATTTAATACTATCATGCTATCTACATATATCTTCCAAATAGTGTGTTCCCTTCAGATTCCACAACTGAAAATATACATCCATTTCTTGTAACTACCATTGTATGCTACCAGCCTCCTTCATTCTCCACTACTTAAATGCCCCAATAATTAAGATTACTGCTTTCGGAGATGTGATGTAGAGTGTTATTTACTGACATTTCAGTAGAACCTGTTGCCTGTATCTTCAGGGCAGAAGAATAGGTGTAATTCTGCCTGAAAGACAGTAATCATCATAGTATACCCATTCTAGCTCTCAGCTGATAGATATTCTCTTGGTTTCAGGGAATCTAAGTGTTTCCTCAGAGGACCCAAAACACTCGCGTAAACGATTAAAAAATATAGCCAGGAATTTACTCAATATTGTGATAATTACAGTTTTCTGTTATATTATAACTGCCCAAAATGATGTTTACAGTAGTTCTTGTATTAATGTACGTAGCACTGTAAACTTTTTCACTTGAACAATATAAAAAAAACACATCAATTTTAATTTCAAATGTCACCAGTATCCTGTTTAAGTAATGCAAGTTACTATCTATAAAATGTTTAATTTTTTACTTCCCAAAACAGACTGACGCAAATTTCCACGTCACCTAACTACGCCTAGACGGCTTCTCTTCTTTGGCATGAGTATGAGGTAGCTGGTAACCTGTACAAATTTCTTTCCACTACTTGATTTATTCTCATGGTTCCCAATTGGCTGACTCTAAATTTTACTATTTTCTAATGCGTCCAAAAAGTCAAAATTCTGAATTCTGTTTCGTTATTGGTTACAAATGACTTAATATTTGCTCTCCAGGC
>Ga0136643_10019690_pt1 | contig 10201 bp, 7 predicted proteins | sample TergutLab28metaG_FD_96883 | JGI IMG/M metagenome (GOLD analysis project Ga0136643, IMG submission 96883) | Labiotermes labralis P1 segment gut microbial communities from Petit-Saut dam, French Guiana - Lab288 P1 (version 3) (version 3) | ecosystem: Host-associated > Arthropoda: Insects >... | reverse complement strand
GGGAAAAAATTCACGCATGCGCACTAAGGTTCAAGGTCGGCTCATGCAAGCGTGCTAGATTATAATCCATCAGGTGTTCGCATAAAAAAATACGGTCGGATACTTTTCTAACAGACCTCGTAGATGACTTCTTGCAGTGGAGAGAAGACTGAAACTAAGCACAATGAAATCAACAAAACAGAGTGAATGATATCACCAGATCACACCTTAAGGACAGCTTCAAATGAACATTTGGCACTTTTGTTAACTCAGCACTTTACTGTATTACAGTATAACAGCAAGGGACAATTATGTGTTCTTCGCACAAAATGTGTTAAATGAACATATACAAACAATGGTTGTATACCTCCAAAAACTAATGAAAACACTTTGATACAATTTTGTGCTGGAAATACCAGTAGTCAAGAAATTTTAACTGTGCTTTGTATGGGCCAAATGTAACACCTAATTTGGATGGAGCTGAAACTGATCTTTACCAGTTTCCTCAACATGGTCTACTGTTATAGGTATATGACACAACATACAGATCTACTGGTTAACATACAAAATATGACTGTCCTGCCAGTATCCATTTTCCCAAAGGTACTATATTTACTTGCATGAGAAAACTTTGATTGCTTAATTTTGAGTTTTTTTTTCCTTCAGAGCTTTAGTTACTATACACACTGTTCTGTGATAAGGTGTTCAAACTTGAGGAGAATATTTTGTTGGCCACTGTAGTAAGCTGAAACCTCTTAGTTGAAACGTAGAATGTAACATAACAACATGACAAAAGATACAGGTAAAGTACCTGCTTTAACAGGCCATTATGGCTCAGAGACCCGGTAGAGGTATAGCACTACTCTTTTGTTAACCTCAGTGCTGGATGGGGGTGGGTGGTCAATGCCACACCAAGCTGCTTTACCCTGAAGGTAAGAGACCTGGTACCTATTGTACATGAGGCTGGGTGGGCCCCAGGGCCGGTCTGGACAGGTGCTGAAAATCTTGCCCTCACTCGGATTTGATCCCCAGACCATCCGGCCTGTAGTAAGATGCCATACAGACAATGCCATCGTAGCCCACAAAACAATAACATGGTGGCTACATTGTCTATATTTAGCTATTTGTGTGATGGAAATAACTAACGAAAAATTGGGACACGACAGATGCATGAAATTGGGTTTGAAGATAGATAAGATATGCCCACACATTTATGTATGATAATGTATATCGAAAGTTGGATTTTATGTTCCTTGCATTTCCAGTTTCCTTAATTCTATCCATCTTTTCATGACTTCTCACTAAATCTTCCAAAAGAACAATGCTACTTTTTCTGAAAATGATGTGCTTTCTACCCATTTCCTCGATTATACATTCAAATTTAACATAAGCTGGCTGATTGTTGTAATTTTAAGTACTTTTAATTGGAAATACAGGAAACGAAACTGATTTACTACATTTACTATTCTATAATTTCAAGGCTCTGCCAGCAAAGAGCTGTGCACCCAGAATCAACTGCCTGGGAACTTCCTCAAATGTAATATTCATTGCAACTTGCTGTTACCTCAAGGGAATGGCTCTGCAAGAAACGCCTTTCAAGTCTCATTCCATTTGGAAGTTTGATAACAATATGAACAGCTTCTGGATGATCTGAAGGAGGTTCATCTGGAATACGCTTCTGGTACTCAATCTTTTGCCTCTGAACTTCCTACAACAGTGCAACAACATTCAACCTGCAGCAATAGGATTCTCAGACTACCTAGTAGGTTGAATCCTATGACAGCCAGAAATGGTGCCTCTAGGACATGTGCCATATGCTGTTATGTCAACAGAAACTTGAGAACCCAAGTCTGGCCACATAACAGCATGTAAATGAATACAGCACAAACACATTAATTCCAAACCAGTTAATTCAAAATACTATATCCATCAAAGCAAGTAAAGTTCCTAGTTTAAAATATAGGATTCTAAGTGCTGTTTAATTCAGTTAATTCAAAATACAGTTAATTTCTAATTCAAAGCTATATTTAAGTCCTTTGATAACTACAAGTTCTGAGCAGCAGCATACACTTGGCTACTGGTCACTACTGTCCATGACAGTACACAGCACACACCACACCTAAGCATGACACTTGCAGAGGCAACTGAAATTTAGCTGTACATGCATGTGCACTGGTACCTACGAGAATTTCGGTTATCTCTGTGATCGTTATGCTAGTGTGTGGAGTCTACTGTTTCCTGTCATGGACTGTACTGACAAGCTACCGTTGGTATGAGTCATTCTGAAAACTGTGTTAATGCACTGGTAATGGCATGAGGGTAACAATGATGTCTACAGAAAGAGTAACCATTGTGTGTGAGGTGGTATCTTTCATATATTATTCACTTTCTAGTCTGTCTGGTAGGAAGTAATATGTGTGCAAGATAAAATAAAATAAACAGCTGCTAAAACTGAGTGCAGTCAAAGGGTAAACGAAATGAGGAACACACATACAAGGAATTGCAAGGTAGCATGGATTCTCATAACTGACCAACTATGCTGAACAACTGACAATTACACGAAAAGTTCTGATGGCCCTAGATGTGATCATACTGAAAGTGATGAGGAAGGGGAAGATAAGTGGAAGGAAATGCAGTAACTTTCAGAGTAATCGGCTCATGTGTTCGTGTCACTGTTAGTGCTGACTCTGGTAAGTTAAAGCGATATAAACAAAGAACTGTAAAAGCCATGGATGAAATTCAGTTCATGTTGAAAAAAAATAAGGTCATTCTGAAAAAAATCTAACTTGAGTCTTGTTTAAAGAAACAAAGACCAGAGTTGGACAAATGTGAAATATTGTTTTCTGGCTTGCATTTGGATCTAAACTGTATTAAATTATCTAGTAGGCATTAACAATATACACAGGAATTGAATCCACTACTTATAAAGGTTAAAAAAATCACAGATTTCAGCGTAACATCAGGGCTTAAACCAACCATTTAAAAATATGGATTTAAAAATTTATAACGAAAATTTAAAAACTGCGTATAAAAATCTGATAATTTGGGACCACATAATTCAAAGCCTGATTTTTTGGTCCTGAGCACTTCAAATTAATGAAGTTTTTATGTAAGTGACTTTGATGATGCACCAACAGGTGTAAATGGGTAAATTGTGATGTTATCACCCAACTTCATATAACAGTTTCCTTAAGCTATCCAAATGTCATCCCTCCATTCCTCTTGATTATCAGAATTCTGTATCACTTGGTCTTCCTGATCCAAACTACATACCCAGCTCATCAAAGCCTCATAAAATGAACTTTGTGACATCCTGCTGCAGTCAAAAGTGATAGAGGTAAAGCACACGTAATGTTGGGGTTAGGAATGCACATCAACTACATAATATAGAATTTTATGGGGGTTGCGCACACCATGTTCCTTCCTCTTGAATAATTCAAATCCATTTCAGTTTTGACTGCCATTTTAGTATTATCCCAGGGCCTGAATATCTTTTTGGTTGCAGTTAATTTAACTGAGACATTACCTGCAACTTGTTAACCAGAACTGAAATGTAATTCATTATCACATGTAAACAAACCTCTCTGTGATACTGTTCTTCCAACTCTTTTTCCCTTCGTTGTCTTGCTTCACCTTCACGTCTTTCCCTTTCCTCACACCGGCGACGCTCTTTCTCCTGATCGGCTCGCAAAGATTCAAGATATGCTTGGTCTTGCTGCTGCCTCAATGTCTGATTAAAGTTGAGTTCAACCCTAAGCAACAAAGAGAAATAAGCGGGAGTTTCAGCAACACCTGTCTCAAAGGACCATACTCTGTAACCTTTTTTAGGAAGTTTCCTCTTGTAGTGAACTGCTGTTTCTTCACAATGGTACCTGGTGAAAGTGAAGTTGTCTCTATACATGCCAGGGAGGCATTCAGGGGGAGTAGAGGTTTAACTCCACCCATTCTTAAACTTGGTACTAGATTGAAATGAGTGGTCCGCCTCATGCGCAAGGTGCTTTACTGATGGGTAAAAAGCCCCTCGCCCCCTTTCAATAGGAGCCTGGGGGAGCCCCAGAGCTGGTCTGGATGTTTTGAAGAAGAGATAAGTCTTACACCCCTCCTACTTTTTGAATCTCAGGTCATCCAGCATGCAACCTAGTCACTCTACTGACCATGCTATCCTGGCCCCCCATAAACATAAAACTTGTTTGAAATGGCCATCCAGTTCATGAAAATTGTATTTTATAGAGCTTCTTTAATAGAGAGCAGCCCACAATAGATATACAGTTGCAACAGCTGAATACAGGGCATTGTTTTCTATTTATGATCGACAACAATGCCTAGTAACCTAAGTGTAGGGAAATCTGAAAACAATGAGACTGTCAGGAGGCAATGGACTGGAACATTTTGGATATCAACCCATGATGCAAATTTCTTAAAAATAATCAACTGCATATCCCATTTTTGGCTACATTATAGCAAGAGTACAACTGCAAAAATCTAAGGATCTCTAGAACCGAAAAATTTATCAGACTTTGAGATGACTCTAAATTACAGAATTTCAGGCACAATGAAGTTATGTTAGACATAAATGGCTCTATGCATCATTCTACACTCACTGTTTCATGTGACAGAAGGCAGAATAGCAATCACCACTATACAGCATCATTAATTTCACCGTGGCCACGGCTAAGACAGCTTGGAACAACTGTCCACTTACAGTTCAAACAAGTAATGCCTGTCAAATCAGGTACTGTCAGGCAATCTAATTACATTATGTTACACCCCAAAAAAACCATCAACGTTACCACAAACATATTGGTCACTCTCAGTATATGTGAGGACTGCATTCCCAATTGTGAAAGATGACATTCATCACTAATACACTTACTTTTCATATATAGTACAACTAAACAAGAAAATTAAAATAGTATGTACACTCAAAATTAATAAATCTCAACCATGAATGGGGCTAGATCTCACTTAAGACAACAGGGTTCAAGAGTTACAGGGCAACTGGGTCAACAATGCTAGATGACTCCCATGGCACAGGCGAAGGTGAAAGGCTCAAATAAGATATGGACATACCCAAATGCAGACAACACAGTGTGTGAGTGTGTGTAATGGAAGTCACATGTACAAAATGTCTGTTCACTTTCTCATTTACTCATAAAGGACTTTCAAATTTATTTTCTTCTTTCGCAGAACACAAATGATAATAAACATGACATTAGTATTATTTCAAATTCAAGAAAGAAACTGGAGAAAAGTCTGGAAGCAAACTCACAGCCTTGCATGCCAAAAAAATTTGTAACCTGCATGACAACAAAGTACTTAGTGACTTTAAGGACACCCTGTACAAAAATAAATGGAAGGCATTGTTACTAAGATGAACAGACACATGCATGTGGTATTGCAGCATTAATTTGGAGTAACCTACATGTCAAGGAAGTCTGAATTATAACGTCAGGGAAATGAGCTTATGGGGGCCTTGAATTTGTTAACAGAGAAAGAGTGAAAATTAATTTGAGGAATAATGGTAAATAAAACAAATGACTACCTTTCAGCCCTTGCAGCAATCAGGGCTACTTCATTAGCAGTCACAATTGCCTGAAGGCGAGCAATAAGTTCATCTGGTTCCACCGGACCTTCTGACCTAAGCAACAGACAGTGACATGAAGAGTGAAATGTTCTCACCCACACTTAACTCTTCTACAGTACTGATGCTAGCATCTCATATTTAACACACAACTTACTATCAGATTTAAACACATTTCATGCCTGACTGCACATTCTGTAGAGATGTGCAGGCATGCATGGGATGTGTTTGTTACAGGAGACATACTGGTACATTATATTCAAAGATCTCTTGTTTTATTTCAAACCACTAGTTCAAAAGCTTTCAAGACCAAACAGTATCAAACTTCCTCCACAAACACTGTTATGTGTAGCTACAATTGCTGTATCTTCATTTTACTTTCTTGTATTACATAGCACATAGCACAAGCACAGAAAAACTTAATTTCAACATACAAATACTTTTCACTATAAGCTGTTGGAAACACCATGCAGTATTACTAATGGTTCTGATATGTATATGAGAAGAGACACAAGGTTCTTTAATGGTTTACATGTAAAGTCTTCCTAAGTCAGAATAAAGAAGTGTCTAAGGACATGTATCTACTATATACATCACCCCACACATTCCAAATAATTCTAATTTCCAGTATTTATTCAATAGTGAATTTTAACCTGAAATTATATGGTTTTTAATACTGTGGAGTGATTCAGACACATTTTATTTACAAGTATATTCTAGTTCTCAAAGAAATCACCCTGAAGATGGCAACATCAGGGACCAAAACATGTTGGCAGCCATAATACAATAAAAGTACATCACTCAAATTAAAGTGTATTTATTGGTCTTGAATACACTGTAGACATTAATTATATCTGCAATGTAACTGCCAAAAGATATGTAGTAAATATGCTGCAGCAAAAGTACCAATCTGCTGTAAAAGTCTCATGCAGCAGACAGCGTAAGCCAGTCAGGGAGAAATCTGGCCACAGAAGATGAACAACAAATGAGTTGCGTACTTAGCCAACCACAAAATAAAATGAAGTATACAGCGGGAAGAACTTAAAAGTGTCACATAATCTACATTATGGCACCTGGTCGAGATCTGAAATTCATCCAAATAACACTTAAAAACCAAGCTCCTGCTATATATAAAATGTAATACTTCTCCACTATAAAGACCCATCAGCTAATACTGTTCAGAAAATAACTGCAGTTCAGTCTCAGAATCACATAAAACACTTGCAGAATTTCAAAAAAGCAATTTTTGAATATTAAAGCAGGTGGTACTGTCATGACTGAGTAAATAAAGTACTCTCTGTAACATGCCATGAAGGCACACAGGGGAAATAAAGGTATAGCTCTACTCTTTCTTTAACCTTGATACTAGAAGAGGGTAGGTGGTCAACACTATGCCCTCTCAGAGATGCAAGATGGTGGCAGACTGGAAGAACAAAACTGCATACAGCTCACATTTAACTATTAATATCCTTGCTCTCTACTGATTGACAACTGTTTTAACTTAATGTGTGGTAGATGGGAAAAGAAAGCTGTATAAAAACTAAACTAAACTCCGTGGCCTTAGTCCGCACGCGAACTATACCGACAGAGCGGCCGCCGCCGGTCGGCGAGGATAGAGGGGTGTCACGTGGTCAGCGCAACGGGTCCCCACAGCCATTAATCTCTGTTTTCTAGACCTGGAGCTGCTACTTTTTTTCATTCAAGTAGCTCCTCAACTGACCTCACGAGGCTGAGTGGACCCCGTTCCAGACCCACTACTACTCAGAAAATCTGGTAGCGCTGGGGATCGAACCCGGGACCTCTGTATCTACAGCCAGAAACTCTGACCATTAGACCACAGAGGCGGTCAAAGAAAGCTGTATATTCCTCTGAAATGCTGGTACTCAAACTACCAGCTCACATCTTAGTCTTGTAACACAGAAGACCACAATATGAATAAGAATGTAGAAAGATGTCACAGGACAAAATACAATGGTGCAAATGACAAGAAAAGAAGAAGAAAAAGATGATGATGGCGGAAGTGATGATGATGACGATGATGACATAAAGAAGAAATGTGGAAGAATGAAACTACATTTTCATGTGTATTCCAAGGACTTTGTTACATGATGGATGGAGAGACATGTGGAAAAATTAGTATTGATCTTAACATGCCACCACAAATCCACAACAGATCCAGTTGTGCCATTATGCATCTGCAGATTTTTTGTGTAACTGATGCATATGATCATGCACTGGCTATTTCATCCTTTTCCCCGTCCCTTACCTCTTCAGTTGTTCTGCTGATTATCTGCTTTCCATATGTATCTCACTCTGCAATTTGAGCCCAAATGGGAAGTGTGTTTCATATTATGTCTCAGTCTGCTGTTTTGAAGTTACAGTTTGGAAAAGAGATGACTATGATATCAGGGTCCTTGCCCTATGATATCAGGGTCCTTGCCTGGTGCTGTACCCAGAAATTATTTTTTTATTTAATTATTACTGACCACAACACCATGCGAGTATTTTGTATTTTTTTATTGTCTATCCCATGTGAAGCTTTTAGTGTGTATGTCAAGCAGGGTTATTGGTAGGCTACTGATTCTCCCAATGACATAAGTACGTCTTGTTGCTTCTACACTGAGTATTTATAACAAACTGTTATTCCATACTTCAACTCACATCTGATGCTATGTGTAAACTAGGCCGTACCTCACACTTCTGCAGTTCCCTGATACCATGTGATTCATGTATTTATGGGGAAGTTCAATTCTGAGAGGAGGTTAGGCACAACAGATTAACATTTATCATCTGGAAATCTAGATCTTAAGCCTCCAGTCCTACAAGGTTAACAGTCACATTTTAATTCAGGGCTAACAGTGTACCATTGAAGGATATGAAATTTTAACTCTCCCAGACCCACAGGGTTGGCATGTCAGGAGTAATGTTAGAATATGGAAAGAATGCAACTGTCAGCCAGCTGGACTGTTACTGTATTGCATGGCATAGGTGCCAGTATCAAATGTCAGAAAAAAATTAAAGAAAAGCCATTCATTTACAAAAACAATGCCAATCCATGACAAAATTCCAGTCACACTTCAGGAAAGAAAACTGCTTTAAACTGTACTTTCCCACATGTAACAAGTTATAAGTACTACTTTACTGATTTATCATTTGATTACTGTAGTGAGATAAAGACAAAATAGATATAACATTCTATATTATAAGAAAATACTTCTGCTTACCGTCCAACAACAGTCATTCTTCCATCGTGGAGAACTATAACAGCAAGAAAGGGGTATCCATTCTCACGCAGTGCTTGTGAAACACGATAGCCTTCAGATGTTGTAACTGAGCAAGCCCAGAAGAGCATGTTGGAATTAATATAGTTGATCACTTCTGGGTGTGGTAAAGTATGCCTGTAAAATAAAACATATTACAACCAATTTGTGCCAAATTATCTGCCTTACATATAATAACTACGCCTACATTCTTTCATTTTGTGTACCTTATTCTAGGAGTACTGCTTAAGTATAACGGCAATCCACAAAGCAAAATTCTTCCTGAGATGCCAGCAATCACTTGGCTGATCAAAAAATTCCCCACCTTTTATGATGCAAACTGAATGTTCATTACTGGATTCCTTCCTGAGCCACATCAACCTTCCAAGCAAGGCCATTTAAATTCCAGATTTCTACTGCAGCTGGAAAATGATTCAATATAAATACCCACTGCATGATAGTATTTTCCTGTGCAGAGGCAAAGGATGTACATTTACTGGGATGTTGTCCTGTTTGTGTGTTAAAAATTAATGGAGTCCCAGTGCTCACAACCTATTTCTGTACGATCTATTTCAATACTAACCTCCAATGTGTGTCTAAGTATCTGAAATTATTTCTTACCTTCAGATTTACTCCTACAATATTTCATGCCCAGTTCACAATATGAAATTTGAATGCCATAAAAACCTCCTATCTTATATGTAAAATCGATTATGAAATTTTCTGAATATCTGAATACACTTCTCCACTGACCAGTTTTTGTATTATTCACCTCCAGAAGGGCCCACAGTAATCACTTTGCACACTGAATGTTTGAAATCACCCTCATGGTGGTCTGGTGAGATAAATAAGGTGTACATGTATTGACAAATATGCAAGATCCACCAGTTCTATGATGAACATGGACATGACAAACAGTTATACAGGACAACAGCCATATGGGATATACAGTCAGAGCAGACAGGATGCTGAGCAGTTACTAAATATAAGAAAAAACATTCTACTTCTAAGGCTTGACAATTCAACATAACCTCTTTTTCCTTACATTCCAGGATAACAAAATGACTCACTGAGACTGACTTGCCTTTTGCAAACTTAACTGAAAATCCTGTAAGTTTACCTTAACTATGTCAGCTCCTAGACAGGCAATTTGTTTTGCACAAGCAAGTTACTTGGCTTGAGGTAAATTACAGCACTCACTGTTTAGTTAAATCTTCCAGATTACATTGCTACACTTATTCTGCACAAGGGGGGGGGGGGGGAAAAAAAAAAGAAATTTAAAAAGGGGGAAGAAGGGGGGAGGAAAGGAAAAAGGGAAAAAGAAAAGCACACCAAAAAAAAAGTGTGGATTTAAAAAAAAAAAAAAGAAAAATACAAAATT
>Ga0136643_10019689_pt1 | contig 10201 bp, 5 predicted proteins | sample TergutLab28metaG_FD_96883 | JGI IMG/M metagenome (GOLD analysis project Ga0136643, IMG submission 96883) | Labiotermes labralis P1 segment gut microbial communities from Petit-Saut dam, French Guiana - Lab288 P1 (version 3) (version 3) | ecosystem: Host-associated > Arthropoda: Insects >... | reverse complement strand
TGCTGTGACACCCGAAACATGTAGAGTGACTTTGCAGTAAATAAATATCTGCATACTGTTGCATCTGGTTGGATTTTTATTAACATTGAATTACGATGCACGGAACCATGAGCTTAAAAAACACAAGAAAACACTTTGAATAAACAATTAAATATCTACAACGCCAGCCCTACATCACTCGTCTAGTACTATGCCCTTATTTTTGAAGTACGATATCACACATACTATTAATCACAAATGTTTCAACTCCGTTTTAACGTGTCATTATTTTATGCCCATAAAACCTTATATAATTATAAAGTTCGTGGTTTCTGCTTCACACATTTTTATGTTCACGCAAGTTTAGATCCAAAGCATAAATACGGAAAACATAAATAATTTAAGTGTTATATACAATAACATTTACTTGGTACCACGTCAGCCTGATGATAACTCTTTACACATGAGCCGAAACATGCCATAATATAACTTTATAACATATAAAGAATTGTTATGACTAAAGGCTACTACTCTAACTTCTGTATCTTAATCACAGTTGAATATCACCTTTCAAAATACATTCCCATTGCCTCCGTCGCATCGTAAACCGGACTTCCGATATCTGTCTCAGATTCATTGCAAGAAATTAGCCTTCAGGATCTATGAAATAGGTGGATGGGTATAACGCAAAAATATTCTGGTCGTGAAGTTTTAAAATTCACAGTTCCGACACCTCCGGAATAGAACAATCTTCGTACGTTTTTGAGGAATTAATGAGAGCTGAAAATACTTATTACACAGCAGGACGCGATAAAATTAGAGTCGTAATGATTTTCTGTAATTAAAGAGCCACAACAGAATATCAGTCTTTCGTTGCTAACAATCAACCTCTGGACTAGAGCTCCTGGCACCCTAGCGTGTTAAGAAACGCATCGCTCTCTAATAATTGTGTCAACTAAACAATTCCTTCTATTTTCCGGTACAGCCAACGTGTCCTCTTACTGCCTCAACTGCCAATGTTCTGGTGACATTAATACCAGAGCATAGAGACAGGTAATACACTTTCGCGAAGCTTCTCCGCTGTCGTCTGCGACTTCCGTACAAAACTTTCCCGCAATTAGTTACAATCGACGATCCTCTCGCTTCTACCCCCGCACAGAGAACACTGTAACCAGCAGCAATGAACCTTCATATACGACGACTTCAGTGACAAAATTCCCGTACAGTCTAAGCGAATTAGGAGTGATCTTTTAATTTGTTTACCAAGGCATTTTAAAATGACCACTTCCATCAAAATATTACACAGATTTCCGATCTAATTTGTGTTGGCTATCCCGCCCATTCTATCCTCTTTCTTTCGGTTATCCTAATACAATTCTTATAAAAATGCAAATTACGAACATCTTAATTGTGCCTGTAGCTCTGTCGTGAGTCAAAACGTTTTTCTAAGCAATCTGGTATGGTATATATTGCGCAAGGTATAATGCTGTTTGTATGCTAAAGTAGAACGATTAACGAGCAATACGAAATACGAAAGATTCTGCGTATTAACGTTCGCACCGTTAATACCTGCAAGGAACGTGCAGGACCCGAAGGTACTTTACAATATCTGTTGAGATAGAGGAGAGAAGAACGGAGCTAAACAACTCTTCAAGAAAGGTGGGAATTTAAAAAGGGAAATACACTCTAGTAAGCAGTTTGTGAGAAAACCATTATATAAAATATTACATAACATTAAATGCTTTCTGCCGGTCCCAGTGGCCGCGCGGTCTGCGGCCGCTCGCCTGTTGAGATTGTGGGTTCGAATCCTACCGGGGGCATCGATGTTTGTCTGTTGTGAGTGTTGTGTGTTGTCAGGTAGAGGTCTCTGCGACGGGCTGATCACTCGTCCAGAGAAGTCCTACCGACTGTGGTGCGTCATTGTGTGTGATCTAGAAACCCCAAGAATGAGGAGGCTATGGCCCGTGTTGGGCCGCAGCGGCACAGAAAAAATGCTTTGTGGTCCCGCAATAGTAGTTTTTAGAGCGAATCATTTATTTTACACACCGAAGCCTACAAACGTGCCTCATGTTCGTATATTTGTCCAAGTGCACTTGTGTTTGCTGCAGTTCGTAAAGCAATCACTTAAGCTCTGTAACCGAAATTACCCATTATACTGAACAGAATGAAAATAACCTTAATAATCCAAACACTCATCTCTGCCTCACATTATGAACAAATCAAACAAGCTTTTCAAATTGCCGCCTTTGCGTTGATATTAATATTTGTATTTAAATTACTGAAATAATAAACGACTTTAAAGCGGATTCAGCAAGTGTTAAGTGTTGGTTTAAAGCTTGAATGCAATAGGTCGTTTGGAGGACTTGGGATTAGACATGACGATAAAACAGAGATGGAGTGAATTCGCTTGTCTCAGAATAGGGTCAAGTGGTATGTTATTGTAAACAAGGCAATGAAATTTTAGAGTTTCATGAAATGCAGAAAATTAACGGACTCACTTCTCTCTGTTATGCAGAAAGATTCCGTACCATCCTGTTAATTATTTATTCAGTTAGCTCGATACATAATTATTTAGGTAGGATGGTAAACACGTGGAACGTTTGTGTGTACACGATCGGCAAAGTAGTCACTCAACATAAATGTCTGTCTGAGCAAGGACTTTCTACTCTGTACAAATATTAATTTAGTTACAAAGTTTGCTGTGCAAAATAAGATGTCAATATGTCGCTCTTAATTCTAACATTAATAACGAGTTTATTAGATGCAAGTTGTTTTATATATTTATTAACTTAAACACACTTAAAAACTTTTGTAATGATAATTCATGTACAAGACGGCAATTGGTGTCCTCAGATTGTCAGTACACGTCAGCACTTACGCACAGCACTATTAGAGACACCTTTGTCAAGTTAGTGGTTCTGTACATCTTATGTATATTGGACCGTGCATCATTGTGATAGTTGAAGAATAAGAGACCAACTTGATGTCACTAGTTATTAAGTTTTATTTCACTTCTTCTATGCTGAAGCCTGCTACACGGATAGAAGAAGTTAAATAGAAAAGTCGCAGGCTCCTGATGATGGATGTATTAATGTCCGAAACATTTTGGGCATAGAAGAAGTGAAATAAAACTTAATAACTAGTGACATCAAGTTGGTCTCTTATTCTTCAACTATTAATGGTTCTGGTTACATAATTTATTCACCCAAACTCCTCATATGCTCGCGCACGTTTTTAAAAAATGGCCCCTTCAAAATAATACATTCTTGTAAGAAACAAATCTATTTGCGAAACTAAAGTTACACGGGGTGCAAAAGGGAAAATCTGTAACTGCGTGGTAACGTGACGTAATAACACCAGTGGATCATTATGCCGCACCACAGCCTACTTCAGTTGATCGTATGTGGCCCCATATACTTCAAATACATTAAAGTACAAAGCGACAAATAGTAAACATTATAATCGTTCTTATGCTTCTGTCCTAATTCAATGTGGCGCCGTGTTATATTTAGATCTCCCACTGTATTTACTGTTATTATCTCGTAAACGGCGAGATATGATCAGAGATGTACACAGATGTTCGTGTAAACTGTGTATTATTCTTGCTTCAGTGTTAATCAAATTTGAATTTGGCGGAGAGATTTTAGTAAAAATCCCCACTTAAAAAAATTACCAAAATCTGACTAGTGGAAGCCCAGTTATGTGACCGGACATACACAGAGACAGACAGACGTGACGAAAATCAAGACATATGGACATAGAGAGAGATATGATGAAGATTCGGACATACGGACAGACAGGCATGACGAATTTCCGGACATACGGACAGACAGGCATGACGAAGTTCCGGAAATACGGACAGACAGGCATGACGAATTTCCGAACATACGGACAGAGGGGCGTGACGAAGTTCCGGACATACGGACAGACAGGCATTACGAAGTTCCGGACATACGGACAGACAGGCATGACAAAATTCCGGACATACGGAGAGACAGGCATGACGAACACCAAACTCACTTTTCGCAAATGTTTTGCAAAAGCTCCGAAAACGAGTGCCTTATAACACAGTCCACCTCAAAAACTGCTAGTTGCTCATCCCAACAATAAATATCCCGCCTATTAAATAAGCTACAGGCCTGTGAACTGCGCTTGGGCCACCACGTTGCTGGCTGCCGTCATGAGAAATACAGAGTAGAAACACGAAATCAAAACAGCATTTGTATGTTAGGCGAAAGCCAGTGTCATAACACAGCGGAAAAGATTCCACCTTCACATTTTGTAGGTGCTGAATTGGTGTCTTGTCCTTCCGATTGGACAGCAGAAAAAATACTTTGCATGGTCAGAAAATGTTGCAGCCATTAACGTTTTCCAATAAATTTCTTCCAATTCCCAATTCACAATCAGCCTACTTCCATTCACAATTGTGTAACTCAAGACACTGACTGAAGTGAGTTTTAACAAGCGACGACTCTACCGAAAATAAAAGCTGATTGTACCGCACGTACATTCTGTCTACATGCTGCACGTCCAATGGTCCACATTCAAGCAGGATACGCTGGCCACTACTGAAGACCGGGACTCCATTTTCTAGGAAGTTCCATCCTAATCACCGGAGCTCTTTAACCTCAAACTTGAGTGTGACTCTGACCTATCTAAGTGCCTGCAATTCGTGGCCAACGGTCTGTTCAAAAACTACTTCGACTTCCTTCCCTGATGCCGGCATTCGAGGAAGACGGAACTGCGACGAGAAGCCTCCTCCCTAGGTCGATTAAAAAAAAAAACTAAAGATGTAATCTAAAAGATGTGTCATTTATCACTGTATTCTCGGAATAAAAACACTGGGCTCACTTATTTCTTTTGTCAGCAATGCCTCTAAGCATACAGAAATAGAATATATTCCCAAAACACAGGTAAACACTACATAATGAATGACAACTAAGTAGGATCTGTGTACTTCAAATTCATAAGAGTGGTGTCTGTGTCTTCCCACATGTTTCACATAGAGTTGGCAATATTTTTACAATTTTATTCCTAATGCTTATTTTTAGAACAGAACTTCCTCGGACCATAAGTTTTGGCAGACGCACTTCTTGTCACTTAACTGATGTAGTTAACAACCTGAGGCCAAGCAAGATCGCAGATACACCCACATGCAAAGCAGGGTCCTTCTTAAGAAATCAGGGTCTGCCTGGCTGGTACAAACATTTCCTAATTTTCATGAATCTCGCAGTTTCATTTCCTTGTTCACAGAAGCTCACCAATAGACCCTATTCTGAGGCACATGTGTCTATTCCATACCTAAGCATCGTATACCCGAAATATCTATGGTAATACTACACTAAAATAATTTTCTGTGTTTACTCAGATGGATACTTGCCATTACACGTTTATATTTCTACTCTGTACGTATTTCTAAACCTTTTAGATTCATGTACGCATCTTAGCAATTAACCAACTTAATACACAAAATCTTATTTTATAATAAGTTTGTTATATGCCTCCACATGTTTCGAGCACTATGTGCACAAAATCTTGTTTTATAATAAACTTGTTATAAAACAAGATTTTGTGCATTTAATTGGTTAATTACTAAGATTATACTGAGATGCACGGTCAGCAAAACGTCAAAATATGTACGCGTGTATGTACGAATGTACAGACTGTGATATGACCGGAGGAACAGGTCCTCCATTGACACTGTGGCATCTCCCTGCTTCATAACCTTCAGTCCGACCCTAGCGATTACAAAAGTAGATCGATACTTTCCACGCAGCATAAGGAATATTTACTTTATTTACACAATTCTTGTCCGTTCGGAAGGAAATGTATGTCAGCTAACGCATCGCAGACGGGCATTCCTTAGTTCCGACGCAGCACAAATTCAACAAACTATATAACACAGAACACAGTCTATTAACATGAACGAACGTCCTTATCTAGCGTCGGTCCACTGCAAATACACGAGCGTTTAGACAAAAGGAAAAGAGAATATGGACATTGAAAAAACGGATAGAAGTATTTGTAAAAGAAAAAAATTCAACTTTCAAAACTTTGCCCGTCTAAAAGACACTGTTTGTTCTGGAGACGGTTAGGCCTGAAAGGGGAAGATGAATGGTGGATTTGGGTACTGGGGTAACAGAAATCTTAAGCACCAACACAGTGTGACACGGCCCCCGGAATCTGTTATAAGTACGTCATGTACACAGTGTTACTGCTAAGTGGCCATGTAAAGAGAAAGAAATGATGAACTTAGGCTAAGCGGAAAAATGTAAATAAAGGAAAGACAAAGAGAAAACGAGTATATGGAAAACAGGAGGAAAAAATTTAAAATGGAGAGGGGGGAATTAAGAAAAGAAAACGGGAAGAATTGAATAAAACCTACTTATTATTTATTTAAGATTCGTGGCATAATTTATAATAACAATAATAAAATATTTAACAGCTAATGGGCTGTCGCCCGATGGCAGTGGTTATTATGTGTGTACATAAATATGAAATAAGGATCTAAGAAATTAAATTCGGGAGGGCTACATGAGAAGCATGCAGTATCAACTTGGGAGTCTTGGGAACCATCTCAGCATTCGCTTATAGACACAGGGAAATCAGGACAGACACAGGGACACCAAGAGACACAGGGCATTGTGTTATTTATCTGGAGAAAAAAATGATACCACGTAAAACCTAACTCAGAAGAGTCGATGTTCCAACGAAGATTCGAAATCGGCTACCTCTATCATAAAAGATATAAGAAGCAATGATTCATTCAGTTTGCTCGACAAAAGAATCAGGATTAAGGGCAATGGGAAACAAAATAGAAGAATCGGAGAAAAGTAATCAAAACGAAACAAAGAAAGAAAAATACAAAGAAGTAAGGAAAGAGGAATGAAAGACACTGACATATTTCTATAACACATCGTCTTCCAGTTTTGCGGAAACTTAAACAAAGAAGGCATGTTATAATAAATATTGAGGGCGTGGAACAATTACAGCAGCAGTCGCACTGGGCACTAGGCTGTCAGGTGCATTGTGCAGGGTAGGGATACACGTTAACAATGAGCCTAGAGCTGACTGACTGGCAGGTGGCTAAAAAGCAACCGCTTACAGCAGAGTTACCAAATCCAGCGACATATCAAATATTGATGGTACTTTACTGGTATAATAAAACAAAAATAGAAAACCAGAGTAAATGTAAATGAAAAATGGGAAATATTACAGGCATCCAAAAATCGTTTATTTACCATCTTTAGCTATGACAAGCCACTAGAGTTCATCTCGTTTCAGTTAGCTACAGCCAGTTTTCAAAGTAGGGAGTAAAAAAGGGATGATTAATGAATGCTCCTACAGCACAGTACTGGGTGGGACAGAGAGGGAACTGCGAACTTCCTTCAGCAGCATCTCATCCCCTGGCCCTTTATATCTGGCAACCCGTCAATATCAGAACCACGGATTGCAGTAATGTCGGATTCATCAAGAGACGATTACGTACGCAGGTAAAATAAGCAGTGCTTTACTAAACTTCTCGTTCTAGTGAAAGGTAAAACAAAAATCCGTGTCTTCTTAACTAAGCACCACGTCGTGGAAGAGCATGGATGACAGCCAGAATAGATCCACGCATTCTTCGCCTCGGCACTGGATGGAAGTTAAATATTTCGGAGAAAGAGCTCCCTATACAAAACGAATAGACGAATTGGCAGTCCCACCGCCGGTCTGGGAACATCGAGGAAGAGAAAATATCTTGTCCCTAATGGGAATCGAATCGAGACGCCTCGGTAGACGAGCCCGTAGCCTTGTCACCATAAGGAACAAGCAATTCCAAACGAACCATACTTTAACTAAACGCAGAAGGGCCCTCCTTGACAAATTAACAAGAAAAGAAATGAATCTTAGCTTTATATTTGAACGTTTTAAGATCTCAGCAAGTCGATTTGCCAACTTCCATGAATGAATACGAATACGGAGAATTGGTGGAATATCATTTTCCTCAATACCAGTAATTAAGGTAAGTAACGTACCTTATTTACTTGAACGTATCGGCGCAGAAATAAACTGTTCATCTCACCAGCACATTTTGGAGCAGATTTTACCCTCGTCGATTATTGTGTGGAGTCAAGATTGAATTCTGAATGACATTAATTAACATTAATAAATTTAAGGAATAATATGTTTCAGAGTTCCACGTGCTGGATGATTCGAATGTTCTTCCATAGCGAATTTTAATATAGCTATTTAGTTAGGTTCAACGAGACTTTATTAACACGAGTGTACAATGTATTTGGTCAGAGTAACTTCAATATCGGTTTTGTTATAAACTGCATTACGAAATAACATTTCATCCACTTTACAATCCTGAAAAAAACAAGAAATGTACTACAGCCACATACATTATAAATTGGTTAGCCATAAACTGAATGGTGCTCTTTAATACACTACATATTTGAAATGCTTGTTTGGTTCTTCATTGCCGGGGGCGGCAGTTTTTGCGGATACTGTACAAATCCACTGTTTCAAAGCTAATCACACTACACAAAGCCAGAATTTATTTCCCCCTGTTTAATTACAGTATGTCACGTATACACTATATCAAGCAACATTTCGCATACATACGATGTGGCGCTATCGAGATGTACGTATTTGTTATGCCTATCCACTTTAATACAACGAATCATTTCAGAGGATTACTGAAATAAAAAGGGGGATCCATATGATATGGGGATTATGCTTGATGCATATACATCGAAATGAAAATAGCTTTTTGCATTATCATGTAGACTTTCAATGGGAAATTTTATTCAAATCCATTCAGTAGTTTCTTTAATTACACTTGCAAAGAGATACACCAACTTACTGTCATATATTGTGTGCAAAAACACACTACACCCAAAAATCACCCACGTACGTTATACCGAATTCAGGTGGTAATTTTTATGAGACAGGCGTCTCGAATTGTGTAATGATAGAAGTAAAAGACGTTGTTGGGAAGTAATGTCACCTCTAAATCCATATTCAATTTACGTCTCGAACTTTTTCCCCTAAAGATGGACTTCTGTACAGCAAAACTTGCGTTTCTATTGCTTCAGGAAATTAAAATCGTGTTCCCATGATTTGAGTTTTTAACAGCGTTCATGTTGAAGATTAAAATAACCTGGACGTGGCGCCATATCTGCATGTAATTACTTGTTTTCTCAGTTGCATCTTTCAGACTATGCATTCTATCAACAACTATATTTCAAAACTGATGGTTGTAACATATCTTCATGATAAATCTTAGATTGACATACTTTCTTCCTGTAGTCTTACAAGAATGTATTCATTGATATGCAGTAAACTCCACATATCTGAACGCTGGTTATCCAGATCGGCTTGGCCCTTCGGGTTAATATGTCTAGAATTCTACAAAACTAACTTGCCTTGAAATTACGGATTATCGGATCAAGTACAGTACAGTAAAGTGTTTTGGCTTCTAGGATTTCCAATCAGGCGCGGTCGAAAGGTTTAGACGCAGGTACACACTGCAAACAGTAATAGCCGAAATTCAAGCTGCCAACTTAGTCTATTTTCAGAGAAAAATTCAATTACGCGAATTTCCTACATATTCAGATAGCTCGCCGCCCCAATTAATCCGGATAAGTGGGGTTCTACTGAACTCTATAATCACATTCGAATTTATGCATTCAGTGACAGGCTTTGTAAAGATAATGCAAGGGGATTCAAGTCTCCTGTGACGTCACGCTGTGTCATTTGGCAAGTTGTACCCGACGTTTCGATGGAACGTAGCGTCTCAATTTTCAAGGCTCATGCACTCCAAAAAGAATGGTTTGACCCATGTAGAAGGCACTGAGTTTCCTCGACTCCTCGACAACAGTTCACCCAAAGATTTAGCGTCACGTTCCAGAAAATATGAATCTTCAGAACCGCCGCGAGAACCTAAAAAAGATCGTATTACATCCAACATTCGACGATGTCTATGAAAGGCGGCGACTTTTTTGCCTAGTTTAGTGACTGCTAGTTTTTTTGCCTAGTTCAGTGACTGCTAGTTTTTTTGCCTAGTTTAGTGACTGCTAGTTTTTTGCCTAGTTCAGTGACTGCTAGTTTTTTGCCTATTTCAGTGACTGCTAGTTTTTTTGCCTAGTTCAGTGACTGCTAGTTTTTTGCCTAGTTCAGTGACTGCTAGTTTTTTTGCCTAGTTCAGTGACTGCTAGTTTTTTGCCTAGTTCAGTGA
>Ga0136643_10019688_pt1 | contig 10201 bp, 5 predicted proteins | sample TergutLab28metaG_FD_96883 | JGI IMG/M metagenome (GOLD analysis project Ga0136643, IMG submission 96883) | Labiotermes labralis P1 segment gut microbial communities from Petit-Saut dam, French Guiana - Lab288 P1 (version 3) (version 3) | ecosystem: Host-associated > Arthropoda: Insects >... | reverse complement strand
ATAGACGCACGCCCAACACGCGCGCGCCCATACACACATACGCGCGCGCGCGCGAGTGCACACACACACACACATGCGCGTGCACATACATATGTAAACACACACACACCACACACACACACGCACACATCCACATACACACGCACATACACACAAACACACACATACACACCCGCGCACACACACACACACACACAACCACACACACACCACACACATACACAAGCACGCACGCACGTACGCACACACGTACGTGCACACACGCACGCACGCACACACACACTTAGACACACGCTTACACACACGCACATACACACATACACACGCACACACATACACGCGCGCGCGCACACATACACACACACACTTATACACTCATACACAAACATACACACATATACGCACACAAACACACATATACACACACAAACACACATTCACACACGTACACACACAAACACACATTCACACACGTACACACACAAACACACATTCACACACATACACACACCCACACACATACACACACATGCACCCACACACACACACACACACACACAAACACACACCCACATACACACACCTACACACACACACACCTACACACCACATGCACACACACACACACATATATAAACACACGCGCGCGCGCGCGTTACGATCTCATGATTTTTAATAAGTTCCAAAATGTAATGCATTAACTTCTTATGTGCAAGGCAACCATTTGTAGCCTCTAATCGGAACTTTCAGCAGAAAGTGTACTCACCCCTTCACTTCATCCATTTTAATAACTTCCATTAGTATGTCCCCAAGTGGCTACCTTTTCCAGTCCGACCAACATGTCCAGCTTATGAGCTCCTTGATACGATCATCACAGATGTGTGAGTCAGGACTCTGTTTAAAGGGGAAGTTACTTATTAACCAGTAGCCAGCAGCTAACTACACGGGACTCATACCTTCTTGAGGAACTGACATTCGTTCATATGGAAAAGAAATTTGAACCGGTAGGTTCAAGATACGTTACCCTGTTCACGGAGGCTGCCAACAGACCCTATCCTGAACCAGCCGAATTCAATTCGCACTTCATTTTCGATTTTTGCAAGCTCACTCTTAAATATTCCTATACTTCGTGCACCCTTTGATCACCAAAGTGGTTTCTTTATTTCAGGGGTTTGGAACACAATATATAGTACATTGTCCTGCTCATCCTATCCCCTGTTCCTTAACTGCCCAACAGAATTCACTTGGTACAAACAAACCCAACAGGCAATCTAGCGTCTCTTATTACGGAAGTTTAATCGAGACTATCAGAAGCATCTGGCTGTGCCTCGAATCACTCTCACGTTCGGCCGTCCGTTCGTCTGTCCGTCTGTTCGCATGCAACAACACAACTCACATCCGGACAGATCTACGTGAACATATATAATGGGAATTTTCACCAAAATTTGTCGAAGAAGTCAAATTTTGGATTAAATCGGACAGAATAACATTAAATCGGACAGAATAACAGACAATTTGCGTGAAGACGCTTGTAACTTTATGTATAGTTTAGTTACAAATTTCACCATGTTTATCTTGTTTAGCATGGCTGTCAATGCTACCTTTACCTTTGTTATCATTGATAACAAGGTTAACAAAATTTCCACTGACTTCATGGTTACCACTATTACTGTCTTCACAGAGGTTTTCAAATTCTCTCAATCGCTTTGATTACACGAACGCTACATAAATGTTTATGACAGTGGATATTCTCTGCGTGTTCCTTTATAATTCTCGTAATAATTACTTAGTAGCGAGGAACAGAAAAGAGGGGAACATACAGCAAAGTATATTGTAACTAAGATATTCAAAACATGGCCTATATTTGAAATACGTATAATAATTTATAGAGTCTCGTATAAAACATTTTCTTTTGTCATTGTTCTACAGCTCTAGTGGACCTAGGACTCGTCTCTGAGGTTTCTCGATCACACTCAGACACACCACACTCGATAAGACTCTTTGAAAGAGTGATCGACCCGTCGCAGAGACCTCTATCTAACAAAATATACCACTCACAAGATAGAGACATCCATACCCACGCAGGGATTCGAAACCGCAATCCCAGAAAGGGAGGGCCGCAGACCCACGCCTTAGACCGCGCGGCCACCGAGATCGGCCGTATGAGATATACATAATGGAAATATCACGTCATTCTTCTAAGCAGTCTTCCTTTGGTATGAAATTTGAAGTAACTGCGCGATTGGCGGGTAAGAAAGGTGATTTTCCTCTTTTTAAAATTTGAATTAATATTTTGTTTAATGCCGTCAGGTTAAATAAATATAATCTGTTACCTGAAGTTTCAGAATAATAATAATAATAATAATAATATCTCTTTTTCGCTACTGTAAAGTGAGGAAGTAACCCTATGTGAGTATCCCGATGCAAATGTCTGTACGTGAAAAAACACGCCCTAGGCAACATACCGTGCCACAGAATATGGGGATCCATAAACGTCAGGTTCCCCACAGCAGTAGGCTGACAGCGTCACGCAGGACATCGATCCACAGAATAAAGTTTAGAAACTTCTAGTTTTGAAATGTTTTTGCGAACCGGATTTATGCTGTAAATACGTTTTGGTAAACTTGAGTACATTCGAATGCCTTAAAATAGCGATATAATATGGAGGGTTAATTATACATTATAATGTCATGTACGTTGCATGAAAGAAGAAGTTTGTTTCTTTCATAGCTGAACGAAACACAAGCACTCAAATCGCGCCGTCGAAAACAGAATATATGCGTACAGGTGGCGTGACTGAATGGTAGGGCGTCATTCAGTTGAAAGGGCGGACACTGCTTCATCCCAACAGTCTTCTCCAAATATGACCTTTAGTTCTGACGTAAATGTAAAAGTTTGACGCTGTTAAAACGGGACTAGACGTTGAAATATTTAGTATATCCGTAAAAATAAATGCCACTATACATTAATTAGTCATACCCAATAAGTCAATTGAAGTTTAGTACACTGAGTTAAAAAATTTAAATAGGAGTACTGAACTTTTTAAAATAAATCTCACTAAAAATGCACCGACTCTCCTATCAGAATATGTGATGTCATAACCCAAAGATCATAACATAAAGAAATTTAAAAAATGAGCTTAAATATCAATGGTGACTGTATGGAAGTCTGGTGTGTACCATCTGCTACCCAAGGAACGTGTTTAGGTTTCACAGTCAGAAGTCAGAACAGGGAGCCTGGCATCAGAATATCTGTTGCTTAATTCGGCATATTTCACCGAATAACTGTCCTGAACTATGGAAGAAACAAAACATGCTTTGTGGGAGAAATTTAGATCCCTAAACTCTTATTGTCTAAGCATGATATTTGGACAGTGTTGGGGGCACTGGAAAGTGTAAATAGTTCAGAACGTGAAAGCATCCTTTTCAAAATAAAAGTTAAGAAAGGAAAGTGAACATTTGTTAAGAAATAAAGAACGATTCTACACAGCAGTGCACTGGAACCGGAAAATGAACTATTCCTACAGAGTGCTTTTAGCACTCCTTTCCTATTTTCGAGGCAAAGCTTTGCGCCTGTCTTTCCAATATAAAATGGATTTTGGTTCAAACACCCCTTTTCTCATCCCCGTCAGAATTGTCACCACAGCCCCATTGACTATATTTCACGACTGCCACTAAGCCAAGTGCTCTATCACTTATTTGTGCGTGACTCTGGGTTATCTTCGTATTCGAGTCCTCTCTAGATCTACTGTAAAACAAAATGGATGTTGAAGTTGCTGCATCTGACAGCGAAGGCTGGAGTGAGGGATACAGAACGACCCACGAAGATCCGAACATTAACAGCTGTAACTTGTGCTGCAATTTCCTACTATCTTCCTGTCATTATTGCCTTGGCCGATCATATCTACCATCTTAAGACGCCTATAACATATTGCGCGCATCTTGGGTTCACGTTTCTAAAACTGCCACTCTTAAATTGTAAGGAATGTTGCGTCAAGATAGAAAGCCCTACGTTATGTCGTTCTTTCTTTTTTCTTCCTCTGTAAAAAAATTTCTAATTAAAATCCCCTGTCTTTAGAAAGAAAGAGAACTGTTCTGACACTCCCAAAGACGTGTTCTTACATGATCAAAACTTCTCTGTCTTACGCCCTGGCCAAGAATTTCGTACTTGTGAAAGCAATAAGAGTGAGAGAGCGTAAAACGTTTTCCGTTGTGTTGGCTTGATAGCCAGGACAGAGTATTTAGTGCGTAAAGTGACTAGGCTAGATTCTCGGTCGAGGCACGCCATGTTTTCGTTCTCCATGGGTCTAGACCAATCTGAGTCTCACTCAGCCCAGCAGTCTACTTAATGGGTACCGTGATGGGAGGGGGGGGGTGCCTCTTTGCCCGGAAATAACCTGGTGAGGGTTTGAAGCAGTCCGTTTCCTTCCATCCAGTTCCGAGGCTTCGAATAAGTGGAGCCATACCTGCTCTCCCCAATATGGCTTAATGCTTTGAACAACATCAGCGCTGCCTTCCATATTGGTTTGGCAATCGTTAGGTAAAAGTATTGGCACTTAAAGAATTTCATATTCCACTCCGTAAACACCATTTTTTTTACGTTTCTTATGAAACTGACTCACAAAATTCTTTGCGTGTTCCAAAAAAGTCTCCTGCATTCACTCTTGACAAAATTCAGCTGACTGTTACGCAGACGTCACTGGAGTTCAATTATAAGACTCTAATTGCCCTTCTGCGCCGTATAAATGAGTACTTAATACAGCGCTATTATTAGGCTATCCTCGCCAAAACTCGTAAAGTTCAGGTAATGATTCATCATGTCTCTGTTATCGACTGAACTCTTCCTAAATATGACGCCGTGTCGTTTGGCAGTTCGATGCCGACGTTTCGTCACAGCACACATTAATCATGGAATTTGGTCGTCGAACTCTTGACTACATTTAAATAAGGCTTGGTACTGCAGGCAGGCTAAGCAATGCTACGAATATTCGGTTTTTACATTGTTATGATCAACCTCGATCAAGAAAACGTACAACGGAAATGACTCCGAAAAGTAAAGTTGTAACAGTGTATATCGTATCCAAAACCACTTAATCGCGAAATGAATGTGTCAATGACAGAACACAGGTCTAATTAAAGATCACAAGTTATTATTTTAAAATTTGTATCCCGAATATTTAATGAAATATGAGAGCAATGAGGCGAAAAATTGACTGCTGTGTTCGGGTTTCCTGCAACAGCTTTCTACAGAGTATCGAAACGGAATAGGGACGTTTGTTCTAACCCTTTATGGTAAATAGCATTAGAGAGTTACGACATGGAAGGGAAATGACTGTGGCGTAATAAGAAATGAATATCAGGTAATGTATAATGATAACTGAAGCCAAATTTACTGAAAACATACACCACACATTATTTTATTTAGTGAGAAATTTTGTGGTAAAATTGTCTAAGATGGACACCTAATTATTAAGCCAAACACTCCTGATACAATATTTTTCTCGTCAATAAATAAATACGATGACCAGCAGTATATATCGGCACAAACGCTTGTACAAGTTTGAATAGCACAGTAATATGCAGTTAAATCAAATTCTGCAGAGCTATACAAGTACTGGATAATAACATTTTTCTTTTTAAAAAATATTACACCCATATATAGGCTATATTTTAGTAGCGTTAAGCCACGTGGATTAACTCCAACTTAAAAATATGATCAAATTTTCATGCGTAAATAATTGATCACAAGGTTGAACAGTCACAATGTGATTCTGTATCCCTGACGATGATTCCACGATAAAACGAAATTTCAGGGATGCCTTTGTGCTTTCGGTGGGAAAGCACTGACTAACGTGTACATTTGTATAAATCAAGTAGAAAACGGAAAGGTCCTTCATAAAAGCAGCTACAGTCATCATTACACTCCAAGTTTTTATTTCGCTTTGTAGAATGTTCTATTCACCATCGCAGACCATCTTGTTCCCTCAATAAGTAGCCGGTGGAGAGAGGAAAATTCCTATATTTCTTGTGCATCCTGAATGAGGTTTACGTGTTGCAGCTGAATTCTCGAAAGAATGTGATGGGGGTAAGATAAGGTACTTCTACGTATTTGTTAAATTTCGATACGGATAATTTTCACAACTTGACATACGGTCATGGTTAAATGGGAATTTTGTCAGTGCCCATGTATGACTAATATTAATATTAAAAAATAAGCGAAAATAATTACGCTTAATTTTAATCGACATTTTGTACAATATAGAAACAAAATGAAAAATACTTCTGCAAATCTCTGTCCCGTTAAGATATAAGGTGATGTAATGTATGATGTGCCAGCCTCAAATAAAATTAAACCCGCCTTGGAACGCTTGTTGCAGATCTGACACAAATCTCCTCCCATCACACTTTCGTTTCAAGATGAAACATGAGGATGGTCGGTCGACCAGAAGGACACTAAGTCCAGTGTGGCTTCTATCTAAGGCTTTTTTTTAATTAGGAAAAATTTTATGGAAGAAATTACAAAGATTCCTCAGTTTCTTTTTGTTCTCCCTACAACCTGGAGACGTACGACGTAGTGCAGAACTAATACCTATAAAGTAAAACGAGTAAAATCACGAAATGTAGGAGTGTGGGGAAGTGGAGGTGCCATTTCGCTCATTTGCAAAGTCAGGATTAGTAACAAGTAAGTGGTTCGTTTCTTTATGACCCGGCCGTCTTATCCATTGAGTAGAATTCGGGGTGGGTTCCGGGGCCGTCACGGATATTTTGAGGGAGGAACATTTCTCTATCTCTGTCATGAACTGAAACACGATTCCGCGTCTGTCGAACCCCTTGCCTGACCATACATCAAATGGGCCTCACCGGTTCATACTAAAGATGATTAATCTCAGTTCAACAGGCATTTCACTGGTGGTGGCAAAGAGAAATGTTCTTGACCCTGCTGCAATCAAGTCTTTCAAACTGAGGCCAGTTACTTTATAGACGGGAAAAGTTCGGCGTATTAAACTCCATACTTCAGGAAAATAGATGCGGAATACAAAAGCAATAAAAACCATTTTATTCGTATCTAAGAACAACATTATTTGAAGTCGGTTATGCTACGTTATATTACACAAAAACACGTAATGAGCATACTAGTAACGGTAGATTGACGTTCTGCAGGAGAGCTAGACCACAGCAATTCTTTTACAGTATGCTTATTCAAATTGAACTTTTATTATCGACGTTTCTACCATGAACCTGAAAGGGGCCACTAATGTGAGTAGGCATTTATCACGAAACAGCCGCATATGGTGTATAGAAATTGATAGAAGGGTTCAAACAGGGTCCGCGTCAGTATGCTGCACATTTCTTGCGAATACACGACGACACTGCTGTGAATGTGTATGTGTAAAATAACAACGGATCCAAGGGTAGTTTGTGACGGGTACGGATAGAATAGAGGGGTTGTGTTCTTGTCTCCGATCACAAGCAGGCGACACGTTCTCAACCCCCATCCGCGCCACCGCTGCAACTAAACCAAACTTTTTTTTCTTTCTATACGATATTTTGAACAGTTTAGTAGACACGATCCTCGTCTCTCAAAATATCCAAACATCGTACTTTAACTGTGCGCCATGTGCGCAGCTGGAGAAGACAGCAAATGGGTCGTTGTGGAAAAAGGGGGAAAAAATAGAAAGTGAGAGGACAAGGGAAAACACCCTTCCAAAAGATAACGAACAAAAGAAAGAACCATGTGCTTTCTGATTTGAAATTACCTCTCGAAATGATGTAAGCCATTGGCCTGCTCCCATCACTTCCATTCCAACATATATCTTAGTGGCATCGGCGAGATGAAAAAAGTGTAGTGTAATGGTGCTAACCTTTTAAAGACGGAAGGTAATCTGCTTTAAATAAGGAATCAGTCCGTACCGCGCTGTAAACACTTTCCAACACGATTATAAAAGCCAGTAAGTTAATGAAGTATAAAGCAAACGTCGCTGTCTATTCTGAAATCCGTACAAAACTCTCAACGCAAAGTGAACACCAGTAGAATTTTTGAATGTTGAACCTGGTGGTGCGTAAAGAAACCTTTAAGCTTTAAAAGGGTAATGGTAAAGCTTTCGTGAGAGGATCTGGAACAAGCAAACTTGATGTGTGTTACGCAATCCTATGTCATATTTCTGAAACAGCGTCATTGAATGTTTGCTTGAATGCTTTATGATCGACTGCAAGTAGTTGGCAAGAGATGTGACTACAAAAAGCTATAAACCACAAATCTAATATGGAAAATCAATTGTGGTTATGTAGTATCACTTGAACTTCCGCATGTTGTTATGTAGTATCACTTGAACTTCCGCATGTTGTTATGTAGTATCACTTGAACTTCCGCATGTTGTTATGTAGTATCACTTGAACTTCCGCATGTTGTTACGGCCCTTTTAACAGCATTAACAGCATACGAAAGGTCTAATAATCATGAGAAAATAAGTTATTTTTATACTCTCTAACGTAAAGTTTAAAACATATTTAAGTGTATGTGTTTTCTGGGCGTAAAGTGTTGCAAAGCTTGCAAATTTTAAGGCTGCATACTTACAGCTTTCCTCTGATCCACAAAATTTACCAGATATACTCGAACTGATTACGTATTTACCCAATTAATTATTTACTTCCTTACTTACTCCTTAGAGAAGAGTCCTTCTTGAGAAGATAACCGTTTCTCAGCCAGTCAGGAAATTACCCGCATTGTATGAAAGCCGAAGGTTCATTACCGCGTTTACAAGAGCCCTCATCTCTACCTATCCTGAGCCAGATCAACACAGTCTATGCTTCCACATCCCACTCCCTGAATTTTAATCTTAATATTATACTCCGATCTACGCCTGGGTCTTCCAAGTGGCCTCTTTCCCTCCGGTTTCCCCACCAAAACCCTGTATGCACCACTCTTCTTTCCCGTACGTGCTACGTGCCCCGCCCATCTCATTATTCTCCATTCGATTAGTGGAACAAAATTTGGTGAGGAGTACAGATCATTAAGCTTTTCACTATGTTTACAAAACTCATTATAATGTATACATTAGAATAATACCAACAATATAAGAACATAGAAAATGAAACCTCAATGTTATAACAATAAAGGGAATAATAATACTGAAAGGTGACCAAGAATTTTCTTACGTTCAGAGCAAAACCTTAAGATATTCTACACTGGCAGAAACATTAGAGATTATTGTTTTAATTGTTATGTTTATGAAAACGATAACCTATTATAAAGAAAAGTTGTTAGGTAGAAAAGTAACTTAATATTTTCAGTTAGAACCTCAATATATCGGCAGTATAAATAGTTTAAAGCAAACAAAATCAGAAATTGTTTCTTCTTTTACGTGACACGACTGTGACAGAAACTTCAACCAGCAGATTTACTGAAATTAACCGGATGACAATAATTGAAATTGAAGTTATTACTAATTATGTAAGAAATATTTCCGCAATAAAAGCGCTTGTTACAGTAGAAGAAAGACTTTGCAAACAATAGTGAATTCATATGTAGAAATTAGCCGACATTTTTTACTTTCGCTGGAAAGTTCTTAGCAGAAATGTGGCCCCAAATATCTACAACAGCGATTAATTTCTTAATGATTAAATTCAATTACGTTCCATTCAGCAACAGTTTATCTTGAAGGACCGTCTCTATGATCTTAAATAACAAGAATTCACTCCAACTCAGTTCAGTGCAGTTATTATTTGCCTTGAGGCAAACAAAATTATTACCAATTTAATTTAAAATAAAATTGAAATATACCAAAAAAGCAAAAATACGAACCAAAGTAAGAAAATTAATTTAATACACGATTTAGTGAGAGAAGACTTCTCTCAAAAATGTGTTGGCTTCAGTAAATTAGGAGATTTGATGTTTGTTTGTCCGTGAACCATTAATACAATAATAAAAACAGCCAACCAGATGCAACAATAATAATTTTATTAACAATATCAATCAGCTCAGAATGTTTCGGGCGATAATTTCTCCCATCCTCAAGAGCACTAGACTGTGTTTATAGCTTGTGGTACAAAGCACCGACGATGCTACCTGCTGGTGACCAGCAGGCAGCATCGCCAGTGGTTTGTACCACAAGCTATAAACACAGTCTAGTGCTCTTGAGGATGGGAGAAATTATCGCCCGAAACATTCTGAGCTGATTGATATTGTTAATAAAATTATTATT
>Ga0136643_10019687_pt1 | contig 10201 bp, 7 predicted proteins | sample TergutLab28metaG_FD_96883 | JGI IMG/M metagenome (GOLD analysis project Ga0136643, IMG submission 96883) | Labiotermes labralis P1 segment gut microbial communities from Petit-Saut dam, French Guiana - Lab288 P1 (version 3) (version 3) | ecosystem: Host-associated > Arthropoda: Insects >... | reverse complement strand
TTGAAATTATTGCAAGTGGGCAAAATATGAGAGTAGTTGAGGAAGCAAATGGCTGGTATAGAGTTCGCACAGAAAACGGAAATGAGGGCTGGGTAGAAAGTCGATTTACTACAGAGATTGTTAGGCGAGTTTTTACTTTTGACAATGTTGAAATTACATCATTTCGATATAGCGATAGGTGTGAGATGGTAATCAGAGAGCGTCCCGTTGAAAATGGAGAAAAAAAATGAAAATATCTGACATTGACATTATGGTTTTAGCAAAAAGGTAATTATGGATTACAAAAAAGAAGACAGAAATTGGCAAAATTCTAAAAATATTAAATTTATCGACTTATTGAATGTGTGCAAAAAGTATTTTGGAGAGCCGAGGATTAGAGGAAGCCATCATATTTTTAAAACACCTTGGCAAGGCGACCCAAGAATAAACATTCAAAAATACGGAAATACCGCTAAACCTTATCAAGTAAAAGCGGTAATAGAAGCGATAAAGAAACTGGAAAACGGAGGGTATTTATGAGTTTTGACGATGTGAAAAAATATAGTTATCTGATTGTATGGTCTCAGGAAGACAACGCATATATTGCTTGTTGTGCAGAGTTTCCGTCTTTGTCTGCTCACGGTGAAACAAAAGAAAAAGCACTCGCAGAAATCGAAAATGTTGTTGGCGCTTCTATTGAATGGCTGGAAGAGGAAAACGATGTTATTCCTTTGCCTTTATGGCAAAAGAAGTCAAAAAATGAGCGAATTATAAACTATGCGTTTGCTTAAGTTATGAAAAAAGCCCTAATTTTCTTATTCTCGTTGCTTTTACTTGCCTGTTGCTACACTGAAACAACGTGCAGTTGTTGCGAAGGCACGGGTTGGGTTCGAGTTCTTATTTATGACGACATAGGATTTATACGTTGTAGCAATAATTGTAGCGCAGTAAGAAATCGGTGAAAAAAACACTTTAAAGGCAACGACTTTTTACCTAAAATCCACTCGCATACTTGCAAAAAAACTCAAACGAATTTAGCGGCTTTTCTTTTTTCCCGCAATGAAACTGAATATACGAAATTAACTGTTCGCACACAAAAATCTTTTCTTTTTTGGAGAAATTTTGCATTGTTTCGCTAATATTTGCACTGCCTTTCGACAAAATTTTCAGTATTTCCCCATTCCAATTCGGTTTTGTATGGCAGTTATCGCACAAAAATCCGCCGTTTTCTTGCGACAAAAAAGAAAAATTCAAGCCGCTTTCGCAGTCAATACAGGTCTCAAAATTGATTTTGTAGCCCAAAAACTGTGCAAGCCGAACGCAAAAAAGCCAAAACGCAAAAAATACGTCGCAATCACTTTTTTCTAAATATTTAAGATATTTTTCGAGCAAAGAAAACAGTTCGCGGCTGTCGCTGTGTTCTTGTGGAACAACTTGCAAAATAAGTTCGACGGCGCAGTCTCGAAGCGCGACTTTTTCGACGTTTCCGTTAAATGAAAAATTGTTTGTTATGTCGTATTTGGAAGTTCGCGCCAATCCGCCGTTTTCAAAATATCGCTTGGAAATTTGCCACTGAACCATTGCACCGATATCATAATTTTCGCCGTGCTTTTTTACTCCGTGAAGCAAAACAGACGAAATTCCGCTGTCTTTTGTTAAAACATTCAGAATTGCGCTTGTTTCACCGAAATGTGTGTATCGAAGAACGATGCCGCTGAGTATTTTCTCCATTTATTGCGCTTGGTTTTTTGGTTATCTTTTACCGCTGTCAATAAATGTGCCGTTTCGTGTATTTGCGCCAACAAAGCCACCGCTGAACATCCCTCTTGCATTAACTTCGCCTGTCGAATAGGAATTGGAGATTTTACCGTCATTTCCGCCGACAAAACTGCCGAAAAACATTCCTCTTCCGCCGAGAGAGGCAGACGAAGAACTGTTTGAGATTTTGCCTTGGTCGTTTCCGCCGACAAAACCGCCGTAAAATTTACCGCCTTTACCATATACTGCGCCTGCAGAACTGCTGTTGGTCGTTTCGCCGCTGTTGTATCCGACTATTCCGCCGACAGATTGTTTCCCTGCGGTTTTTCCGTTTGAATGGCAGTTATCGACTAATGAATTATTGTTGCCGACCACAATGCCGACGTTTTTTCTTCCTTTTACGAATGACGCGATAACACTGAGATTTTTGACAACTCCGTCCGTATTAACAAATCCGAAAAAGCCCTGATTATCCGCCGATGCATTGTTTATGTAAACGCCGCTAACAGTATGTCCTGCGCCGTCAAAAGTTCCTCTGAATGCGGCATTTGTGTCTTTTCCTATAGCCGTCCAAGTGTTTGCGGGGGCGGCGTTTTCCCAATTTTGCCAATCGGTTGTGTCATTAAGGAAAATGTTGTTTTGGAGAGTGATGGTTTTATTTTTTAGATTGTTGCCGCCATTCACCAATGTTGCAAGTCCTGCTAATTGTTCGGCAGTGGCTATTGTGAATTCGTTTTGTTCGGCGTTGTACCAATCTGTGTTTGCCGCTCCGTTCCAAGTTTGTGCTACTGATATTGTAGCAATAATTGTAATTACTGTAAGAATTTTGAGGAAATTCATTATTCTACTCCTTAATTTGTTTGTAAATCGCGATTAAAATACCAAAGCGCGAGTGAGAAAGTCAAGGGGAAGCGATTTAAGTGTGATTTTTATCGCAGAAATTGATTTTCTCTTTTTTTGTTCTGGCAATTTAAGCAAAAGATAATATATTGTCTTAAAAACACAGAAAAATCAGCTATTAGCTAATATATTAGCCATCATAAATATATCGATTTTAGCATAGAATGCACAATTGCAAAGAAATCTCTAAAAAAATGCCATAACAAACAATGGCTTGAAGTAAATTTTCCACAAATTTCACATTTTTCACCATCCCCCCTTGACAACGCCCATAACAATAACGTATTTTCTCCCCGCTTAATTGACAAAGCGGAATAAATTTCAGCGCGATTAAGCAAGTTCCTTGACAAGACAGATAAAGCGAATAGAGTACATACGAAGATTTCGTTGAACGAGAAACAAACGTGTTGCGTTATCGTAGGGTGCAGGTTTCAAACCTGCCCAAAAAACGGTGGCGTTCACGAAAAAATAATATTAAGATATTAAGGGTATATGGCGGATGCCTTGGCATCTACCGTCGAAGAAGGTCGTGACAGACTGCGAAAAGCCGCGCGGAGTAGTTAATATACGTTGATACGCGGATCACCGAATTGGAAAACCAGATAACACTACGTTGAAAACATAGGCGTAAGTGAGGCAACGCGGGGAACTGAAACATCTAAGTACCTGCAGGAAAAGAAGATAATAATGATTTCCTAAGTAGCGGTGAGCGAACGGGGAATAGCCCAAACCGTAATGCTGTAAGCAGCAGGCGTTGGTATTGCGGGGTAGCGGGACATTTCAGACATATCTGCAATATGTCGGAGAGTTACAAAGTATAAATTTAATTGAATAGTTCTGGAAAGGACAGCCATAGTGGGTGATAGCCCTGTAGATGAAAAGTTTATACCTCTCGAAGTGTATCCCAAGTAACACTCAGCACGTGGGATTGAGTGTGAATCCGCCGGACCCATCCGGCAAGGCTAAATATGAGTAGATGACCGATAGTGAACTAGTACCGTGAGGGAAAGGTGAAAATAACCCCGGGAGGGGAGTGAAATAGAACTGAAACCATATACCTACAATCAGTCAGAGGCATAATTGCTGATGGCGTACCTTTTGTTTAATGGCCCAGCGAGTTATGTATAGTAGCAAGGTTAAGTGTTTTAGGCACGGAGCCGGAGCGAAAGCGAGTGTTAATAGCGCATCAAGTTACTGTATATAGACGCGAATCCGAGTGATCTATCCATGAGCAGGTTGAAGCTTTGGTAAGACAAAGTGGAGGACCGAACCGTAGTTGGTGAAAACAGCCCGGATGACTTGTGGATAGGGGTGAAAGGCCAATCAAACTCGGTGATAGCTCGTTCTCTCCGAAATATATTTAGGTATAGCCTCATTCGTTGATTTACGGGGGTAGAGCACTGATAAGACTAGGGGACCCACCAGTTTGCCAAACCTTGTCAAACTCCGAATACCGTAAATTTAGAATGGGAGTCAGGGCGCGTGTGATAATGCTCGTGTCCGAGAGGGGAACAACCCAGACCATCAATTAAGGTCCCAAAGTTTATGCTAAGTGGAAAAGGATGTGAAACTGCTATGACAGCTGGGATGTTGGCTTAGAAGCAGCCATCATTGAAAGAAAGCGTAATAGCTCACCGGTTAAGCGGTTTTGCGCCGAAAATTTGCGGGACTCAAGCATAGCACCGAAATTGTGGAATTGCAGTTAACACTGCATATTGGTAGGAGAGCGTTCAATAAGCCGCAGAAGATATACCCGTGAGGGATATTGGAGGTATTTGAAATGAGAATGCTGGGATGAGTAGCGATAATTGAAGTGAAATACTTCGACACCGAAAACCCAAGGTTTCCTGGGTAAAGCTAATCTGCTCAGGGTAAGTCGGGACCTAAGGCGAGGAGGAATACTCGTAGTCGATGGCAAGTGCGTAAAGATTCGCACACCTTGTATAAATGCGACGTTATGACGCAGGAGGAAAAGCGCAGCTGAGCGTTGGTAGTCTCAGTTTAAGTAACAAGTCAGGAGAATCAGGCAAATCCGGTTCTTCGCGTTGATGAGTTATGATGACGTAGTAGGGTTCGAGCCCTATGGAGTGCGTGGACTCACACTGCCGAGAAAAGTATCTAAGCATAATTTATATAAGCCCGTACCGTAAACCGACACAGGTGGGTGAGAAGAGAATTCTCAGGTGCTCGGGAGAACTCTAATGAAGGAACTCGGCAAATTTACCCCGTAACTTCGGGAAAAGGGGAGCTCATAGGAATATGAGCCGCAGAGAATAGGTTCAAGCGACTGTTTAGCAAAAACACAGCGCTCTGCCAACAAGAGATTGGATGTATAGGGCGTGACACGTGCCCGGTGCCGGAAGGTTAATTGCGGGGGTTAGCGCAAGCGAAGCTCTCAATCGAAGCCCCGGTAAACGGCGGCCGTAACTATAACGGTCCTAAGGTAGCGAAATTCCTTGTCGGGTAAGTTCCGACCTGCACGAATCGTGTAACGACTTGAACACTGTCTCCATTAGAGACTCGGCGAAATTGGAACGTCGGTGAAGATACCGACCCCCCGCAGCTGGACGGAAAGACCCCGTGAACCTTTACTGTAACTTGGCATTGTGATTTGAATAATCTTGCGCAGGATAGGTGGGAGACTATGAAGCAGGGGCTTTGGCTCTTGTGGAGTCGTCCTTGACATACCACCCTGGGTTATTTGGATTTCTAACTATACTCCCACACGGGAGTTAGGACATTGTCAGGGGGTCAGTTTGACTGGGGCGGTCGCCTCCTAAAGAGTAACGGAGGCTCTCAAAGGTCATCTCAGCATGGTCGGTAATCATGCGTTGAGTGTAAAGGCACAAGATGGCTTAACTGCGAGACAGACAAGTCGAGCAGATGCGAAAGCAGGACTTAGTGATCCGGCGGTTGGAAATGGAACTGCCGTCGCTCAAAGGATAAAAGGTACTCCGGGGATAACAGGCTTATCGCGCTCGAGCGTCCATAGCGACGGCGCGGTTTGGCACCTCGATGTCGGCTCGTCGCATCCTGGGGCTGTAGTAGGTCCCAAGGGTATGGCTGTTCGCCATTTAAAGCGGCACGCGAGCTGGGTTCAGAACGTCGTGAGACAGTTCGGTCCCTATCCGCTGTGGGTGTAGGAAATTTGCGAGGTCTTGTCCTTAGTACGAGAGGACCGGGATGAACATACCTCCGGTGCACCGGTTGTCGTGCCAACGGCACAGCCGGGTAGCTGCGTATGGAAGGGATAACCGCTGAAAGCATCTAAGCGGGAAGCCTGCCTCAAAACAAGATTTCCCATCAGGCTCGTTGAAGACCACAACGTAGATAGGTTACAGGTGTAAGCGCCGCGAGGCGTTCAGCCGAGTAATACTAATCAGCCGATTGGCTTAATTTTTTCTCTCAATGAAATTACCCTTTATATGTACTCTATTCGCTTTATCAAGTCAGTCATAAGAACAAAGACAATTTTTTGTCGGTGATTATTGAGGCGAGGATACACCTGTTCCCATCCCGAACACAGAAGTTAAGCTCGTCATCGTCGATGGTACTGCCCGGGAAGCCGGGTTGGGAGAGTAGAAAGTTGCCGGCATCACACAAGAATAAGGAAGCAAATTTTGCTTCCTTATTCCTTTTTGGGGATGCAGAATAGTATTTTGTATAAAGAAATCTGCATTTATAGTGTGAAAAATAGTGTTTTTAATAAAAAAGGAGGGAAATATGTTTAACAAATTTGTTTCTAATGTTGACTTAAGTAAAGTTTCTGACGAAGAAAAGGATTTTATGGCAGAAACAAAAATTGAGTTTAGTAAACTACAAAGTGAAATCTTGAAGAAAAGTAGAGCTGCTGCTAAGATAGAAAAGTGTTATTACTGCAATGAGAATCCTCCTCCTTTTTGTAATTCTCATTCTGTGCCAGCATTCTGTTTAAGGAGAATAGCGGAACAAGGTAAAATAGCAGATTTGAATTCACTGCTTGAATTACCAATTTTAGGCGAAAATAAAGGGGTTAATAATACTGGAACATTCCGTATAATATGCAGAGATTGTGATAGTAAAATTTTTTCAGACTATGAATCTCCCCAAAATTATGAAATCCCTCCAACGCCTAAAATGCTTGCTCAAATTGCTTTGAAAAATAATTTGAAATCTATCAGTAAGCGATTTTTGGATAAAAATGTGTTTAATAATATCCCTATGCCGGAAGAAATGAAAAATGGCATTCAAAGCGTTTTCGATTTTGATTTAAACGAAAATATAATCTGCTTTAAAAATGCTAAACGCGCTTTAGAAGACGATAGGGTATTAAAACGTGAATATAATATGTATTACTACGAAAAATTAAATTATGTTGTTCCACTAACATTTCAAGCTTGTATAGCACTAAGTTGCGATTTTGAGGGCAATATTATAAACGATTTATACAACGAATCTTCGGATTATGCCGTTAAATCCATAAACATTTGTGTGTTTCCACTTGAAAACGAGAGTGTTATAATTATGTTCGTAGAAAATGGGTGCAATAGATATAAAGAATTTAATAAGCAGTTTAAAAAATTGTCTCTTGACGATAAATTGTTGGCATTAACATACATAATGTTTGCCTATACTGAGGACGTATATTTTTCTCCTAAAATACAAAATGAGGTTAAAAAATATTCAGAGCTTGTAGAAACGAGTGGGCAAATTCCGATATTGTCTTCTTTTGCACCGATTTCTAACCCTAACAAACAAGCTGCTGATATTTTTGATTTGTCAAAAAGGAGTAGTGTTCCAAATTTATTGTCTGAAAAATATAAAATTGGATAGACTTGCTTCATTTATCCATTTCATCCCAAAATCCGGAATGTGTGGGGGGGGGGGGGGAATATTTGGATTATTTAATTTTTCCCACAAACCGAGATATTCGATAGAGTTGTAGGTTCGTAGCCACAAACTGATAATTTTAGACGGATTTTCTATATCGCGAAATTTGTCGATGTCAGTAAGAGATTATAATCTTCCTGTTCTTTTTTGAAAGCAACGATTTTCTGTTTCAAGAACGTTTATCTCCTCATTTTTTGACATTTGTTTACACTGTATGATGTGCAAGCATATTTATGGCATATTGAAGATTTTCGACAAGTTTTGAATAAATAAAACCTGATATGTTTTTGCCTGCCAACCGTTTATTTCTTTTTTCTGCTCTATCTTTTAATTTCTGAAGAAATGGAATATCCGATTTTAATTTTGGAGGATAACATTCTTTATATCTACCATCAAAGAAAAGAGCAATTTCTTTACGTTTATTTGGTTCTGAGTTGTAAAAAAACGAATAAAATCGGTCTGCATTGAATTTTACAAATATGGGGATATAGCTATATGATTTATCTATATATAAAACTTTATCCTGAAATTCTTCAAAATTTTCATAACAAAGTTTTTCCAGTTCTAACGATTTCTTCGTTTCTGTATCCGAAAGAATTTCGCTGTTTAAGTCAAGTGTGGCTTTTTTAATTCTTGTTATATATTCTTTGTTTTCAGTATCATCTGATATCCACAAGTTGAATTCAATCCTGTCGCTATACGTATAATTTTCTTTACCTTTACGCATTCCTTTTATAATTAATTTTTCGAGTTTATCAAAATCTAAGTTCAAAGGGTTGTTAAATCGCGTGGCAAAAACAAAAATTTTAACGTAAAGCTCAATGCCATAGTAACCTTTGTAGGCGAAATTTAACATTTGTTTTGTGAGCATTAAATATTCATTGTCACTTAATGAAAAACAAGATTGATAGTCCAGTTTATCATAAACTTCATATTGTTCTGTAATAACGTTATCAACAATATGGTAAATGTTTTTTAATTCTTCTACTAACACGGAATATTTGAAAGTCGCTCCGCCTGTTATGTAATCATAAACAGAGTTGTAGAAATAGAAAGAGTATTTATTGTTTTCGTAGTAGACTTCAAGAAATTTTTCTTTCTCAGATTTTTCTTTTTTCTCCTCTGTGTTTGTATTACCAGTAAGGCAGCGGTCTATATATGCATTTCTTGCCTTATCAATTTCCGAAGCTCCATTACCATCGAGGTTATTGCGTTTCTTGAAAGTAATTTCGCCTTCTTTATATTCAATTGAAATTGCTATTGTAAATTTCAAAAGGTTTAAGAATATTTCAGGTTGTCTTTCTTTAAGATACTTTTCAATGGGAAGTTTTTCAATTATCTCTGAATAAATTTGTTGAAAATAGCTTAATACAAAAATCAAAGTTCTTAAATTTTCAGATTTCTTGGAAAATATCTCCAAAATATAATCTTTGTTTATTTCAAGGAATTTTTTATATTCTTTAAAAGCATTAAATTTGTCTTTTAAGATGCTGTCGAATGTATCTCCGATATTTTGAATGAATTCAATTGTATTACCAACAACTTTTTCTTTTAATACATTATATTTCTTAGGAAGAATCTTTTCTTCATTGGCAATTATTAAAACTTTTACATTTTCGTTTTCAACTAAAGAATTTACATATCCTATAAACTCTTCTATGTTTAGATTTTCGCTCATACGCTCTAGGTCGTCAAAGCATAAGACAAGTTTGTTTAAATTAACGAGAGAATTTTTATGCTCATCGATTTGTTCGCCTAACCAACTAATCCCTCCTAAATGTAAAATACCTTTTGCAACAGCTTTAACAATCGGAGATTTTGGGTAAAGGGAAAGAAGTATTTCAGATTGTATTTCCTCTACGGATTTGAGTCCGAAAAGAGATACTAAAATGGGTCTATATGTTTTTTCTGCGTTTGAAAAAACAGGTGTATCTAAAATTTTGTTTTCGAGATTATGCTTGAAATAATGCGTTTTACCTGCTCCCCATTTTCCTGTAATCATTAATGCGTTACTGGTATCCATCTTTAGATATTGTTCTACTATTTCATCAAGTTGTTGCATTTTATTATTGTCCTTTTTCTTTTAGGTTTAATTCTAAAATACTAAATGCCATCAGCAAAAAGAGACGGCTTGTTTGAGCTGTCTCTTTTAAATTGAAAAAAGGAATCATTTACCTTCTTACTTCTACATTCCTCAAATGCGGAAAACCATTATTGGTATTTGCATTGATTCGCCAAAGATTAGTGAAATCCCAATCTGCAAAAGTATTTTGTTGTTTCATTTGTGTCGCTGTTTTTACACCAGAAATTCGACATATTATACCTTTTCTGTCTCCTACCAATGCTTTCACATTAGCAGATAAAGCATAACAGCCTATAACGTAGCCATTTGTAATTTCGCGCGGATTTCTTTCGTTTAAATTATGAGCGTTTCGCCCAACCAACTCTCCGATGCAACAATTTCCCGTTCCAACTACGCTTCCCAAAGCATAGCAATTCTCTATTGTTCCAAGATTCGAGCCAACCAATCCACCAATGCTGATAACATTATTTCCGCTAACGCTTCCGATGGCATAACTGTTTTCAATTTTACGGCTATTTTGTCCGACTAATCCACCAATAGAATTACCAGTTCCCGTTACATTTCCAGCAGCATAAGAACTAATAATCTGTCCTGCATTATTTACTCCCACCA
>Ga0136643_10019686_pt1 | contig 10201 bp, 4 predicted proteins | sample TergutLab28metaG_FD_96883 | JGI IMG/M metagenome (GOLD analysis project Ga0136643, IMG submission 96883) | Labiotermes labralis P1 segment gut microbial communities from Petit-Saut dam, French Guiana - Lab288 P1 (version 3) (version 3) | ecosystem: Host-associated > Arthropoda: Insects >... | reverse complement strand
ACTACTACTAAAACAACAACAACTACTACTACTACTACTACTACTACTACTACTACTACTAATAATAATAATAATAATACCACGGTTACTACTACTACTAACTACTACCACTACCACTACTAAAACAACAACAACAACAACAACTACTACTACTACTACTACTACTACTACCACTAATAATAATAATAATAATACCACGGTTACTACTACTACTAACTACTACCACTACTACTACTAAAACAACAACAACTACTACTACTACTAATAATAATAATACCACGGTTACTACTACTACTACTACTACTACTACTAACTACTACCATTACTACTACTAAAACATCAACAACAACTACTTCTACTACTACTAATAATAATAAGAATAAGAATACCACGGTTACTACTACTACTAACTACTACCACTACTACTACTAAAACAACAACAACAACAACTACTACTACTACTACTACGAAGGCAGAAGTGTCACTGCCCACGCCATGACGGCGTACAAGGGGAGTAGATATATAGCTCCACTCATTCCTAACCTCGGCAACAGATCGCAGTGCATGAGCATACACACACACACACACACACACACACACACACACGTAATCCAACAGTTGTCTGAAACCGTACAACAATCATACCACAGAGTAACTGTCATAAGCTCATAAACTGAAAGGCAGAGATAGCATGAAATGAAAAAAATAATCCTTGTAAACTGAAAAATCACGACAATGATGATGATGATGATGAGGAGGAGGAGGAGGAGGAGGAGGAGGAGTAATGTCTCATTTCAGAGAATTAACTGGTTGAATCGTGCCAACTAACAAGTTGTATTGCCCACGTAACTCATTCTGTCAGCATTGTTACTATCATGCGGAAAGGCGAAGAGCAAGTTGCTGGCGAGGGACACGGAAACGCTTGTGAACACGTCCACTGTGAATTCAGAGACACACGGTACTGGCTAATGTGCAGTGTTCTGTCTTTTCTGACGTACACCGGATGTTACGGTCGAAAGAAGAAAGGTTAACACCTGCTGTTTAGTCGGGCAATCATGTACTCTCCCGTCCACTCTACCAGCTAAGCTGAATGAGTTCTTTCCTAGGTTACCTTATCCTCTTCATGAAAATTCTGGGATAGAACCTTAAATACATTCCAATAACTTCTTTCAAAATCCTTTCAAATTCTTCATTTGCAGTCATAATACCACTTGAGAATGTTCGTGAAGAGAATTTAAGTTAATACGGCAGATCCACGCATCATGAATGGCGTACAGCGCGGAAGGAAAGTGTAACATTCTTCTAGTTAAAGTCACAAGGGGCAGTGTTACCGACTTTCCGTTATTTGGGCTCGTGTAGCAAAGGTTGTGTAATACTTCTTTGTAATTGCCGTCTGAAATTTTCCGCCTCTTCAGTTCACTACTCGCACCTGATCCAAAGACAATTATCCGCCAGCGGTGTAGCCTGCTGGAACGATACCTTGATTTATTCTTTATTTCACAGTGCTGTTTTAACTACAGATGTTACACAACTTTAAATGAGACAAATGGCGAAAGAGTAAAGATTTGAGAGTAGACAATCGAGGCCCATAGCAAAGAACTATTCTGTCAATTATCCGGAGAGAATAAATAAAAAAAAAAAAACATAAACTGCCAGCACCGAGAGATCAGAAAGATGCGTCTCCAAATTACAACACCAAATTACTTGGTGCCCAAAAGACATTAAGCACGGTTCTGCAGGCTTATACAGAATGGGTCACGAAAATGTAGCCCGCCTTCCGTGTTACACGTAGCCTTGTGATATTCTCTCTGGTATTAGTATGTATATTGCGTAGAGTGTTTGAACAGTTAGTCAACAGTTGTGCTGTCACCAAGTTGAGGTATACCCGATGTAACATAGTGATTTTGATGGCTGAAACTGCGTGGGTTGTGTTGTCTTTCAGTTCCTGTATCGTGTGCGTATTTGATTCGTATTCCGTACTTTTCAAGTGTCCCCAGAGAAAATGTCTCCCCCCTCCCCCCGTGGGAGAAAATTACAAATACAAATAACAATTTACAAATACGTCAAAAGCACGGTATACGAATCAAATCCGCACACGATACAGAAACTGAAAGACAACACAACCCACGCAGTTTCAGCCATCAAAATCACTATGTTACATCGGGTATACCTCAACATGATTATACGTGCGCAGCTGTGTATTGATGCGGGTGGCAACCACTTGCAACATCTCTATGACGGTATATCCTTTCAGCATTTGCCTACTGTATTAATTTCTGTATTTACGCTATGCTATGGACCCGGGCTACTTTTTTCGTGGCCCACCCTGTATTATTACTTAACGTCAATTCAATGATCGAGTGTAAGTTTTTTCCGTAGTTTAGTTTTATCCTTCCCATGTATTCGTGGTTATCTCGAAGTACTCTCAATGACATGCTGCATATTGTGCTTCTTCTTCCAGGGACCAACAAACCACTTATCATCACCTCAGGCACCATTTCCATTACCTCACCATGATCATCCAGGTACTGTGTAAGCAAGCTGCAGGTTAAATGTGACACACGGAGAGGAGCATTCCTCAGTATTAAGCTTTCGGAAGACGTTGAGCTAAGCCGTTGCAGTCCTTTCTCGGGACACGAGTTAACAACGCAGCTCCATTGGCAGACCTCATTTCACTCCTTTCTTCTGGTTCTGCAAGTCCGCCTCGGCCCGGTCTGCCAGTCGTTGCATGAGCAGGGCACCGCACGGATCCAAGAAACCGTTCACGGAGCGGGTGAAGTGTTAACGCCGCCGTGATGGGTCCTAGTGTCAATACTTAGACAGCAAATACATTAATTTGACTGGCGGCCAGGGCAGGCCGCGTGTAGGAATTTAGTGTTCTCGGGTACGAAGCGTACAGTTACAGTGTACGGCGTACGAAGTGAAGTGTGAGTAGTGTGTAGGGTACTTCTAAAAACTGGATTTGACACTTCAAAGTTTCGTACTACATGAAGTATGTTGCAGCCCAGGAGAATATTGCTACTGTATTTAGCAATAGTGATATTATCTACAGGTGGATTGTTTTTCAGTAACGTGGAATGTAAAACAGGTAATTCAGTTTTCTTATATTAAACATAATTCCTTGGGTGTAATTTACAGACTGTGATGATAATGAATCAGCTTCAATATTCCACTATGTTACACACACTTTTTTTCATAAAATGGAGTCTTTGGAGGCGGGGGGGGGGGTGCATTTTTACGACATCAAACACATGTACTCTGCACATGCTGGTATATAATACGGCATGAACATTCTCTGTGAACCGTGGTGTGTTTGTACAACTGTAAGAAATTTTTGTGTTGGAGGCGTACCTATAATAAAAGTTCAGATAAAAGTATTCTTGTTGAGCAGTTCACACAACTCGTTCCTTACCGTTATTAAACGTGACCTCTACATTTAAATGAAACTCCACGGTTTGTGTTTCTTAATTAGAAAGGAACGACGGAATATATCACATTTCTGTAAGTGTGAATGATCCATTCTTTTGTCAGTCAGTGGAAGCCTGTCACATAGATTTGACGTCTAATTTGTGTTTAACACACAGTCAGACGTTATTCTATATACAGTCATTAGTTGGGCTGTCTTTGTTTTGAACCTACCCCCTACGCAATATTATCAATATGGAGTTTCTCTTTAAAGTTAATGTCTTGTTATCATATATAACAACAGAAATTACTACTACTACTACTAATAATAATAATAATAATATGCAACACGCACGAACACAACATATTCGTCCCGCTGTTATACAAGTCAGGGCAGCACACAGGGAGTTTGAACGGAGTGTTATTCACTCTAAACCTTAGCCCACTAATTATTACATTCTGATTATCGATGTGACAGATAGAGTGGAAGTGAAGAGGTAAATTAATTCACACACTTTCAGATGGATGAAATATTTGCGATAAGTATACGTGTATTGTAAAATTCACATTTCGTAACGACTGGTTGATCACAAACTTAGGAGATTATATTACACAAAAAACTTAAAATACAGTTATTTGAAGAAGAATACAAAGTACGAACATTTCTTTAAAAAAGTTGTAGATAAAGATCTCGAATACTTTTGAGGCAGGTGCCTCAAGCATTTAAACGAGAACACGAACAACTTAGCATAATGTGTGGTCCAGAGAACGCTTTCGAAAAAGAGTCGAAGTACATAAGCCTAAACTTCGGAACTACAGTAAGAAATCCAAATCGCTTTCAAATGTAAGCTAAGAATAAAATGAATTCGGTAAATGTTTGCTACAGTTCTCTTCAGTATATATGGCCGTTCTGTCTGCTGTCCGAATATGCAACGGCCTAACGACCGCCATTGTGCAGAGTCCTTGGAAAACTAAGAATCTCTCAGTCATTCAAGAAATTTATCGCCTTTTATGAAACCAGAAATTTAATCACCAAATTCACAAAACCCTGCAACTGATCACCATCCTCGTATTCTCAAGATACATTTCAATATTATATTAGGCTCTTAAATGATCTTTTCCTTCAGGTTTCCCGGTCGAACAGATACATTAGTTTTTCATCGTTGCCATTTTACCATATCTCATTATCCTTGGTTAATAATATTTTGTCCAAATTAAACACAATGGAGCTGCTTATTGCTCAACTAGCCACATTGACGTCGTAAGACGGGCTGCCGCAATAATCACGTGCTACACCGAAACACTGAAACTACAGAAACCAAAGAAACCAAACTCTCACGTCACACAAAAACCAAGAAACATCGTAACCAAAGGTGTGCTGCCATTTGGTGATAATGGGTTAACCAGCTCAGACAGTCATTTGGTTTCCATGGCAACAAAAAATCAGCCGTCTGTTGTCATGCACAAATCACACTCCGTGGTAATATTCAGTACAAGGTGGATTTCCTCACATTCTTATCACTTCCCCTCTCTTAACCCCAAATATTCTCCTCCGTTCCCTGCTCTCCAGATCCACAAAGCATGTTAAAATGTATAGATTAAAATACACATAGCTCTAATTTTTTGTTTTTCTGTATGGATAAAAAATGTGGAATGTCTTCCTAATCGTGAATGCGGAGAGAACGACTTCTTGGCTAATGAATAAGGCTCAGATTCAAAACCGGAACTGTTTGCAAAACTCGTGAATGTTTCGTTCTTATACATGCATTCAAGTCTCTCCGCTTAGGCTATGTTCAGGGTGGCAGAAAATGTTAATCGAGCAAACAATATCTGGCATCACCTTTAATCAGTCGTTACTTTTCTTGCAGTCCCACCGCAGTTGAATGCACAAACACTATTGGTGTTTTTATAATCAAGAACACGTGTGACGAATAAATTTAACAGAAGCCGGCAATCGGAGTCTGCTTTTGAGTCAAGCAAATTCACAGGAAATGTCCACAACTCACTTCCTTAATATTAAATTTGGTGCTACTTTTTATACATGTTTTGACAATCCAAGACATTCCCTGCCGTTCCTTTTAGGTACATTCGCCATACTGTGAAAGGAAACTATTAGTTTCATGTCTGTCTCACCGCATAGAAAAAATCTAACGTCGCTATACTAATGGTTGTGAATTTTGTATTAGGATTTTCCAAAATATACATAGAAAACTTTAAAATCGGTAAAGAGGAGTAAAATTAACATACACATTACATAAAATATATGTAAATTTATGACAATATCTCGCAGAATTCTTCTTGGGTTGAGATAGGTTTTATAAAAAAAATGGTTGCAAAATCAAAACATATTGTATGCAACGTTTATTTACTTGTCGAAAATTCGTGCCGTTTACGAGAGAGGGAGAAGAATAACGCAGCAAAACTAGACAGGTCATAGATGATGCGACATAATAAGGAGCAAAAATGTGGTTTACATGCCGGATAATTCAGGCAAAATTACTAACATTAATCATAATATTTAGTATTTATTGCATGATATTTGATTAAATCAGGACACAAAGATATAAGCGTATCACAATGCTGCGTTAAATATACATTTTCTACTTTGTTACTTACCCATACACCAAACTGCAGTGCAGCCTTGTATTTAATCTGTTGGTTGTTTACGTCAAGATTTTCAATATGATTAAACTTCACTAGTTATTCGATAATGCCTAAAAACAAACGAACAAACATACACATCTGGACAACGAAATGAAACTTACAGTAAATTAAACAGAATTTCATAATAACAGTTCATTAACACCAGATGCAAAGTTTCTAAAGTGACTCAAGTCTACTTGGATTGATGTTCCTACATCGGGAACAACGATTTTCCCGCCATGACTCGGCCATGAAAGTTTCCTCTGTAAAAATGATATACAGTCTGTGAAAGTAGGTTCAACATAAAACAGAAGACATTAAAGGATGCGCGTATTTTTCTCCTAACAGTATGCTATATCGTCGTCATCATCATATTCATTATCATTATCACCACGAACACTATCATAAAAATAGCCCTTCTTGTGAAACTAATATTCGAACAACTGATCAAGAAATTTCATTATTTTTACGGAACCCCAAGGTTCATTACGGTGACCGTAAGAATCAGCCACTTTACCCGAAAGTGAACAAGGTGAATCCAATCCACAACTTTACAATGTTTCTTTAAATACCGTTTTCGAATCTACGTAAAGTTCTTGCAGGTAATCTCTCCCCTTCAACTTTTCCATCAAATTTTTTTTTGTTAATTTCTCATATCAGCCATGCGATATACAACACCATTTACCGTGGGGTAAACACCGTCACTTTACCCGCTGAATGCCGGAAACACCGCCAGAGAATCCTGTAGACATAGCCGTGATAACAATGGATGAGAGGCTGGAGGGAACCTCGAGTCGTTCTGCAAATAGTACAGTATCAGTACTCCGTCCAGGAATCGGGTTATGGCGCTAGAATCCACGACCAATAGAGCGATTATATGGTACTGTACTTTTGCTATTGAAAATTAAAACCGCACTGGTTTTACTGCGAAAGTAAAATTACGAAATCATGGAGTGTATGTGCGGAAATCCGGCGGTAATGATGCGATGCCTAACAATCCCGGCCAAAAATATTAGGAAGTAAGTAATTCTTCGCCCGAAAAAAAAAGTTTTACACACTGCTGTTCCTAGAATGTCTCAGTACTTGAAAACTTCGGATGCATAAGTTTAGGGGAGTCAGTAAGTCCGGTGCTCGTAGAAGCGTTTTTGAAAGTAACAATAGGAAACAGTCATGTGTCGTGCCAGATGGATGTGGCAACCTCTAGTCGCTATAACATACTTTCACCACAGCACTTTGTTTCTGCGCAGTGTCTGATCTTTATTCATCTGAGAACGGGCTAAATAAACTTAGTCATAGCAATATTTGTTTGCACGCCTCATAGAATAGTCATTTAAATAATGGATGTTATTTAGTTTCACATTTTTAGGCGCGTTCGCAAAATAGTTAAAAGCTTCGTCATGTCTGTCTGTCTGTCTGTCTGTCCATCTTCGTCCGTCCGCAGGGAACAACTCGGCTCCCATTGGACGGGTTTTCATGCAATTTGATATCAGATTATCTTTCGAAAATCTGTCGAGAAAAAATAAGTTTCACTAAAATCTGACAATAATAACGGGTATTTTACATGAAGACCGATGCACATTTTTATCATATCTCGCCCAGTTCTTCTTAGAATGAGAAATGTTTCAGACAAAAGTTGTAGAGAAAATAAAAAAAACCTTTTATGTTCAATAACTTTTTTTCCACAAATTGTGCCATTTATGAGATAATGTGAGAAAATATTGTAGAGTGGGGCAGGCCACAGACGACAAAATGACGCATTCGCATTACATGCTGGATATCTCAGGGTAAAAGACAGTCAGAATATGTAATAATTATTGTTTTTCCACTGCAGTAATGGTTGCACGAACGCGCCTCAATGTTACGGTATACGTACACTGCCTGTCTTGTTCATTACTGTTCAAAGGTCAAGTTGTCGCCGTGGACTCCAAGAAGGCATACGAGGGGAGCAGAGATAGAATACTGGTTATTCGTATCCTCTTCACTGAATGGGAGCGAGTGGTCAGGTTCACGAAACTATCGATACATTCCGCGGGAAAAAAAAGCCCCGATAGGAAGCCGACAGGGTCCCGAAACCGGTCTGGTTGCGTTTGAGAACAGAAAATACCTGGTCCTCCTGGGAATCGAACCACGATTGCTTGGGCGTCCACTTCGTAGTCTAGTTAATACGATAAACAGCCTATCTCGGCCTACATTTCTGTAAGATTCACTGTGAGTTAGCATCACTGAATAGACCTAAGAGCCATGTAGGTGGTTTCTGTTTTTCTGTGTTGTGATTACAAAATTATTTTTCTGCATCCCTCTCGCACTGTTACTTACCATTGTTGGCGCTTTAAATTGATAATCTATAAAGGTTTTCATTCGAAATCGAATGCTGATAATTTCTGTTAGGCAAAGCCAAAGAGAGAAACGCGGAAGTCAAGGTATCTGTACAGTCGTTAGAGCAGACCATTGGTTTTACGTCCGTTATGTTGTGTCTTTTAGCTTCTTGTTCCTTTTATGTTGACTTGCTAACTAATCGGCCTTGTGAAGCCGTTACCTGCACGAACATTGCCTCTTCTATCTCTTTCTACTGGACCGACTGGAAAGCAGCTAGGGTCCGTCGCGATCCCGTTCATACATCTCGTTTTTCATCGGGGGATCAAAAAGATGTGTTCATTGTCTAGACGCGTTTGCAAAAGTGCGAAAAGCGACTATTAGCTTCGTCATGTCTGTCTGTCTTTCAGTCAATCCGAAAGTCGGCAAGGAACAACTCGGCTCCCAATCGACGGATTTTAATGAAATTTCTAAGTTGAATATTTACCGAAAATATGTCGAGAAAATTCGAACTTCATTAAACTCGGACAAGAATAACGGGTACTTTGCATTAAGACCATTAAAAACTTAAGATTATATCTCGATCATTTCTTTTTAGAATGAGAAATGTTTCAGACAAACGTACAGAAAATCAAAACACACTTTTATATTCAGTAAATTTTTTTTTTCGAAAATCTTGCCGCCGATGGAATAATGTGGAAAAATACTGTACAGCCGGACAGGCCACAGATGACAACATGGCGCATGTGCACTGCATGCTGGATACCTACGGCAGCAAACACACACACACACACACACACACACTCAGAATGTGCAATACTTATTGCTGTGTCTTGCTGCAAAAACGTGCCTCACTGTTACGTTATACTTATATTACTTATCTTGTGACTCTTTGCTGTGTCTTTCTAAACTTGCGAAAGGTCAGCAAAGGCTCCACTAAGATGCTAGTGGCAATTATACTGCGGCGATTTAACTCTACGATGAGGGGCTCTTTTGGGCTTTTTAATATTATCCTCCCATTTACACCATCGTTTCAGGCATAGTATCTCCCATTTAGTTCCTCCGATTAAATTTCCTAGTGCAATTCGCATGTTTTAAATGCATGAAATATGCACCACCCATCTCATTCAATATGACCACCCTCAATAATTTTTTGCCCACTACACAAAGTATTTTTTTATTACGTTATTTCTTCTCTTTAATTTAGTCCTCCTTACTTTTGTTGAGTGGGCCGGGTTGCGTAGTCGGTATAGCGACTGGCTACGGGTTGGACGCTCCGGGGGTCGAATCCCGGTGGGGGCGAGATTTTCAACACCTGTCCAGACCGGCCCTGGGGCCCACCCAGCCTCCTGCACAATTGGTACCGGGTCTTTCCCGTGGTAAAGAGCGGCCGGAGCGTGACGTTGACCCCTCACCCCTTCTAATGTCGTGGTCAAGAAAGAGTAGAGCTATACACCTACTCCTCCTATGGGCCGTAGGGCCTGTACAGAGTCTCAGTGCCTGTACAACGGTGCACTTACCTTACCTTTCCTTTTACTTTTGTTGAATTAATTTTATACCAAATCATTTGCCTGGCTTGTACTAGAGAACTGGTGAAATCGGAATGTATACAGTGTTGATAATGTATACTGTACAGCGATAGTTCAATTCATTTCAATGTTTGTGCTTCTATCCCTCCAGGTTTTATGTTTTGTTGACCGTGCATCTCGATATATCCCGTGTAATAAAAACCAACTTGATGCATTATTTGTCCTCAGTTTATTTCGTCACTCGACTTCTTCATGTTTCGGGCATATTTGTGGCCCATCATCAGGAGGTATACTGTACATATACAGCAATT
>Ga0136643_10019685_pt1 | contig 10201 bp, 8 predicted proteins | sample TergutLab28metaG_FD_96883 | JGI IMG/M metagenome (GOLD analysis project Ga0136643, IMG submission 96883) | Labiotermes labralis P1 segment gut microbial communities from Petit-Saut dam, French Guiana - Lab288 P1 (version 3) (version 3) | ecosystem: Host-associated > Arthropoda: Insects >... | reverse complement strand
TCACGAGGCTGAGTGGACCCTGTTCCAGAACCACTACTACTCAGAAAATCTGGTAGCGCCGGGGATCGAACCCGGGACCTCTGTATCTGTAGCCAGAAACTCTGACCACTAGACCACAGAGGCGGTCGATGGTTATCTTACAACAGAACAGAATTTACACTACATAACAAGCACAGGCAGATAAACTCAAAATGTGACCAGTAAAAACAGGAGGAGATACATCATAAACAAAATTTCTTCAGACTACAAGATTACAATGAATGGTTCCTCAGTGTTGGGAAACAATGTACAACAATATGCATGTACCATCCAATAATACCAGGCAATCTTACTGGAAAATTTCAGTATTACACAATCACACATTACTTTGATGTTGATCAAAGCTGCAGAAAAGACTTCAGTCATTTTATATTAAACAAGTTTTTAACTACAATATGCCACTGAAATTCTGAAAAAGTTATCACTAAAGAAATACAGTAACTTAACAATGACATAAAAAAATGACAATATAATAACACTGTTGCTTTAAATAAGAGTTTCACAAAACAATATGTTATCATTACCAACAATGTCAGTATGCTTCTGCAGTCTTTTTTCACCCATATGGTGCCTCAATATTCTCCTTTCACTTCTTTTAAGTCCAACATACTGGCAACTGGTGGTTATACCATCATATAAAAATATGCCTAATTCATTACCCCATATAAAAGTATACTGTACACTGACTGTAATAACATGTCTTAATGAAAATGTGCATAAATCTTTCTTGGTCTATCTCAAAATATGCCGTAATATTGCTTTATGTCGGTAAATAACATAATTATGCGAGTGCCTTGTGAAATGCTCTGTAACTGCCACAGTCTTCAAACTACTTTCTGTAATTTTATACTGTACTTTAACTTGGTCCTACTTCATCCCTTCTAGGACGTAAAAGATGTCTTTTAAATATTATAGCCTTACCGAAAATGTAAAAGTAGCAGCGTAAACAGAAAAATAATGGGCCAAAATTGACCAAGAAGTCACCACAACCCTACTTACTTAATCATGCGGATCTGCATGTGCATGCAGCGTACGATGCATTCTTGCAAAACTTGGCCAACCTGTACATACACACGCGCTCTTTTAAAGCAGACAATGATTGCGCACAGCCACGGCAAGTGGTCGTCCGAATAGTCAGCCGACTAAGGTGCTGTGTGCCCCTGTGGTGGGTACGTTGTCACAACTTACCTCACACATGACTATGTCCACTGTCTCACCACTGCTATGGCACACATTGATTGAGTGCTATCCGTATTTCGAGAATGGCCAAAGTTTCCGTTTCCTTTGGCGGTTACCTACACAACACATACCTGCGTCTTATCTACAACCCACCCATATCGTTAAACACACAGATTACCCACGTCATTTGTAATCACAGAGCATTTAACACGTGTAACACGCGCAGATGGATACCATGGATCTAGATGGTCTGTGCCATGGATTGCAGTTATACCTGTCACAGATTTGAAACTCCGTGGAAACGAGAAATTACAGAGACGCATGCGGCTAGGATTTATCGTATGGAGAATAGAATACTATTAGATAAACTAGAATTTTATGGGATTGCTAGGAAATTTTATTTGTTGATAAAATCATATCTCTGTGAGAGACATCAAAGCGTGCTTATTTATAATACAACGATGAGGTCCCATATTGCAACTGTGGGTTTCCGCAAGGTTAGATGGCTCGTAGCGTTTTCTGCTCTATGACAATCCCAAAGATAGCAACTAGGGATGCTAGTATCGTCTTGTTTGCGGACGATACAAGTATAATAGTAACCAATTCTAATGATATGCATCTTAAAATAGTAATAAATGAAATATTTATGGATATAAACCGTTTAAAACTAACCTATCGTCTTTAAACGTAAGTAAAACTCATTGCTTAGAATTCAAAACAAGAGATTTTAATGATAACATTAATGTTTGCTATAATAACCATCGCATCTCTAATACCACTCACACACAGTTTTGGAGTTTAATTATACATGATTCCTTCTCCTGGAAATGCCACATTGGTTGAATAATGTCAAAGCTGAATTAAGCTTGTTTTTTTAATAAGATTTACCTGCAATTGATGTTCAGTCACTTTGGTCACTAGGCCATTTTGGTGTTTTTTGTCTTTTGATCTTCAGGTTAGGTTATTTATTCATTTATTCATTCCAGCACATTCCGTCGATCCTAACGAGGTCAAAGAAACCTTCTGGATGTAGAATACATCAATATTATGTATGTAAATATGCATGCTTATAAAAAGCATATGCCCAGTTTAAATAAGTGATAAAATTTGACTATTAATATACAATATAATACAATTTTACATTAGTAAACAATTCAACCTGGAGTTAGAGTTTTAAAATGTTATAAAATTTAATTCTAAAATAACTTTACAAGGAACCGAGGTCTTAGGCAATTTCCAATTAAAATATTCATCCAGGTATAAAATTAACTCATAAGAAGAAACCTTTGTAAATCAAGTCTAAATTCTTTCTCTTCATGAGACATTTTTAATCCAAGATGATAAGTGATTAAAAACCTTTATTCCAAAATTGATAGCTCCTTTTCAGAATGTTAAACTTGATGTAGGAGGGTATAAATCAGTTCAATGTCTGGTGTGTATACTATGAATCTCAAAATTGGATTTATATTGATCCATGTTCTTTATCACAAATAATTAAAGGGGAAATATATATTGTGATGGCAATGGAAGAATATACAGTTTTTTAAATAATCCTCAACAAGAATCTCTACACAAGTATGCAATATGCAAGGGTATTACCATCTTAACAAAACTATATTGTCAGATACATATAATTTCTGAACTACATGCTTCGGCCTTTATTACCATTGTCAGGCCGAAACATGTAGTTGAGATATTATATGTATCTGACAATATTGTTGTGTTAAGATGGTAATACCCTTGCATATTGCTTACCTTTGATTAACCAACACAACAAGGATGACTCACCTTGAAGAAGAATCTCTACTTTGAGAATTCATAATGACTCTAATCATTCTTTTTTGAATCTTAAAAATATTGCTACTATAGGGTGAGGTCCTCCCCCCCCCCCCAAATTATGTTGTAAGTCCTAATAGAATGGACATAAGGTAAATAATCATCCTTAACTTTTCTTGTGACATGAAAGATTTGCAGCCCTGATTGCATAACATGCCTTACTTAATTTAAACATTAACTGCTCAGTATGATTTTTCCACAATAAAATATTATCAATGATTAGTCCAAGAAATTTGGTGCTGTGAGTACTGCTAATTATTTTAATTCCATACCTTATATTTATATTAATTTCATGACTACTTTTAGTCCTAAATTGTATATAATAAGTTTTTTCCAAGTTAAATAATTGTAAATTTTGAACCAGTCATTTATATTTACAAAAACTTTGTCGAAGTCATTTATGAAATCAGTACGACTAGGTTTTGAGATGAATATATTGGTATCATCAGCAAATAGGACTGGTTGAGATAAGTCTGTTATAATTTTTGGTAGGTCATTTGTATAGAGAAGAAAAAACAAAGGACCAAGTACTGAACCATGAGGGATGCCACGTTTAGCTTTTGCCCAGTCGAAGGAAATACTGTTTTAATGCCTATTATCTACCAACACTATCTGATATCTAATAGGATTTTATCAGTGTATAGGCGTTACCTACAATTCCATAAAATTTCAGCTTCAGTAATAATATACAAATATTCATGCAAGCAAAGGTTTTCTCCAAGTCACAGAATATTCCACCAACTGTTAATTTATTATTCAGTGCTAGTAGAATATCGTGAATTAGTTTATAAGAGACTTTTAGTGTTGATGAACTACTTCTACAGTTGTTCATTTACTAATACATTATTTTGGTTTATACATTGATATAATCTTGATTATATAACCTTTTTGAAGATGTTGGTAAAAAAAAAGTCTACAAATAGATATAATGGTTTTTTAAGCAAAGGTTTTATCTCTGAAAATTTCAATCAACTGGGAAATATGTCTATGGACAGTGATTTATTACAAACGTAAGTTAAGGGTGAACTGATAAATGAAATGCTTAATTTTAAAATTTTTGACATAATTCACTTGTATCCATGTTGAGTTTTTGGCTTTCAAAATTTGATATTTTTTGTATTTCTTTAGTATACGTGTAGTTAAATTTTACATTAGGGAAAGGGTACTTTAAAGTCTGAAACAATTAAGGCAATTATTATTCTTTGAACTTCCATTGTTGTCAATCAATTCATCTGCTACTGTTGAAAAATAAGCATTAAGGAGTATGCAATGATGTGATTATTATTACTTTATTTTTCCCACAATATTTAAAAGATGTATACCATTATTACTCAATTTTCTGCCTGTTGCATTACAAAACTCCGTGTAACTTTCATTTTATTGTTGGAATTTAAAGTCTTACGATGTAGTGAAGTGTTTTTGCTGCCTTGATATCTGACAGAATCCTGAAAGTTACCTTTGTGAGGACATGGTGTCTTTATAAACGTATAGCGATTCCTTGACAGGCCTGGACAGGCCCAGATGGTTCCAGGAGGTTAAAGCCCCAAGATTTCATGACAATCAGCACATGAAAGTGGTAAGATTGTCAGCCTTGAATGGCCACCTTTACCCCCCAGGAAATATTCCTGGTACTCTTTTCTGTTAAAGAGAGTGAGTCGACCCCAAGGACATAGTGCGATCGGATTACGTTGATGAAAAATTCGTGACACCAGCATGAGTCATACCTGCGACCTTCCAGTTTGAGTGCCTCAAAAACTGTGTCAACACATGCCCCCTAACAAGCATGGCAAAAAGAATAGGTGATCCGAATGAACCTTGGAGTTACACAATGACTGATACAAAGGCAAAAAATTAAATTTGGAGTGGATTCAGAAAAAAAAAAAATTCCCATTTTTAAGAGAAAGCATAGAAGTTGTTGGTAAGCATAAACAACTTTACACCTCAGTGTGATCTGTGATGTGCAACAACACAAGGGCTTCAAATTTTTTAAGACAAGCATCATTCCAGACGCGCAGGTTATTTGTATCAAAAAGCAGAACATCATCCATCTGGGTTCATGCACACATGGAATATCCTTTCATGTGTTCCATCTGGGTTCATACACACACAGAACATCCTTTGTTTCACTGTTAAATGGTCAGAAATCAAGGGACGTAAAGAAGTAACACACAGGTAAAATACCATGTTGAGCACGTATGTTAGTACTTTTATTTTGTAGTTTACCAAAAATTATACAAAATTGTCATAAATCCAATAACATACAAAATTTAACTCATATAGTGTTGATACTAAAATCTAAATGCTGGGAAATACAGAATTTATAAATAGATGAACACAATTCCACTCAGTTTTCAGCAATTGAAAAATGACCATTGACTGTGAGATGAGCCTAGTTGTGCAAATTATGAATATGTGGAGTCTGCAAATGAGGAATTACAGACATGTTTCCCCTAAGACTACACTGAAGGAACTCCACATTTCGATGTAGGTAATACAAGGCAATACTGTTACCAACTACATCTTGTACCAGTCATTAGAGTGTGATGCACTTTCGGTCAGGCACGTAAATGCAGCATGGCACAAACTGAAAGGCGAAACACATTCTGAAAGGGGTGGTCCAATCTAATGACAAAGCTATACATTTCATCTGTCAAATCACCATAGAATATTTTTTTAAGGGAGGCATTTATATTTATGATGAACACAAAAAAATCATAACTACCATCAAAATTAAATAACACACGGAGACAATTGGAATATATTACAAGATCTGTGAATATCCTTTCAACAGATCTGTTTCAACTTTTCATGATAAAATGGCTGTTAATTTTAATAATGTAATGAGTTAAGTCCAAAGCATTAAAATATAATGTTAAAAACACACACACTTTTGTCAAAGCTCCTCAGTATCACAGAATCACAAAATGATATTATATTTAATCATAATTTCATTATAAACCAGTTAAAATAACCTACAATTCCACTAACTACTCTCATGAACCTTAAAAAAGGAAGCCTTCACATTTTATAGCCATTATCACTCCAGAAACCTCACCTGTTTGGAAACAAGCACAGCCTACCCCACCTCTGCAGGAATTATTTCTCAGCTATGATCATATTCTGAAAAGGGGAAAACTTTCCAGCTTAAACACTTTCGCTTGCTTCACCCAAGACACATACACACGCTCCAGATTCAATTACTCCAAGCCAAGCAATTCCTAAGAAACAAATAAAAAATATTATGTTTTCAGCCCTTGCAATAATTCATATGCATAAGCAAGTGCAGTCTCTCATTAGATTGAGTGCTTGCGATAGTTCCACAGTTCTACTTTTCACACTAAATGCCAGTTGTGTTTGACACCAGTATTATTTATTACATGACTAGAAGAGTGACAAATGGAATGCTGAACTTCTGCTAAAATTTATCCCTTCATGAGTTTTTATTTTAGATGCTCCTGTGGTGAAATTCTAAACATTTCCTAGTCACTTGCTATGTTTCTCACTTCTAACCACATATACACATCTTACAAGGCTTAACCCCTCTGGCAAATGTTCCCATGTTTTAGGTAAGAATTGACAAACTCAGTGTCAGGTTTCTGCCATGGTGTAGTGGCAGTCTATACTCTTCTGGGACCTTCATATAATAAAACCAACTAGATGCACTAATTTCTCAAATTATTTTTGGAATAAAACTCTACATGTTTCGGTCAGTTCCTCTGTCCATCATTAGGTGTTTTTCACTGTACACACAGCAATGGTATATGTCATACAGGTTTGCTGACAACTTGCAAGAAGGATCAGGATGGAACATCCTGATCCTGCTCGCTAGCTGTATGACATATACCACTGCTGTGTGTACAGTGAAAAACTCCTGATGGACAGAGGAACTGTCCGAAACATGTAGAGTTTTATTCCAAAAACAAATTTGAGAAATAAGTGCATCTAGTTGGTTTTATTATACAAATTTAACATGATACGCAGTCACCTGAACGTCAGAATCATCTGGGACCATTGCTGTGTGACATCCCAGAACAGCCAAGACCTCAAATTCAGTGTCATCACCTGCCAGTAAAAATGTGATGAGCTCAAATCATGCTGAAAGTTTGCCATACACACTGCTAAAGTAAAGTGTTCACAAGTACAAGTCCAGCATGTGTTCAGCAACATTTTGGCCTGAATACTGAAACACAACCCTGAACATTCTGTAATGTGAAACAGAGTATGATCTGTTAAAAGGTCAGTTGGCCCTGGAAATGCTGCCTTACACACAGTACCAGTATCAGGGGCAGAGAACACATATTTTCCATACAAAAATCAATCCTTTTCCCAGAACTGGAACTTGAGATTACATTCTGTACACACTCAGTTTGTTTTTAAATAATACAAATTTAGTTTTCACTAGGATATTAATGTTTTGATTGTCACGTGCCTATTGCAGATGCCAAATGTCAATGCACCCTGCTCCAGTAATGGGACAAGATTCCGAACAAGTGAATTACACTTAACTACTGTGATTGAAAATTAACATAGAGGGCTCAAATCTGAAATCATTTGTCTACTTTAACCACAAATGGTAATATTTACCTGAATACACGCATATGGTGACCATCTTGCAAGGTCCACTAACGATCATAATATGGTTACATTAACCCTTTAAATGCCAAATTAAATCCTATGTGTCATTTGCTGGCATTATTAGGAGCTCACCATATTCTCCATGATAGCAGGATAAGGGCTAAAAATAACAGCTAAAGCTTATGAAGGGAAATTCACGAGGGAAGGATCAGTTCCAAGTAAGTAGTACAAAATATGCAACCTTATAATGTATGGAAGTGCTTGCTCTGTTCTCCTGTTCTGTCTGATAGTGGTGTAGTATTGAAGCATTCTAAAACTGCAACTGGGCATTGTTCAACTACCTTGCCAGTAAAATGCCTGTCAGTAAGGCCCATTCAGTATTGTCAAAAAGGCATTTTTTTTAGGAAGCATAAGTTTCTCTGTAGCGGTATGACACAAAGTCTTTTTCTTACACAGTAAACAGCAAGTGTGTGTAAAATGTCCAGTCTGCATAAAGAAAAAGCAAACAGGTAGGGATACAACATCCACACTCCCTATCAGTGACCTGCTGGCACATGAGATTACTTCAAATAAAGTTACATTATTTTGTACTCATTACTGCATGTCTTCAGTGGCATTGGTACCAAAAACTTCATTTAAATATTCATGGCAGTGGTTCTCAAATTACGGGAGTCAAGACATTTATGTAACATCAACATGAAGAGACTAACAAGTAAGTTCAATCTCCTTCCTCCTCAATGTTATTTGCACCAATTTTGCTTTCACTTCCTCCACTTTGTTCAACCCATGGCTCTGACAATTCCACAACAACTTACCCTACATGCTCACTGCACCCATCACCCAACCTGCACTTTCCCTGTATAAAACAACCACTTCTTCCATGCTACTTCCTCTCTTTAGAATACCCTGAAAATGGAGACAGCAGAGCTCTCCCAAAATTCCAGTAACTAATCACCAGGTTTTAATTTTCATCACCAATGTTACAGAAACCTCAAATCATGCAACCAAACATATCATCACACTGATGCGCACATTGTTGTCTACAATGCCTTCAAAGCTGGTCATTATTCTGCTATTAATATTTTCTCATTCTTAACTCAAGCTTTATTTTAAACTAAGAAAGCAATACTTGAATAAAAGGAAACCAACTTGATGTCACTTACTTTTTTATTTCATTATTTAATGCTCAACATGTTTCGGATGTTAATACATCCATCCTCAGAGCTTGCGACTTATTTGTTGAGTTATTTCATGGGTTGTATTGCTCTGGTTCAATGCATGTTAGTGTTACGTTGTGGTTCGGCTGGGGTGGTGTGGTATCCTTATGCACCACCCCAGCCAAACCACAACGTAACACCAACATGCATTGAACCAGAGCAATACAACCCATGAAATAACTCATCAAATAAGTCGCAAGCTCCTGAGGATGGATGTATTAACATCCGAAACATGTTGAGCATTAAATAATGAAATAAAAAAGCAAATGACATCAAGTTAGTCTCTCTTTATCAAGATGATGCACGGTCCAATAAACATAAGAGAGCAATAATCAAAATAATGGAAACTATATTAAATTCAGATCACTAATGGTTGCTAATCAACCTTACTTCCTACAAGAGATGTTGGTGTACATTCAAAAAGGACTGGCCTATCTACAGATAACATTTTTACAATATCTGGCAAAAAGAATGATTTATACCTAAGTGGCACAGGCCTGAGACCAGTAAACGGATGATCGGATGTAATTCAGGCGACAATACAGCAGATATATGTCAATAATTATCCAACAAGATGCAACAATATTCAGTTTATATATCTCTGCAAACTGCTCTTATGATTGTGACTAGATGGGAACTGGTTCCCATCTAGTCACGATCACAACAGGTAGCAGTAATGGTCTCAATAATGCCAGATACTGTAGATACAATGATATGAGTGCCTGATGATGGGTGGAGATACCACCTGAAACATGTAGAGCAGTTTGCAGATATAAATAAACTGTATATTGTTGCATCTTGTTGGATAATTATTGACACACTGACACATATTACGCGATGCACAGACCAGTGAACATAAAATACAGCAGATCTTTTTTGACACCCTCTCTTGAGAATTTCTGGTTGTGGTTTGTTCAGCAGTCCTTAGTTCTTCAATTCACGCCTATTTAGCTTCCTCGGATAACTGAACACTTGGAAGGAGGGACAACAAAATCATGTGTAACCTGCACATAGAACTTTTGGTTGAACAGTTACAGAAAGTCATGGAAGGCTCTGCTATTTCTTCAGAACATGTACTTATTCCAAAATAAACGAACGCCATTAATTCCATTATGACAGTGCTGTATATTTTAACAGGCACAGAGTTTCCTTCCTTCTCTCAGGCAAATGCAAAACTAAAGCCAAGTGGCACAAGCCACACACAACCAACAGTCACATAAATGAGTGTAAAAATAGTTTCCCTTCATGCATGGGTCACTGCTACTTGAAATCAAATGGTAATTTGGGGGGGGGGGGGAATTTTGGTGCCAGAATGGAAAATAAAAAATTTAAGTTATGAAAATGTTTGAGGGATT